>JAEEGL011845832.1_pt1 | contig 13239 bp, 10 predicted proteins | sample 9134231 | NCBI WGS metagenome assembly JAEEGL01 (sample SAMN16246548, study PRJNA631951) | gut metagenome | biome: gut microbiome; feature: rumen; material: fiber-attached | host: Bos | place: Iran: Karaj | collected 2018-10 | reverse complement strand
TAAATGGAAAAATTATGAACTATGAATTATGAATTATGAATTAAAAGTCGTACCTTTGCATCGCAATTAAGGGCAAGAGACGAATCGACAGTCGCCATTTGTCAAATTGCAAATCTTAATGGGGGATTAGCTCAGCTGGCTAGAGCGCTTGCATGGCATGCAAGAGGTCATCGGTTCGAGCCCGATATTCTCCACGGTGTTTAGGTTGAGAGGGAGTTGTCCGTTCCGGGCAGCTCTCTTTTCGTTTGTCACACTCCGAATTCCCCGGGTTCACGCGTCGCAGAAGTCAACATGACACGTCTTAGGGTTTGCAAGTACATGAACTTGCAATTGAATGTACATGAACTTGCAATTGCAAGTACATGATAAATCAAACAACCTGACGTGTCAAGTCGAGCAACTTTATGTGTCAAGTTGGGTGAGATGACGTGTCAAGTTGAGTGAGACGAAAGGAATTGTTTCTTGTCGCAAAGAAAAAAAACGGGCAAACATGTACGAGATGTGCGTAAAAATTACTAAATTTGTAGGCGAAAACTAAATGACAACTGGCTTTTGCCGCCGCTTCGGCTGGCTTCTGCCTCAATAACAAACAACTTTTAACCTACAAACATCAAATGTTAGTTACCCTGAGTGAAATACTGAAAGATGCCAACGAGCGGCATTACGCGGTTGGTGCTTTCAACAGTCTTAGCCTTGAGAATGTGATGGGAGCACTCGAGGCGGCCGAGGACTTACGCTCCCCAATCATCCTGCAACTCGCTGAGGTTCAGTTCCCGGAAGCGCCGATGGAACTGATGGCCCCGCTTTATCTCGAGGCAGCCCGCAGGTCGTCTGTGCCCGTTTGTGTGCATCTCGACCACGGCCAGAGCCTTGAAACTTGTGTCCGCGCCATTCGTCTGGGCTTCACCTCTGTCATGTTCGACGGCGCCGCGCTGCCCTTCGAGGAGAATGTCAAGGTGACGAGCCAGGTGACGCGAATAGCCAAGGCTGCCGGCGTGGACGTGGAAGCCGAGCTGGGCAAAGTGGGAAACTCGGGCGTGGATACAGCCGATGTCTTCACCGATGTGGATGAGTCGGTTCGCTTTGTGCAGCAGACGGGCATCGACGCACTCGCCATCGCCATCGGCAACCTGCATGGGCATTACGTTCACACCCCGCAGCTCAACATTGGGCGACTCATCGAGATTCACGAGGCAAACCGTCTGCCACTCGTCCTTCACGGCGGAAGCGGCACGAGCGAGGAGGACTTCAAAGCCTGCATCCACAATGGCATCTGCAAGATAAACGTGGCGACTGCCATCCAGCGCCGTATCATGAAGCGCATCAACGAGCGCCTCGCCGAGAAGCCCGACGAAGAATATGTGCCTCTGAAACAGGTCATGATAGACGCCTCGAGGGAGGTCGTCAAGGAACATATCATGCTCTTTGAGAGTGACAAAAGACTATAATCAACAGACAACAGATAGCGGATATAAGACTTCAGTTGTCGGTAGTCCGTTGTCCGTTGTCAAAAAAAATATAATATGAAACGTAGTGAAATCAATCAAATCATTCGTGAGGCCAAAGAGTTTCTGGCTTCGCGGCAGTTTGTGTTGCCCGAATGGGCAGAGTGGAGCGTTGCCGATTGGAAGGCGAACCGCGACAAAGTGGACTACATCGTAGAGCGCATGCTCGGCTGGGACATTACAGACTTCGGCTCGGGCGATTTCAAGCGTTGCGGCCTCTTCCTCTTCACCATCAGAAACGGCAAGTATGGCGTCGATAAGAAACCTTATGCCGAGAAGATTATGATAGTGGACGAGCTTCAGGAAACGCCGATGCACTTCCATTGGTCGAAGATGGAGGACATCATCAATCGCGGTGGCGGCAACCTCGTCATCGAGCTTTACAATGCCGACAAGGACGAGCAGTTTGCCGATACGACGGTTCATTTCCGCATCGACGGCATCGAGCACACGATGGAGCCGGGCGGCAAAGTCATCCTCAAGCCAGGTCAAAGCATCTGCATGGAGCAGTACCTCTACCATCGTTTCTACGGCGAGCCAGGCAAGGGAAAGGTAATGGTGGGCGAAGTCAGCCAGTGCAACGACGACACTTCCGACAACCGCTTCCACGAACCCGTTGGTCGCTTCCCCGATATCATCGAGGATGAAGAACCCCTGCACCTGCTCTGCTCGGACTACGGGAAGTTCCTTGTTTAGTTCATAGTTCATAATTCATAGTTCATAGTTATGGTAGTTCGAATCAGTGGAATAGGTTGCTGCCTCGTGGACCGCATTTATGGTCATGTAGATTTTCAGTCCGAAGCTTTCCGTAAATGCTTGAGCAAGAAGGCTGGCGACGGTGGATTGGAGCCTGGCAAACTGACTTTCGAGGAGGAGTTGGAGCGCTTTGCCGGTCAGTCCTTCTCGTCGGATATCCTGCCTCGCCTTACCGAAGGACAAAAGGCAGACAAGGAAAACATCGGAGGCCCCTGTGTTGTGGCGCTCATCAATGCTTCGCAATTGGCCTATAAGGAGAGTGAAGTCAGCTTTTATGGCTGCAGAGGAGATGACGAAGTTGGCGTTGAATTGCTCGAGAAGCTGAGGCAAACGCGCCTCGACCTCAGCCATTATCGCATACAAAAGAACAGCGAAACGGCTTCTACGTCTGTTCTTTCCGACCCGAACTACGACAATGGACACGGCGAACGGACTTTCGTGAACACCATCGGCGCATCGTGGCATTACCTTCCCGAAGAGGTCGACGAGGACTTCTACGATAGCGAGATTTGCGTCTTCGGCGGTACTGCGCTCGTGCCTCGCATCCATCAGGGACTCAACACAATGCTGAAGAAGGCGAAGTCGAAAGGTTGCATCACCGTCGTCAACACGGTCTATGACTTCATCTGCGAGAAGGAACGCCCTGGCGAGCGCTGGCGAATGGGCGAGAGCGACGAGAGCTACCGGTTCATCGACCTGCTCATCGTTAACCGCGAGGAAGCTCTTCGGCTCAGTGGCTGCGAGGATATCCCGTCGGCGATTGCTTTCTTCCGAGAGAAAGGGACGGGAGCAGTCGTCGTTACCAACGGGGCTCGCAACATCAGTCTATGGGCTGAGAGTCCGCTCTTCGGCAGTATAGAGGAGCAGACGATGCCGGTTTCCGAGGCCGTGGGAAAGGCTCTGAAAGCAGGCAAGAAAGGCGACAGCACCGGTTGCGGCGACAACTTCGCAGGCGGCATCATCGGTTCGATTGCTCGCCAAATGTATGACGAAAAGTCTTTCGACCTGAAGGACGCTTGTCGATGGGGTATCGTGTCGGGTGGTTTTGCCTGTTTCTACTACGGAGGCACCTATTTCGAAAAGCAAGAAGGCGAGAAGTACGCTCAGTTGCAAGAGCTCTACGAGCAGTACCTCAAGCAGGAAGGCGCTTGCTGATTCGCGCTATCAGCTTCTCGATGTCAGCAATCAGGAGCTGATAGGGCGCGCTTTGTTTGAAGTCGGTGCTCTTTCGGAGCATCAAATCGATGGGCGACTGACTGTGCCGATAGCCAGACAGTTCGTTCTGCTTCTGCTGTCCGTGAAGCGCCAACAGCGAGATTTCCTTTTCCCTTTCCCGCCTTAGCATGTTGCAGATGGGATTGAGAAGCGGCAGGACTACGCCTTCCATCAAGGCGTGCCCCTGGATGTAGAGGTAGGTTTCGGCAGGTCGGATGCCGAGGTCTTCCTGCAAGTTGCGTCTCAACTTAAGGTACGAATCCTTTGCCTTCGGGTATTTGCGTTGCAGCCATGCCACTTGTTTGTTGACGCGGTCCCGCAGATGTTCCAGGGCGTTCTCGGGATGATAGGGATTGATGTCGTGGAAGGTGACGGTCTGCCCAAAGGCTGTGATGCTGTAACTGCTTGCCTGTCCGTTCTTATGCGCCCAGATGCTCCACACGAAGAGCGGCCAGATGATTTTGCTGTATTCCTCCATGAATGCTTCGAGCGAAAGGATGTCGCGGTCGTTGAGGGTGCTCATGACGCAAGCTGTATGCAGGGCAGGGGCGTAGCATTGATAGTTCTCGATGGCATAGGCGTAGGTGTGGAGGATGAAGGGCGAGGAGATGAGAGTGCGGCTTATCTCGGTGGCGCCTTGTACGAGGTAGTCGTAGTCGGCATCCACGCAAGCTATCATGTAGTCGCCAAGCGACGGCCCAAGCTTGTTCATCAACGCCGCCTTCTTGCCTTTGCAGAGAGTCTGGCGCGATGGCAGCATCACTTCGAACTTGATGCGGTCGGTCTCGAAGTCGCCCAGGACAGTGCGCCAGAAGAAGATGTCGTCGTAGCTCTCAACGTACGCCACAATCTTTCGCACAGAGTTTCTCGGTCGAAGCTTTTGTGCGAGCTCGAGATATTGCGAGTTGAGATGTTCTTGCAGACGCTTTGCCATCTTTGTTAATTCATAATTAAGAATTCATAATTCATAATTAAACCAGTTCCTTAAACTCATAATTCATGGCGTTAGCACATTTTGAATTGTGAATTGTGAATTATGAATTGACCTCAATGTCCTCCACGTCGGTCACTCTGTCGCTCCAGCCGTTCATGATGACAGCGGGGCTGTGCGTGGTGAGGATGACTTGAACATTGGGGTTGAGGTCTGTCGTCAGGTCGAGCAGTCGTTGTTGCCACTCGATGTGCAGCGAGACTTCCGGTTCGTCCATGAAGAGGACGAAGGGTTTGCGGTTCTGCACCAGGACGGTGAGCAGGATGATGAGCATCTGCTTTTCGCCGCTTGAGAGCTTGTAGGCCGAGATGGTCTCGCCGTAAGAGTCGAAGTAGAGTTCGTTCTGGTCGCGCTTGATGGTCTTTCCCGTCTCGTGGAAGAGGTCGTCCATGATGTCTTGGAAGTGGGTCTTCTCGTGTGCCAGCTGCTGCACTTTCGCTGCAGCTTCGGGGTCGTTGCTGGCGAAGAGTTCTACCATGCGGTTCGAGAGGTTGACCTGATAGTCGAGCCATTTGCGTCCGAGGTGGTAGATGTGCAGGTCGAGTTCAGTCTGCATCTGGTTGTCCGTCAGCTTGTTCATCAGCTCGTTGCTGAGCATGGGGCGGTCGAAGGAGCGAATCACTTCGAAATCGACGGACTTAGCCTCCTGCGGGAAGAACTTGAGGTGTACGCCGTCTTGTTTTCGTGTGTTTCTGTCGATGTCGAGCAGGTGCATGATGACGCGGTTGAGTATGGTGCTCTTTCCCACGCCATTGACGCCGCTGAGGATGTTCACGCCCGGCTGCAAGTCCCAGCAAATGTGTTTGTGGCCGTTCCACAGGCCGTCTATCTCAATGCGTTCGATGTATTGTCCGTTCATCTCTCTTTTACCATTTAATCATTTACCATTTACCATTGACAATTGTCCGTAGTCTGTTGTCCGTTGTCCGTTAAAAGATTGTCGTTGAGTTCCACGGATAAGTCTGCGCTCCGACGGAGAAGGTGCCGAGGGCGCGTTCCAGCTTGTCCTGAGTCAGGGGGATGTGGCACATGCGGGCTGAGTCGCGGCCGATGTACTTGCGAATCTTGTTCGGCAGTTTCGCCCAATTGTCTTCCACGGAGTTGTCGTCGAGCTGCCTCTTGCCCACGTAGGCGATGATGACAGGCAGGTGGAAACGGTTCACGGCCTTGCTGATTTGCCAGTTCAGTATAGGGCTCTCCACGTTCGTGATGGGCGAGACAAGCACGAGCAGGTTGTCGGCCTGCGCCATGAGAGTCAGCAGTCTGGTCTTGACGGTAGAGTCGACGAGGTCGTCGTGTTCGGAGGAGAAATCGATTTCGTGCATGTTGAGGAAGCGGAATCGGTCGGGGCGCATTCGTTGCCAGGCATTGAGCTGCCTGAAGGTCTTGAGGTTCGAGTTCTCGTGGTCGAGTACGCCGATTGCATCGTATGCAACGTAGGTTTTATGCGTGTTCATGGTCTCTTTTTTTGCAAAGATACAAAAAAATGAAGAATTAAGAATGAAGAATGAAGAATAATTAAGGAAAAAGTCGTAAATTTGTGCATCAAACAATAATCATTAATATAATATAGTATGAAATTAAGGACTATTATTCTTATCTGTTCGTTAGTATTTGCTCCTATCAGTGCACTTCCCCAAAAGGGGGCTTCATCTTTTCACCTCGGCATGGCAGGCTACACCTTCAACAAGTTCGACATCGACAGGACGCTTGCCTTCATGAAGAAAATCGACGTGCACTATCTCTGCATCAAGGACTTCCACTTGCCGATTGATGCCGATGCCAAACGGATTTCCGAGTTCAAGGAGAAGCTGGCGGCACATGATGTGATTGGCTATGCCGTGGGGCCCATCTATATGGGCGATGTGGCGGCTGTGGACAAGGCCTTTGCCTATGCTCAGCGTGTAGGCGTGGACCTCATCGTGGGCGTGCCTGGTGTTTGGGGCGACAAGGCGCCGCGCTATGAGGTGCTGGATAGGGTGGAGCAGAAGGTCAAGGAGACGGGCATCCGCTATGCCATCCACCTGCATGGACCTGACATGCCGCTCTATCCTGATGCCACTTCCATTTGGAACGACGTGAAAGACCGCGACCCCCGGCTGGGCATCTGCCTCGACATCGGCCACGACCTCCGTGCCGGTGCCGACCCCATCAAGGACCTGAAGCGTTACGCCAAGCGCGTCTTCGACATTCATCTGAAGGACGTTACCGAGGGCACCAAGGCTGGCCACGCCATCGAGGTGGGACGCGGCGCCATCGACTTCCCCAAGTTCATCAAGATGCTCCGCAAGGTCGGCTACAAGGGTTCCTGCTCTCTCGAATACGAGAAAGACATGACCGACCCCTTCATCGGCATCGCCGAGAGCGTTGGCTACTTCAAGGCAGCAATGGGAGAATAGGAATTTCAAACGTCGTCGGCAAACGACACACGAGTAAATAGCCTTCCGAAACTTCAATAAAGTAAGAATAAAAGAGGCTGTGTCAAAATAAACGGACATGGCCTCTTTTATGTTTTATTGCTGTCCAATAAAAAGCATCAATAATAATGAATGCAAATTAGACGTGTTTAGTTGGCCAACTAGAAACGTTAAGATGGTCAATTAGACACGTCTAATATGCAATTTACCTTGGTCGCGTTTTATTTCACGAGCAGTCTCTTGACCACAACCTTGCCGTCGGAGCCGACTGTGCGGACTATGTTGATGCCGCGCTGAGGACGGTCGAGCTTCATGCCGTCGATGCTGAAGTACTCTGTACCGTTCGCTTCGGTGTTGGCCAGAGAGGGTGAAGTGATGGTGGCGAGGTAGGTGTCTTCGTCGAAGTTCTCGTCGAAACCATAAAGCCACTCGCTATAGGATGTGAGAGTGTTTGTGGCATCGATGGTGGGGCGCGTCATGAGGTAGGTTCGCTTGCCGCCATCGGGATAGCGACCGACGCTTTCGTCGCCCTTCATTGGGGTGTAGGTGAGGCAGTCGCTCCAGCTGTGGTCGGCTGCGGTAAGGGTGACATTCTCCTCGTTGCTGTTGGAGAGCTTGAAGCCTGCATGCAGTTGGCGGAGCGGGTCGAGGTCGTCTGCCCAAATGATGTAGTAGCCATGAGCGGGGATGATGGTTGAAGCCTCACCCCATCCCTCTCCGGAAGAGAGGGAGCTCTTGGTGATTTGGTACTTCTCGGGAATGGCTGGGTCGTCGGTCAGGAACATGCCCTCGAGGTCGATGTCGTGGTCGGTGGTGTTGTAGAGCTCAATCCAGTCGTTTCGCTTTCCGTATTCGTTGGCAGCTACGGTGTTGCTGGCGCTCACCTCGTTGACTACGACTGGTGTGGAGCCTGCTGCCACAAGGCATTCGGGCTGCAAGGGCTGGAAAATGGCCTGCACCTCTGTGTCGGCATCGGTGTCGAGCTGAAGGGTGCGCTCGCGGCTGACAATGGCATTGCCGCTGGTGACGTTGTAGGTTATCTCGGCATCCCAGTAGATGTCGCTTGAACCGGGAACATTGTTGTGCACCTCAACTGCGATGATGTTCGTGCCCTGCTTGAGGAGATTGACGGGCAGGTCGATAGAGCCCGAGTCTGGGTTGTCGGGAGCATAGGTGGTGGCGTATGTCTCGTAGGTAATCTCACCTTCGGGAAGGAGATAGCGTGTTGCTTCTGTTCCGTTGATATAGACCACGAAACCGTCGTCGGCGGTGAAGTTGAGTGTCAGGGATGCGATGCTGGCGGGGTCGGTATCGACGGTGAGGTTCTTGCGGAAGTAGTATGTGGGATACTTGTTGCTGCTGTCGGAGCCGTAATCGATGGTGGTCACGATGCTGCTCTTGCCGTAACCGAGTGGGGTGGGGCCTTGTGCCCAATGAGAGACATTGCCTGTCTTCCAGTTTGTGCCGTCGAGCGAGCCGCGGTCCCAATAGCTCCAGGTGTCGCCCTGGTGGATGTCGGTCACGGTGGCGTTGCCCACTTTGCTCCAACCGACAAAGTTATAGCCAGCCGGTGCTGAGGTTTCGAGGGTGACGGGGGCAAAGAGTGTGCCGTCGAACTTAGCTCCGGGGACGGGATGACCATTGATGAGGAAGGATGCTCCGGGCACGTTGGCCTTGAACTTCACAGCCATTCCGCTGCCCAGTCCGTATGCTTTCTTCAGGGAGTTCATGCGGGCTGTCCGAGCTGTCGGGCCTGACATGGCCGACTTCTGCTCGTTGTAGGATGTCCAGGGCTCTTTGTTTTCCCAAGCGAGGGCAGGCTCTACGAGTCGGCAGATGCTGTCGCAAATGCTGAGACAACGCTCTCTGGAGAAGACGCTGCCGGACAGGATGCAATAGGCATCGACAAAGCGGCGGCTGAAGTCTGGGCTGTTCCTCTTCATATTATTATATATGCCGAGCAGTTCGTTGCCGTAATTGCCTTCGAGCAGTTGCACGCCGTTTGCGTTGCTCCAGCCCCAGTCTTGGTCGTGAAGTGTCATGCGGAACTTGCCATCGGGCAGGGAGCGATAGCCTTTCACGTTGTTGTTGTTGCAAATCCAGTCGCTGCAACCGATGTAGCTGATGGCGGCGAAGAAGTTGGTTATCTCGTCGATGTCGATGAGCTGCTTGAGTTCCTCGTAGGTGCTTGGCGACGAGCAGTTCTGTGCAAGGTATTTCCAGCGGTTGAAGGAATCCTTCGTGCCAGCCATCTGGAAGTAGCCGTTCGAGTACTCGAAGGCATCCATGTAGTCGTCGTCGTAGCCGTAGTTGGCATAGCCATGATAGCGGTTGTTGGGCTCGCGCAGGTTGAGCTGGGCGATGTAGCGTCCGTTGAAGAAGACGTGGACGGGCTGATAGTCCTGGCAGTCGCAATAGAAGCCGCTCGACATGAGGACTTGCTGGGTGAGGGCATCGCGAACGCGTCCGTGAGCCTGGGAATTGTTGTCGTTGCCGCCGTTTCGAATCATGATTTGGCGGTACTTGTTGTGAGGCCTGTTCGAGAAGAAGGGATAGTAGTCGATGGCCTTCTTGCCTTCGTATCTGTTCGTGCCCTTTATCTTGAACGACGAAGGAGCATAGTGGCGGCTCCAGCCTCCCGAGATGACGAACTCAGCCTCCTGGTTGACGACCATCTTGTCATCGGGAGTGATGTACTCGAAGTTGACGGGTCGTTCCCAGTCCATGTTGATGTTTGAGGCGCCGTGGTTGCGTCCGCTCACACCATTGACGCCATCTGTATAGACACCTATCTTGCCGTCGTAGAGGTTGGCGGGGGCTGTGGCGATAGAGATGACGGGGAGGTAGTAGTCGTGGTTGCGATAGATGAAGCTGCGGGTGACAACGGGACTTGGCAGCATCCCTTCCTGGAAGAGGCCGAAGCGATAGACCGTCGTCTCGCTGATGTTGAAGATGCCGTCCTCGCTCGTCGAACCGTTTGTGAGCGATGGTGTTGTGCCATTAGTTGTGTATCGCAGAGTGGTTCCTTGCGGGATGCTGACCTGAATGGTGAAGGGTTCGGTGAAGAGCCGCGAGTCGGTGTCGATGTATGGTGCGTCGAGTCGGAAGTCGGCGAAGTCGCTGCCGTTGTTCGAGGCTGCAAGGGTCGGCGTTCCTGTCCAGCCCCATTCCTCGTCGCCATCTTCGATGCGGGCCCATGAGCAGCGTGGAATGCATTCGGGATAGCCGGCAGAGGTCAGCAGCTTGCCGTCTGCATTGTAGAGATAGAGCATGCCGCCGCTATTGTCCAGCTTGAAGCGAACCTGCTTGTAGGCTGTGTCGCCGAAGGTGCCGTCGGCAGAGTTGTGGTCGAAGTAGATGACCTTGAAGTCGCCGGCCTTCACGACGCCTGTTCCTGCAGGGAGTTGGAACTTCTGGGGGTCGTCCTCGTCGTCTGTGATGTAAAGTCCGTCGAGCGAGATGTTTTGTTTGGTCGGATTGTAAATCTCGGCCCAAGCTCCGTAGTTCCAGGAGTAGTCGATGTATTGGTCGATGTTGCCAATCATTATCTCGTTGAAGACGAGTTTTGAGATGTCGGCATCGGGGTCGGAGTCCTCGTAGAAGTCCAGCTCTTCCGTCAGTCCGCAGTCGTAGAGCTTGCCGCCCCAGTTCTGCTGAACATAGGCTGCGATGACGTTGTTGCCCTCTTGCAATTGTGAAGCCATCACCTCCAGCTTCACAGCATCGGTCCCATTGGTCCAGTTGTCTGCTTCGTCCAGCAGATTGCCGTTCACCCAAATGCGGTAGTTGTCGTCGTGCAGGACATGCAGGACATATTTTGAGGTGGGATGCACTTCATCGAGAGTGAAGTCGCGTCGGAACCAGAAGTTGGTGTTGTCACCGAGTGGCCAGACAGACTGAATGAAGCTGACGTCGGTGCTGCCGATGGGCATCACTTCTTCAGCCCATTGTGAGTCGTCGAAGTCTGCCTCCGTCCAGCTGAGTGTCTCGTTGCGTCCGTCGATTTCCATGTCCTGAATGCGGTTGCCCGATTCGTCGGCATAGTAGCACCAGTTGTAGAACGCCGAGCCAGCCCAGAGCTCTCGGCTTGCTGTGATGTCGTAGATGCTTATGCTGGAAATGGTGATGACGGTATTTTCCTCTGTTGTGGGGAATTCGAGGGCAATCTTTGCATCCTCGATGCTTGTGCCGGTGAGGTTGTTGCGCGAGAAAGTCACCTTTCCGCCGGCAGTCAGGTTGACGGTACCTCTAATCAGGCTGATGTCGTCGTCCTCATTCTCGCAGAGAGCAATGTTGACGCCGCTGATGGCTTTGTCCGCCTGGAGTCCTACGACGAAGCGATACTTGTGGTTGCTGACTATCGTGATAGGCGTCTTGAACTGCACGCGGCCGTAGCTTGCCTCGTAGCATGGCGTGGGCATCGTGACAGTATAGACATCGCTTTTCGCTGCTTCGTAGAGCTGTTCCCATCCATGAATTGGGTTGTTGCTGGGAGAGGTATAGTCAAAGTTGTAGCCGCCTTCGCTGTTGAAGAGCAGTTTAGCAGTCCACGGCTCGTTGTAGCCCATCGGCACAATAAACTCCTGAGCATCCGCAACGGTTAAGAAGCCAGGAAACAAGAGCAAGAGAAATGAAAGAAGGTGTTTATTCATGATAAACTGATGATATTTAAAATTGAAAATTGAAGATTAAATATTGAAGATTGAGAATTGAAGATTGAAGATTGAGAATTGAAGATTGAAGATTGAATATTGAAGATTGAAGATTGAATATTGAATGTTGAAGATTGAGAATTATGAATTGAAAATTATGAATTATGAATTGAAAATTGTGTTCCGCGACTACAATCGCGCCTCGGTGCTAGAGCATCCGAGAATTATGATTTATGAATTATGAACTATGAACTAATATAGTATTTTCTTCCCATTCACGATGTTGATGCCTTTCTGCATCTTCTGGAGGCGCTGACCCGCAGCATTGTAGATTGTCTGTGGTCCGTCGTCTGTGGCCTGTTGTCCAATCTCATTTATTCCTGTCGGGTTCGGCTCGACCACGACCGAGCAAACCTGATTGTCGTATGTCGTCGTAAGCGACTTCGACGATGCTCTCTTTGTGGTTCTCGAGCCTTTGCAGTCCGTACCTTTGTAGAGAACGACCTGATAGCAGTCGTCCACAATCTCCACAGACGAGATGTCTTTTGCCTTCATGCCATAAACGGCGAGGTCGCCCTGACAGTATTGGCCTGGCGGCAGACTGACACAGTAGCCTTTGAAGTTCTTCTCGCTGTAGAGTCGCACGACCACCTGGTCCTCAGGCACCGTCACGGCTTCATAGATGCGGTTCAGACCAGCAGCCCAGCCGTTGAGGTCCCATGTCTCGTCGTAGCCGTCGTTGTAGAGCCATACGAAGCCGCCAGTTGCCACACCCTCGTCCTTCCAGCTCTGGAACTGTGCCAGGTTGCGCTCCACGCTCCAGTCGTTCGAGTAGTCCAGCAGGCCCGGATGGCGTTCGCTGACGCCTGTGAAGTTCCAACTGCCCACTTGGTTCAGGTTGTAGGCTCCGCCGTCGTAGCATTGCACCATCACGCGGTCCACGGCATCAGGCTCCTGAGCACGTATCTTGTTGTTGAGGCTCGTCCAGTAGTTATAAGCTGTGTAGGGCGCAAACGTCGTCTTGTACCCCAGTCTGTACATCATGAGGTGGAACTTGGCAGCCGAGTCGGCATCGTAGTCCTGCTCCGTGTCGTTGTTCACGGCGTCTATCTCGGGCACGGCCTGCTTGAGCGCTCTGAAGTTCTTGTAGAGCATCGTGTTAGAGCCAGTACCGTTCGCATTGATGAGGTTCCTGATGTTGCCGTAAGAGCCGTTTCCCCAGCCGCCGATGCAGATTTCCACGCGTGTGATGCTGGTGGGCTCCGTCTTGAGGTTGGCGATGTCCTGCTGATAGTAGGGGTTCGTCTTTTTGAAGACATAATCGCCCCGGTAGCAGATGGTGTCGCCATCAGTCATGAGCGTGCCATCGGGCTTGACATCCACGTTGAAGAGGATGACGTAGGTGAAGCCCGAATTGCGGAGCTTCGTGATGGTGCCAGGGCGACCACGACGGATATGTCCGCCACAGTAGATGCCGGACACTTCGCGGTATTCACTCTGAGCAAAAACGTCGGCGAATGCCACGATGAAAGCAAAAGCAAGGAGTACAATCTTCTTCATATTTCTGATTTAAGAGTTATTGTTTTTTATCATTAATACATTTAAGTTTCGGGAGTTATAAAATGAAGTTAAATAGGGAGTAAAGACAGCGTCGCTGGCTGGGAGTAAAGCACTGCGTGCTGGACGATAGCTTTGGATGCTGT
>JAEEGL010635061.1_pt1 | contig 13239 bp, 8 predicted proteins | sample 9134231 | NCBI WGS metagenome assembly JAEEGL01 (sample SAMN16246548, study PRJNA631951) | gut metagenome | biome: gut microbiome; feature: rumen; material: fiber-attached | host: Bos | place: Iran: Karaj | collected 2018-10 | reverse complement strand
TCATTTAAATATTTAAGTAAACCAATAACTTTGTCATATTCCATTCTTTTAGGGCCAACAATAGCTATTGTTCCTTCCTCACCATTAATATTATATCTAGACTTAATAACTGTAACATCGGAATCAAATTTTGAATCATCGCCAATATAGACATTAATTCCATCTTCTACTTCTTCAATCTCACTTATTAATTCTTCATCTTCAAACTTATTAATAATTCTTTTTACATCATCAACAGTATTATATTCAGGTTGCTTAAGTATATTAGATTTTCCACTAAAGAAAATATTAGAACTGTTCTTTGAGAAATCATTAAATGCATCGTAGAATATTTCATAAACTGCTTCATATTGTTTAATTGTTTTACTAATAATTGGTTTAACATCAAACTCTAATCTTTCATTAACCATATTAATTGGTGTTCCAACTAACATTTTATTAACAATCTCACAAGTTTTAACAATATCATCCATAAAAATATTTTCTGGAATAGTAAACTTCTTATTTTCTACAATTCCTTTATTAGTACAAACTAAAGCAATAACTTGATTATTGTCTAGCGGAATTATATTAACTTGTTGCAAAGTATTATCAACACTATTTTTACCTAAAACAACACTAGTATAATTAGTAATATCAGCTATAATTTCCATACATTTATTAATAGCATCACTTACTTGTAATTGAGAATTTTGAAATATTGTTTGTAATTTCAACATTTCTTCTCCATTTAATTCCTTTGGCTTCATAAGATTATCTACATAATACTTATAACCAGCTTCAGAAGGAACCCTTCCACTAGATATATGATTCTTTTCTAAAAGACCAAGTCTTTCTAAAGCAGCCATTTCATTCCTTATTGTTGCAGATGATAAATTGAATTTCTTACATAAGGCGTGACTTCCTACTGGCTTAACATTTTTTATATAAGACTCAACTATTTCTCTTAATAGTTTCTCTTTCCTTTCGTCCATATAAATCACCACCATTAGCACTCCGATTTCTCTAGTGCTAAATTAATTATAACATTAAATTAGCAGTTGTCAACCCCTAACTGCTAATCATTATAGTATATATTTTATTTACTATTTTTGATATAATATATTGAGAAAGATGGAAACAATATGGCAACAATTAAAAGAAAAAAGAAAAAGAAAAAAATACGTTTAAAAGAGGGCTTCAAACGTTTCCTAGTTTATTCCTTTGTTATTATTCTAATTGCTATTTACGCCATCGTTGAAGGAATAAAAGTCGGAAAAATAATGGAATATCATAAAACTTATGAATATAAAATAAATCAAATCGGATATCCATTAGAAGAAGCTAAAAAGATTTCTTCTACCCTAAGTGATGAAGACTTGGAACTAATCTTAAAAGAAGAAAAGTATAATGAAACATATTACAAAATATTAAGTCAAAAATACTTCTTATTAAAAAACTATCATCAATACTTAGATTACTATAAAGAACATGATGACCTACCATTAGAAAAAATAATCGCCTTAGTTAACACTCACGCTTCAACTGAATGGTATTCTACTACTTACGACACTGATATTAATCAAGGATATTTAATATTAGTTAATAAGTTTTATCATCTAAAAGAAGATTATGAAAGAGTTGATTTAGAACCATTTAGTTTATCTTACTCTTATGGTAAATACGGTGAAAATAAAGCAGCAAAAATAGTAGTTGAAAGTTTTGATAAAATGCAACAAGACGTTAAAGAAAAATTCAATGTTCAAATAATGATTAATTCTTCATATCGTTCTTACAAAGATCAAGAATCAACACACAAGTACTATGGTGACAAAACTGCAGCAAGACCAGGCCATTCTGAACACCAAACTGGATTAGGAATAGATATTACATCTATCGCTCATCCTGGTGGTAAAGCCTTCGGCGAATCAGAAGAAGGAAAATGGATTGTTGAAAACTGTTGGCAATATGGATTTATAATTCGTTATCCAGCCGGCAAAGAAGACATAACAGGATATGATAACGAACCATGGCACTTTAGATACGTTGGAAAACAAGTTGCTAAACAAATAAAAGACGAAGGAATTACCTTCGATGAATATTATGCTTATTACATAGAAAAATAAAAGATATTAGATTTCTCTAATATCTTTTTTATTATGTTTGATGTTCTGTATCAGGATGTTCTGGTTCCTCTGGTTTTTCTTTAATAGGAGGAACAGTATGATCTATATACTTAGAACCATCAAATACAGACACAATATAGTTTTCTCCAGATTTACTAATCTTAATTGGAACATTTTCTGTTCTAGTTAAAGATACACCAGTTAGTATTTTGACTTTTCCATCAGTTAATTTTTTGCCAGTATAATCATATAAAGTAATACTACCACTGTTATCTACTCCAGCGAAAACATCATCAGACAACTCTACATAATAGAATGTACCAGTTCCAACTTGAGTTCCATCAGCTTTATAAACTCCATACTTATTATCTTTATTAGCTTTAACATACTTCAAATCTTTTGTATATCCTGCAACTTTACCAGGATATATACCAGTAGTATTATTTCCGTCTAATATTAACCATTTACCATTAGTATCCTCAGCAATAAATTGATTACCAAGTTTTTCTATCTTATTATATTTAAATGAATGTAATGAAGATACATTAGATCCATCAACCCTAATAACTCCATACTTACCCTTTTTGTTGAAAGCAACTATACTAAATTTGCCTTCGCCTAAAGAGAATGTGTAATCATTATCATCATAGTAACTATTTACTTTATTATAAGAACTCTTCTTAGCTCCCGCTTGTATATCATAAAGAACAACATTATTTTCTCCATCACTAATAAATACATATTTACTATTCATTAATGGAATTGTTGTTTTTCTATTCTTCATTTTATCAGTTGTTAAATCATTATCTTCAAAGATTGTATCTCTAGCAATAAAGCAGTCAGAATATTCAGTAGTTTTAGTTCCAACTTCGTTCTTAACTCCACATTGGTAACTGCCAATCATTTCTTTCTTTTCTTCATCTTTATAGAAATACAATGTACCATCAAAATAGCTAACATAATTATATTTCTTATTCAAATTAGCTTCATTGATATTTAGATTGCTAAACATAGGATTATCATAATCAACATCATAAACAGCAATCGCTATATTATCTCCCTTAACTTCAATTTCAAAGCTACGTTTAGTTTTAGCTAATTCACCATTATCATCATATACATATGATTTAATATATTCAAAATTCTTTAAATCTACACCTTTTTCATTATACTTAGTACCATCTGCATCCCTTACGAACACTTGCTTATTATCTACTAAGAAAATGTATTTACCTCTTACAGTAGCAAAAGTATATCCAGATTCTAATTCTTTTCCTTTTAAATTATAAACGCTATAAGTTCCATCATTTTTAACAACCATATAATTGTTATTGTAATATTTTATTTCTGATGCATTAACGTGTTTACTTACACCATTATCCTTTTTATTAATTAAAATAAATCCTTTACTCTCTTTAGCTACTAAATAACTTTCATTATCTATCATACCTAAATAAGAGTATTGATGTTTAATTAATTCCTTAACCTCTGTATCGATTTGAATTAAACCATATTCATTATTTGTATCACTAACTATATAATATCCACCATCATATGATTTAACATCATGATATGTTGCAACTCTTTCTTGTTTCTTAATTGAATAAAGAATAATGTTCTTAACACTTTCATTATCAGTATCATTAATAAAAACATAATCTTCATTAACAATTCCAACATATTCAACAACATCATTTCCAGCTTCATCAACGACTTTCGGAACATCCAATATATCTCTGTAATTATTAATAGCAACAGAACATAACTTCTCATCTTTATTATCACAAGTATAAGAACCAATCTCTGCTCCACCTTCAGATAAGAACACTAAAGTTCCGTCTTTGTAATAATAATTATCAAACATAATTGGTGCTTGTTCTTCTGTAATTGTTTGTTCTTCTTTTTGTTCTTCTGGTTGTTTATCTTTATGTAGTAAAGACACCAATCCAACAATTAATAAAACGAATAACAAGAACACTAAAAAAGCAATAATTCCATAGATCCATTTTTGACCTTTATCTAAAGATTTCCACCAATTCTTAAGCCTTACTAAAGGCTTTTCTTTTTTCTTTGGTTTCTCCTCGTCCATCTCTTCTTGCTTCTTTTTTAATTCTTCTTCCTCTTCTTCGGCTTCATATTCTTCAGCTAACTCAATATTCTTTCTAGCTAAAGCCTCTTCAGCCTCTTCTTCTAATTCCTTTTCTTTTTCTTCTTCTAATAATCTTTGATACTTCTCTTCACGAGTTTCAACTTCTTCATCCAAAACATCTTGGAACAATTCTTCTCGTGAAGCACTAACCTCTTTATCTACTTTTATAGGTTTAGTATTTCCTAATTCTTCATCCTTCACAAGTATCACCTCACTATGATAACTAAATTATATCACATTTTTAAAAAGCAAATAAAAAAAGATAAATAATTATCTTTTTTATACTATCTTTATTAATATTTCATTCATTACATAAATATATTGAGGATTAATGAAAATATATTCTCCATCAACAATAACTTCATCATCTTTTAAAACTTCTCTTAAATCAAAAGCTTCTTGCATATTAACTTCATATTTTCTAAAAAAATCTTTTAAATTAATACCTTCCATTTTTCTAAATCCAAGCATTAATTCATTATACATTTTATCTTCCTTAGATAACATTTCTTCTTTTTTTCTAACGATTCCTTTAAAATAATCAGTTAAACTACGAGTATTATCATATCTTATACCATCAACATATCCAGACGCTCCAATTCCAAAACCATAATACTCATCATTATTCCAGTAATGTAAATTATGCTTACATTCGTATCCAGGTTTAGAAAAATTAGAAACTTCATAATGATTATAACCTTTTGCTTCCAAACGATCACAAACTAACTCATACATTGATGCATCCAATTCTTCAGGTATTGGTAAAACTCCACTAATACCTACTCTTGTATTATCCTCAACTATTAAACTATAAGTACTAATATGTTCTGGTTCTAACTTTAACATTAAATCAATATCTTTTTTTAATACCTTTAATGTTTCATTAGGAATTCCATACATTAAATCAACATTAATATTATCAAACCCAATTTCTCGACACATTTTAATCTTTTGTTGAGCATCTTCAAAAGAATGATGTCTTCCCATAAAGTTTTGTTTGTTAACATCAAATGATTCAATTCCTATACTTAACCTATTAACTCTATTCTTTCTTAAAACAATTAATAACTCGTTTGTTATATCTTCTAAATTACATTCAAAAGTAAATTCTAATTCACTGCTTAAATTAAATTCCTTAACTATATCAAATAATATATTTAATTCTTTAATTCCTAAACTAGATGGCGTTCCACCACCAATATATAATGTTTTAATTTCTTCTCCATTATATTTGTCATGAATTTCTAATAATAATGATTGTAAATATTTTAATGCCCATTCTTCTCGATAATACATTTTGCAAAAATCACAATAACTACAAATATTTCTACAAAAAGGAATATGTATATAAACACTCTCCATAATACTCACCTACCTAATTAAATCATCAATAGATTTTATACTAATTTCTTTTTTATCTCTTATCTCATTTAGTTTGTTCTCTATTTCATCTTTAATTTTTTGATTATAATCTATATGGCCCTCTATTATTCTTTTATAATGTATTAATTTATCATAATTATATTGATCTTTCTTTGTCTTATACTCTTTAGCATAATAATAGAACAATTCCAAACTTGCCGGTAATATTTTTTCTTCAGAAGCAATCTTAAAATACTCTAAAGCTTTATTTCGATCAGCCGAAATAGTTTCATAGCCATTCAAGTAAAAGTATTTAGCTAAATTATAAAAAGCATAATAACATAAAACACGATAATTACAATCTAAAGCTTTATTGTAATAAAGAAAAGCTTTATTCATATCTGTTTCAAAAATTCCCGTTCTATAAGCTTCTCCAACTTTATTACAAGCCCAGCTTTCTCCTAAATCTGCACTTCTTACATAATACTCATATGCTTCTTTAATATTTCCTTTTTTCTCAGCTATTTTACCAAGATTATTGATTGCAAATACATAATTAGCTTCGGCAGCTTTATTATAATATTCTACTGCTTTATCAATATCTCTATCTAAAGGATATATTCCTTCATAATACATGTTTCCAATTAAATTAGCTGCCGCAATATTTCCAAGATCCATAGCTTTCAATAGATAATTATATCCTTTTTCTAATTCTTCTTTACTTCTACTTCCAACTAGTCCTCTAATATATATATTTCCAACCATATAATTAGAACTTGCATGATTATCATCTGCTGCCTTTTTTAAATACTTTAATGCTTCACTATATCTAGGGACTCCTGTAACATGACCATAATATTCATCACACCCAAGTTCATAACTAGCATAAGCATTACCATTCTCTGCTAATTTTTTCATTGAGTAATCGAAATTAATACCTTCTCTTAATTTCAATGATAAATATTCTTGTAAAGAAACAGAACTAATACTTGTATCATTTAAAACATTTTCTAATACTTCCCTTTTTAATTCATCTTCATATAAAGGTTGTCTTTTATATAAAACAATATAAATTAACTCTTCAACTAAAACATTGTAATTTTTCTTTTCTTCTAATAAATGAAAGATGTTTTCCCTAAAATCTTGAGGAACTTGTCGATCATTTTTAGCTAAATTATATAATTTCTTAACTAATAAAGAAATACTATCACTATTATTAATAAAATCTATCTTATTAGTATCAACCTTATGAACAACTCCGTCTAAAATATTCATTATATCTAAAATAACATCAACAAATTCTTCTTCATTCTTACGATATCTTTTTTCTTTATTAATAAATATTTGTTTATAATCAGCACCAATACTACGACAGCCAACACAATAATTATTAACTGTTGTATCATTAATACTATCTATAGAGAATAAAATGCAAAAAAGTTCACTCTGTAAAGCCGAAACCCTATTCTTTGCCATTTCCTTAATTAAGCGAAATAAATTACCTAAACTAAGATTCTCATCATTATCATTTAACTTAACATATTGTTTGGTCATAAACATCACCTACCTATATTTTATCAAAAACTGTGGATTTAATAAATATATTTATAAATTGTGTGGATTATTGTTGCTTTTTCTTTACCATTTATTATTATATTCTTAAATTAAGGAGGAGATCATACGTATGAAAAATGTATGGAAAAACTACAAGAAAACCATTCTTTTAGTACTAGGTTTAATAATTGGTGCAATTGTTGGTGTAGTTGCTGGAGAAAAAGCTAAATATTTAGCTCCATTTGGTGACATCTTTATTAATCTATTATTGGTAATTATCGTACCATTACTATTCTTAACAATTACAACATCTATTGCTCGAATTAAACAACCTAAAAGATTAGGTAAAGTTTTAGTTGCAATATTTGTATCATTTATTGTAACAAGTTTAATTGCTGTTCTAGTTGGTATTGGAACTACTTATAATACTAAATTAGTAAATCCAAATGATACAGACGCAATTAGAGAAAATTTAGCTGAAGAAGAACCAGTAGCAGAAGAAGAGGAAGAAACAGGATTCTTACTATACGCTAACAGAACTGTAGAAACAGTTACAGTTGGTGACTTTAGTGGAATTCTAACAAGAGCCAACATCGTTGCAATCATTGTATTCTCTATTCTCGTTGGTTTAGCTATTCATTTTGTTGGAAAGGAAGCAGAACCATTCTTAAATGTTTTGGAAGCTGCAAATAAAGTAGTTATCAAGTTTATTGATATTATCTTCTTATATGCTCCTATTGGACTAGGTTGCTACTTTGCAGCATTAGTTGGAACATTTGGTAATGAAATCGCTGTTGGATTCGGTAAAACATTTATTGTCTATACCGTTGTAGCATTAGTATTCTACTTTGTAGTTTACTCACTATATGCCTTTATTGCTGGTGGCGCAAAAGGATTTAAAGCCTTCTGGGCTAATATCTTACCAGCTACAGCAACAGCAATAAGCACATGTTCATCTGCAGCATCAATTCCAGTTAATACTGATTGTGCTAAAAAAATTGGTGTATCAAATGATATTGCTGAAACAATGATTCCATTAGGAACAAGTTTCCATAAAGATGGATCAGTTATTGGTAGTGTATTTAAAGCAATGTTCTTAGTATACTTATTTGGAACAAGTCCAAGTGTATGGGCAATCCTAGGAGTATCATTACTTGCAACATTACTTGTTACAGCAGTACCAGTTGGTGGCGGAACAATTAGTGAAACATTAATTATCACTATGTTAGGATTCCCACTAACAGCTTTACCTATTTTAACTATTATTGCAACAATCATTGACCCTCCAGCTACATTATTAAATGTTGTTGGTGATACATCTTCATCAATGCTTGTATCAAGAGTAGTTGATGGTAAAGACTGGATGAAAAATAATAAAAAATTAAAAGAAGCTTAAAAAAAAGACCAAAAGGTCTTTTTTTATTGTTTAACAACAAATGTTAATCCAAAAGGTTTATTAGAAGTTGAATTAAATTTATCTGCTTCCTCTTGATTTCTAGCATAACCGGTTTTAGCACCAGTCCTATTAAAGATACCATTTATTGTAGTAACATTCGAAGTATCAAAACTACTTAAATCTAACACGCTTAAGTTATTAGTTTTAGAAAACATTGAAGCCATATTTGTTACATTAGAAGTGTTAAAATTAGTTAAATTCAAAGTTTCTACACTACTATCGCAAAACATACAATACATATTTGTGACAACTGAATTATCAAAATTAGATAAATCTAATTCTGAAATATTTGAATAATTAAACATATATTCCAGTGATTCAGCTTTTTTATTATTAAATCCATTAAATATTATTGAATTGCTAGTAACTCTATTAAACATTCTATCCATGTTAATTACATTAGCTACATCCCAATTAGATAAATCCAAAGAAGGTATTGTAGCACCACTAAACATTCCTTCCATATTAGTTACATTTTGGGTTTTAAAACCACTAACATCTATCGATGAAATCTTAGCACCTGTAAACATATTAAACATATCAGTAACATTTGAAGTATCAAAATTAGAAACATTTAATTCATCAAGGTCAACACCTTGAAACATCATACGCATGTTTGTAACTTTTGATGTATTTAATTTACTAATATTTATTTCACTAGCTGTACATTCAAGAAACATCGAAGACATATCAGTTACTTTTGATGTATCATTATTACCAAAATTAATCTTATCTATCTTAGAATACTTAAACATACTACTCATATCAGTTACTTTTGATAAATCAATCCTATCAAAAGATAGATTTTCAATTTCTGCTCCAAGAAACATTTCTACAACTTTTTCAACATTTGAAGTATTCCAATTATTTAAGTTAATACTATTAGTTATAATTCTATTAAACATTGAATTCATATTCTTAACTTTTGTTGTATTAAACTTATCTATATAAAGAGAACCAATTTCAGCATTTCTAAACATTCCTTCCATATTAGTTACTTTTGATGTATCAAAGTTATTAATATCAAGCTTATTAGCTTCATACCATTCAAACATATATGCCATATTTGTAACCTTAGAAGTATTAAAATTACTAAAAACTAGCTCTTGTCTGTTCTCGAATCTACCACTAAACATCCCTTCCATATTAGTTACTTTTGATGTATCAAGTTCTTCTAAATGTTTTATAAATGGTCCAGAAGCAAACATATAGGACATATTAGTTACTTTTGATGTATCAAAATTGCTTAAATCTACTTCTGCTTCATTACCATAAAACAAATAACTCATATCTGTAACATTTGAAGTATCTAAAGTTTCTATTTTTAATTTTTTATCTCCATTCTCCGAAGAAGAAAAAGTCCTTTTCATATTAATAATATTAGAAGTATCCATATTATTTAGATTTACCATCGAAGTATTAGAAAGAGCGTATGTATACTGCATAGATACAACTGGTTTACCATTAATATAAGAGCACAGTTTTGTTTCTACTGGTGATGATGATTTCTCATCTACTAAAGAAACACCCCAACCATCTAGATCCATATTAACCCATTCAGTCCATGTTTCACCATCAGGAATATAATCAAGTTCTAGTTGTTGTCTATATCTATACTTATACTGTCCATCAACAAATTCATCACCTTGTTTTAAATCTTTTCCACTCATTTCAAAATTACACATTTTAGGTTTAAATCTACCAATATATACATGTGAATCAACATTAAGTTCTACTTCACAAATTGCTCGAACCAATATAAAAGGTGCTAATAATAAAAGCAAGAAAAATAATTTATTTACTCTCATTTTTTTATAAATAATTAAACAAGCCACTAAAGATATTATTAATAACAATACTACAATTAAAGGAATTCCAACTCTTGTATAAGGATTTACAACCTTACCAGATAACAGTTTTATTCCTGCCTCATTATTCTCTACATATTTATTCTTAACAAAATCACTATCACTTAACTCATGACTATAAACAACTTTTAAGATAAAACTTTTTGATTCGCCACTTTTAATAGTTTTTGAATTATCTTCACTAGTTAAAGTATAATCTAAAAATTTTGACAATTCTTTAAAATTCGAAGTATTTATTTCATAATCTACATCGCATTCATTTTTTATTACCATTTTATATTCAATAGAATCATCTACATCATACATTTTCAAATCTAAACTAGTATTTAAACCTGAAATAGTCGGTTTATTTACTTCAATAGTAGCACCATTTACTTTAGTAGTTTCTATTGAAGTGATTTTAACCTTTTCAGAATTACATTCGCCTTTTGCAAACACAAAAAACGGTATCAATAATACAAGTAATAAGAATCTTAAATATTTCATTATACTCACCTACTTTAATAGTATATCCTATAAGTAATTAAGTCAAATAAAAAACTTAGTTTCCTAAGTTCTTTACTCTCCAATTGTATAACTTTTTAGAATAAAATTGTCATTCTTAAGGCCAAATGTATAAGTATATTTCTTTAGCTTACTAACATCTATTTCTTCTATTTTCTTTTTAGCGTCCTCAGGTTTTAAACCATGAGCAACAATATTATCATTTTTACTCTTAGCATCACTATAAGAGTTATAATATTCTCTTTTTATTTGTTTAGATGCTTCAGGATAATAATTTGTTTCACTAAATATTTTATATACGGAAATAATATAATTTCCATTTTCATATTTTGATTCAGCATATTTATTTGCTACATCACTATAGAATCCTCCAACAGAGTGACTTGCGTGATGATCATTTCTAACATATTTTCTTGTTTCAACATCATAAAGATATGTATAATCAGAACTTCCTAAAATATTAGAATGTGTCATACACAAAATATTTTCTGGTTCTAAAGAAAAATCTAAATAATCATTAGCTAACTTTTCCAAATCACTATAATCTGCTCCATTTAAATTACCCATTACATCAGCTGCCCATAATAATACTTCTTGATTAGTTAATTCACTAGTTTTAAAGCTCTTAGCAGGATTAATATCAAAATAGTATAAATCATCTATTCTTTCCATTAATCTATTAATTTCGACCTCTCTTAAGTCTCTAACATCATCTACTTCTACTTCTTCTGGTTTTGGTTTTTCTTCTTCTTTCTTTTTACAACCAACCATCAAAAACAACGAAACAAATAACATTAAGAATAAAACTGTTTTTTTCATATTATCACCTAGATATATTTTATCATAAAAAAAGAAACTATTTACTAGTTTCTTTCTTACCATTAACATATTCTTTAATCAAAGTATAAACTACAGAACAAGTTGGAACACCAATTAACATTCCCAAGACTCCTCCAACAGCTCCACCAATAGTAACTGCAACTAAAACCCATATACTTGGTAAATTAATCTTATCTCCTACTACTTTAGGATAAATTCCATTTGTTTCTACTTGTTGTAGTATTAAATAGAATATTAAGAATATTAAAGATTTAATTGGATTAATCATAAAAATTAAGAAAACACCAACAGCTCCACCAATTAAACTACCAAATATAGGAATTAAAGCAGTAAAGCCAATAATAACACTAATAGGTGCCGCATAAGGAAGTCCCAAAATTATCATACCAATAAAACATAAGAATCCTAAAATACATGCTTCTGTTACTTGTACTTTTACATAGCTAGAAAAACGATCATGTGTAAGATTAGCTATTTCTAATGTTCTATCATAAACATCTTTCTTACTAATTTTCTTCAACAATTTCTTTATTTGTCTACTTAAGTTTTCTTTAGATGCCAATAAATATATTGAGAATATCAATCCAACAATTATATTAGTAATAACACCAAATATTGAGCTAGCATATCCAAGCAATACAGGTAAAGCGTTATCAGAGTGTCTATATAAATATCTAGATACTTCTTTTGACAAATCAACATTTTCAAAATCAATAACTTCTAATACTTCCTCACTTAATCCCCATTTAGTACCAAGATCATAAATATTTTCTTTATAACGAGGAAGATTATCCATAAATATTGTTCCTGCATCTTTTATTTGTGGTATCAAAAGACCAATAAGAATTGATATTAAACTAAATACACACAATAAAGACAAAACAATTGATATTAATCTTTTCCCTTTTTTAACTTTTCTTAAAAAGCTATTTTCAAAACTATTAATCAAAACATTTAAGATAAATGCAAAAATACCACCATATATTAAAGGTGTCAAAATATTCCATAAATATTTAAGAATATTACCTATCCATTTATAATTTAATAAAAAAACGAAAAGAACAATTGCATAAGTAATAATAAGTAATTTCTCTTTCAATTTCTTATCCACTACCATCACCCTATCTTATATTATTATAACACAAAATAAATCCAATCCATGAAAAAAGTAGTGTCTGTCAACACTACTTCTTTTTCGGCGGGCTACCAAGGTATTCACTGACAGGTGAATGTTTACTCGGCTCATTCATTTAAATATAAGCCCGCTGAGGATATCCAACTTAATAGCTGAATGATAAATCGTAGAAGTGATTTGCTAGACATATGCGACTGAAAGGTCAACATATGTCCCACTTAAAACCAATTAAGATCGTCAAACTTCTAAAGCAGTTCATTAATTAC
>JAEEGL010512823.1_pt1 | contig 13239 bp, 9 predicted proteins | sample 9134231 | NCBI WGS metagenome assembly JAEEGL01 (sample SAMN16246548, study PRJNA631951) | gut metagenome | biome: gut microbiome; feature: rumen; material: fiber-attached | host: Bos | place: Iran: Karaj | collected 2018-10 | reverse complement strand
TGTGGCCCGTAATCGCGCAGCCCTCGCCAATTTGCTGTGCAAATTGTGCGAATCGGAACGATCCCCGGATCGTTCCGATCCGGTCTGTTTTTCAGACCGGATAATTTCATCAAAAGCGCGATTCGGCTGTGAATAGTAACTCCCGCTGCATTACTTTCCGAGGATCACTGCATCCTCAAGTCCCCATTTTTTGGCTGTTTCCATAAAGGTTCCGTCCTCAGCCATTTCGTCAAGGGTCTTCTGGACCGTATCGCGAAGCCCGGTATTGCCCTTAAGGAAGCCAACCCCGTACTGCTCGGATATAAGCTCGTCATCAAGTATAACGTAGCCGTCGCCTCTGGACTCTATCTGATACTTAGCGACTCCGATATCCATTGCCACCGCGTCAACAGCGCCTGATTCAAGGTTTAAGAAGGCCGTATTGTAATCGGGAACCACTATAAGCTCCGCAAAGGAGTCCTTAAGCTCCTTCGAATCATCGGATTCGAGAGCCTCAAGGGCGGAAGAATCCGTCTGTACGGTAACTATCTTCCCGGCAAGATCCGCCTGGGAGGCGATGCCCGAATCCGCAGCCACTACGAAGACCTGGCTGTTGTCAACATAGGGCTCTGTCCACTCATACTTATCAAGCCTTTCCTCGCTCATGGTAAAGCCGTTCCATATGCAGTCTATGGTTCCCGAGGAAAGCTCCATGTCCTTGGAATCCCAGTCTATGGGCTGAAGCTTTATCTCCCATCCCTGCCTCTTTGCGACCTCTGCCGCAAGGTCAAGGTCAAAGCCTACATAGTCTCCGTTCTCGTCCTGATAACCGTAAGGAGGGAAGCTTGCGTCAAAGCCTACCGTAAAAACTCCGTCATCAGCTTCGGGAAGAGCCTCACCTGCGTCGTCCGTCTGCTGCGCGGTATCCGAAGGCGCTGCCCCTGTGCCCGTTGACGCTGCGGGAATCCCCGCGCATCCGGCAAGAACCCCGGCCATAAGCATCGCTGTTAATATACTGACTATCCTCTTTTTCATAAGCGTTTTCTCCTCTTATTCCCGCCGGTTATAAAGATCTCCCGGTGTCCCGGACCTTTCCCCGGCCGTTTGTTTCAGTAAACTGCTGTATGCTTTATCGCTTTATCACAATAAAACAAAAACCAAACGCTATACTATCATGTTTCGGGCTATAAGTCAAATTCAGTGAATAACCGCCGGGGTTGTGAGGATATTAAGCGTTAATGTTCACGGTCCTTTGATAGTAACTATTAAGCGATCGCCCCTCCGCGGCCTCACTCGTACTGACTTACGATCCCGAGTATCTCTCTCGCGTACTGGGGATAATCCTTCACCAGCTGCTCTATCTCATGCCTGGACTGCTCCATATTGTATATATTGAAATCCATTCCCTTTTTAAGGCGCTGCCTCTGGATTATGAGACTGTGCCGAAGCTCGGTCATCTCCTCCTCCTCGGTAAGGATGCCGGGCTGGAAGGCAAATACCGAAGGATCCTTTATATGGCAGGCCTTCAGGGCATTAAGCAGCTCATGCCTTGCCTCATCCAGCTGCAGAGCCACGTCCTCGGTATGGTTCCTGGCCTTTTTCTCCTCCAGGTACTTGTCCCACATATAGTGCAGCTCGTAGGAGCTGTTGACGTTGAATTTTGAATAGTAGAAATCTATGAGATTTGTTGCGTTGACATATTTAAGCTTTGTCTTGTTCTGAAGGATGATGGCGCGGTTCAGCTTTTTCTCGATGCGCACCTGCTCGGACTGGGCCCCGGTATAGCTTACGAACACCGCTGTCAGCCCAAGCGCCAGTATCCCCAGAATAATGGAAATGCCGAGCCTTACATCAGTCCTGAAGGTAGACTGCATGAACAAAAGCATTGCCATCACCAGAAGAGAGACCGCCACCAGCAGCACGCAGAAGGTCTTTGAATTGACGGCCCTGTTTCTTTCCTTCCTTCTCTGATAAGCCAGAGCCCCCTTTTCGCCCTCCAGAAGATTTAAGTCCCTTTTGATCTTCATCTGGCGTTCTTCGCTTTCCGTAAGCTTCTTAAGGGCTCCCGGCATGCTGTTTTCCCTTTCAAGCCTGGCCATCTCCCTGTACTGGGTTTCGGAGATCTTGCTCACCGGTCTCTTATAGTTCTTCTCCGATTCCTCAATATAAATGATCCTACCGGCCTTCCCCTGAAGCGACTTAAGCTCTCTGTGGCTCAGGGCAGAGATAGTCTCGATATCGGTAAGATGCTCCATTACCACCTGATACTCGGCCTTCTGCTCCTCCACATCCTTCGAGGCCTGGGTCATCTGCTCGCAGTGATCCCTTACAAAGCGCTCCCGCTCCCTGTAATCCGAAACGTTCAGGTTTTCCCTTTTCATGGCAGCGGAGTTTAATACATTGGAAACGGGCTCCGAATCATCCGGGAACTTAAGACCGCTTAAGAAGAACTCGTCGTCCTCCTCTTCCTCTATCCCTATTGTCCTTTTTATCCAGTCAAACAGCTTCATATTTATATTTTAATAAGTGGTTTTGAATACACCCATTGTACGGCGGTATTCCTGCTTCCAGTTATGCAAGGTCTCATCCAGGACCCGGTAGTACTCGGAGATCTTACCCGACTCCCGAAGCTCTGTCAGCTTATCAAGGATCCTTGCCTGGGGCGAATTTTTGTCGGGCGTCTTAAGCTCCTCGTATCTCCTGTCCGCCTCCCGGACGATCTCATCGTTAAAGCCGTAGCGAAGAAGGAGCCTGTCATATTTTTCGGGCTCATAACAGGCCTTTGACGCAAGCAGGAAGGATACCGCGCTCTCCCTCTCACCGGAAAGCTCATAGGAATCAAAGAAGCACTCCGAGGCCTCCTTAAGCAGGAACATTCCCGCGTAAGCACATCCCATATTATGAAGGACCGCCGCGTAGGTTTCCCTGTCATAGTCACGCTCCATGGAATCAAGGATGTATCTGTACTCGTCCAGAGCCAGAGCGTATTTTTTGTTCCGCAGCATATTATCGCCCCGTCTCTTGTGTTTCCTGTTCCTGTCAAGCCCGGCACTGTCCACAAGGGTCTGCCTCACCTCGGAAAGCTCCTCATCGCTTAAGAACATGGAATCCTCAAGGATCGTCATTATAAACTCTCCGGCAGTGACCCCGTCTTCCAGCATATACTGCAGCTTTTTCCCAAGGACCGGCATTTCCGCCTCTTCTATAAGGAAGGTGCACAGATCCTTATCAAGCACATCGTCATCCAGGATGCAGGCATTCTCCTTCAGCAGGAAGCAAAGCTCCTCTATGGAATATATATTTATGCCGAGAGCCACCAGATAATAGGGATTTTCGGCAAGGGCGCTGTGGCATAAGATCAGATCCGTCATTTTACTCCTCTCATCCTATCCTCAGACTTTTTTCCCAGGTCAGGCCGCTTGCGGGATATATCTCCCCAAAGCCCATATCCGTAGCCCTGGCGGTCAGTGCGGTCTCAGAGCTGAAGGTTATCTTAAGCCTGATCCTTGAGGCCTTCGGCGGCCTCTCCGGAAGGCCGTCAAGCTCTATTATCAGCTTCGCGGGATCCTTGCCGTCAAGAGGCGTTACCAGAAGGACTATCTCCTTAGTATGGTCAAGCAGCATATCTATCGTGGCATCGCAGTCAAACCAGTTCTCGCCGCCGTCGGCTATAGCAACATACTGCTCCTCCCCCATGTATCTTAAATAGATCCCAAGATTGAACTTAAGCTTATCCCTGCCTAAGAAGATGTAATCCTCCGTAAGCCTGGAGGGGACCAGCTTGTCCCTGGCATAGAAGCATGCTCCCTTGGAATAAAGGTTCTTCCCCTGAAAGACCCTTCTTCCCATACACATATATCTTATGCTTTTCGAGCTCCATTCGGGCTCGAACCCGTCTCCGAGAAGATAGACCGTACCCACCGGCTTTCCGTTGAAGTACTCGTGCACCTTTACAAGGATATCCTCATCAAGGTTCTCACAGTCCTCCTTGGAAGGCTTCTCACCGAGCATGATATCCGGCATGCTTATACCGTCTATGGTAAAGCTCTCCACAAAGCCCACATTCGGAGTGGTCTTTCTGTTCACCCTGAACTGATAGCCATGAAGCCCGGTAACGCTGTAATCGAAGATGGTCACCTCCCTCTCCCAGAGGCTCTCGGGCTGGTGGATCATATAATAATAGCTGCTCTCCTCATAGGTCTGGAAGCTGATGCGCTCCTCCTCCACGGGAACGGTCTCCACGATCTTCTTAAGCAGCTCTATGGTCTTTTTATCCAGAGAATCAACACAGAATACCAGAGAGGCTACCTGGCCCGGGGAGGTTATACCGGTAAGCTGGCTGAGAGTCTTTCTTACAAACAGAACCAGAAGATCCGCGGCATCGTAGGCCTCTCCCTCGATCTCATATTTTCCGCCCGCCCTTGCGACTCCCAGAAGCTTTGAGGCGATTATCCCCTCTCCTCTTTCCGCGGCAGTCACGGCCTCCTGCCCGTGAAACCACTGGGCCACTTTGTTTCTCTTGCACAGGACCGTCGGGATCCCCAGCTTCTTTTCGGATCCCTCCTGCACAAGAGTCTTGGGAGTATCCTCATTTAATTCCACATAGCTTATCTGTGAGACCGAATCATTCAGGTCGAATCCGATCACATACAATACATCATTCAACTCTTCTACCTCTCTGCGCCGATCCATTTTTATTACAAAATACTAAATCCCTTTTCGGTAAAGTAATCCCTGCAGGCGTACTCCCTCATAAGTTCGAAAAGAGTGTTGTCATCCTTCAGATTCTTTGAGACTCCCATATCATTCAGCAGATGATAACGGGAGGTATCATCCCCGGAAACCGATTCCGAAACGCCCGTCGAATCGCTGAAGGTAAGCTTTTCCTCTCCGCCGTCCTCCTCGGTTATATAGTACTGCAGGTTTTCCCCGTAAAACAGGATAAACTCCCTTGAAAATACTCCTCCGAAGAGACAGCGCATCTCCTCCGAAAGATACCTGTCATCCTTTGTCTCGCTGTCTTCGATAAGATAATGGAGCACTACCCTGTGGGCGGGGTTGGCCCTGTATTCGATCACAAGCTTATCCTCATAGGAGGACAGCTCCGGGAGTATGTTCTTATATTCCTTAAAGAAATTATAGAAGATATTTCTGTGCAGGAAATCGATGAGGAAGGAGGAAAGCAGCTCGCTGATACGCGGAGTCATGCTTACCTTATCCTCGGCATAGTGCTTAAGCAGTGCCAGCCTGCAGGCATCATTCAGCTCCTCCCCCTGCCCGAAGCATTTAAGCATCTCGGAAAAGACAAGGTCTCCCACCAGCCTTTCCCTGGCAAAATACTCATAGGCCTGGCAGGAGATATATGCAAGCTCTACCCTGCTGCCGGGGCAGTTCTCAATATAGGACTCAAATATCTCCTCCTTATCCCCCAGGGCAGTCCTGGTATACATGATCTGGATAAGGATCTGCTCCTCAAGGGATGTGCATTCCAGCTCAAAGCTCTTTGCGGCCCTCCAGAGATTTCTCATCTCCTTGGCAAGCCCCCTGTATTTATCCACCAGGAATTTTAAGGTCAGAAGATCATATTTGCCGTTATCAAAGGCATACCAGGCAAGCTTTATGAGCATCGGATCCCCGGTATCGTCGCTTAAGGCTATCATCTGGGAACAGATCCTTACGCAGATCTTCGCGGATATCTCCTCCGCCCCGTATTTGATGACAGTTTCATAAGCCTTTTCGTACATTCCCCTTCTTACCAGATAGTCAATGTACTCGGTCCTGTCCTTTGATCTCAGAGCCTTTATGTCTATGGACATAAGGTACTCGTCCAGGGTGGTAAGCTCACCGTTATCGTAATAATACCGCATAAGGCCGATCCGTATATCTGACTTGTAGGAATCGATGATGTCCGCGGATTCCACCAGCAGTCTGCAGTAATCAACGTTTCCGGCATCAACATAGACATATCGGTTCTGTACCGTGCAGATATAGAGACAGAAGCCCGAGATATCCGATACATAGGGCTTTACAGCCTCGAGGTAAAGGGAATCATCCAGGAGTCTGTGCAGCTTTAAGGGATCCTCAAGGCTGCGTCTTCCCCTGGCGTCCTCCAGAAATACCGTATAATTGTGGGAATAGACCACCGGATAGGAGTAGCCTCCCTGAACGGGATATTTCTTCTCGCCCTTTATCTCCTCCTGAATAATGACCACATTTACCGCATCCTGCTTAACCTCCAGCTCGCAGGCAAACAGTATCCTGACAAAATGCCTCGTAAGCTCCGGAGTGATCATCTGAAGCACCAGCACATGCTTATATATCACGGCCAGGTTTTTGTCGATGTGCTCCTCCATGATCTGCTCTGAGGCAAAGCTCCTGATCTGATCGAGCAAAGCCTCATACAGCTCCTGCTGCCTTCCCCTGTGCTTTATCAGGTTTGCATAGAGAAAGGCCGTTCTCTCATAGCTTAAGTCACTGCTTAAGTTAAAGTAGAGTATGACCTCCTTGGGAATGACTATCCTGTGGTCAAAGGGCACCGAGAACATATAGTACTCATAGAGCCTTGTTATGTTGTAATCCTTCTCAACTCCCCTTTTATACCATACAAAGTATTTCTCATCGGTCAGATTATCCTTGATGAGAAGGCAGCAGAGCGCCCTTACTATCTCATCATTTTCCGAAAGCTTCCAGGCTATGGCGAAAAGCCTGATAAGCATATCGGGAGCATGCTTCAGCCGTTCGGAAAGCTTTATTAGCCTCTCAAGCAGCTCGCCCTCAAGCTTATAGTTCTTTACGGCAAAGCAGAGCACCGACAGCTCGAAATCCGTGATCTCCGAAAGCAGGGCAGGGTTCGAGGCAAGACAGTTAAATGCCTCGATATACAGAAGCGGGCTCCTGCAGCCCGATCTGTACTGCTCCCTTATGGCGTAGAGCTTTCTGGACACGCTCCTGGTATATTCCGTATCTATATAGAGCAATATCCACAGTATCCGGTAGCTTCCGGTCTTCTGATAAAGCCCCTTTATCTCCTCGGCGATCCTGTCGATATACTCCTCATCCCTGTTGTAGAGAGCCACGAGATACATGAAATAGCTGTAGTACTCGTCACCCCTCTGCTTAATCTTCATCTCCCGCTCTATATGCTCAAGTATCCACCTCGCCTCATTCCTGCGCTCATCCATAAGCAGGAGCTGCGCCTGATAGAGACGGGATTCCGGGTTCTTCTCATCCAGAGAGTTCATCTTTTCCACTATCCTTAAGGATTCCCTGATCCAGGTGGATTTGTTTATCTGCTTCATCCTGAAGGCGACGTACTGCTGCATCAGCCTGCAGAGAAGGCCCTTTCTCTCCCGCTTTTTTTCCTTTGCCGGATCCTTTCCGGTTCTTCTTGAAGCCTCAACACAGATCCGAAGCTTTTCGGTGCCGTCCGCATGGGTAAGTATTATCCTTCCGAAATTCCTGCCCTCATGCAGCGCCTCCTCTTTTATATTAAACTCAAGATTACAGAGGTTTCCGAGGAAATCCTCACCGGTAATGGTTTCGGTTGCCGGCTCGATAAAGTCACAGTCCGTTCCCACCTTAAGGTCGATAAGCCCCCAGGTAGTCTTCTTTACCGACACCGTGCACTTAAGATCCGAGGTTATGTTTGAAAACTCATAGAGACTGCTGTCTGTCTTAAACTCAAGGGGCTGCTTCTTTTTTACCGAGATCAAAAACCGCTCAAGATTATCCTCGTTGAAGGGATCCGTGGAAAAGCCCCTGTATTTGCCCAGATGTTGCCTGTCGTTTCCATCAAAGACCGGCATGAAATCCTCGGAGTAAAAGGTTTTGACCGCTTCCTTCCAGTCGGTCTGGGCAAAGTTGGAGAAGTGGAAAAGGTTCTTCACCTCATCCCTTCCGGTCTTTACGGTATTTCGTACCATGGTAAAGATAAAGGGGATGAAATATTCTCCCGCTTCCGATACGATCTGGATATCTCCCTTGATTATCGCTCCGGCTTCCAGTCCCGTGGAATCAAAGCTGTATTTTAAGTCAAATTCTTCCGCGTCAAATTCCGCGGTAAGGATCATAATGCGCATGCAGGAGCTGTATACACTGCCCTTTACCCGTCTTCCGCTCCGGGAGCTTACAAAGAGGCTCCCCTCCGCCTTATCTCCCGGGACAACAGATGTCTCGATTTTGTGCGCAGAAAACACAAGCTTTTCGCTCTCGTACTCGAAAAACCCGTTTATCAGCCTATCTACGACATCTGACAAAGCTACACCTTCTCCCCGTTTTTTTCCGTCCGGCATTACCGTTTGTACTGATCGGAGCCATTCACGGTAATTATTGATTTTTTTCGCGAAACGGATATAATCAGTATATCACATCAGGATATCAATTTTAAGGAAAAAGTATGATAAAACACCAGGATCATTTTCACGGCTCGGATCTTGAGCTTATAGAAAAGCAATACGGCATCGGTAAGGATAAGATAATAAGCTTCTCGGCAAACGTAAATCCTCTCGGGATAAGCCCGAAGCTGAGAGAGGCCCTTCCCGGGCTCATCGACTGTATCACAGGTTATCCCGACAGGGAGTATACCGCGCTTCGCAGGGTGATCGCCGCCTACTGTGACTGTTCCCCCGAAAATATCATAGTCGGGAACGGTTCCAGCGAGCTCATCTCACTGTGTATACAGAACAGGCATCCGGCCAGGGCCCTTATCATCGGCCCCACCTATTCGGAATATGAGCGGGAGGTCTCCCTTTGCAAAGGGATGAGCCGCTATTTCCCCCTGTCCCCGGAAAACGAGTTTACCCTGGATATTGACGCTCTTTCGGCAGAGCTTAAGAAGGATATCGACCTGCTGATCCTTTGTAATCCCAACAACCCCACCTCCGGCGCCATCAGTCTGGGTGAGATGCGCTTAATCCTTGATATCTGCAAGCGTCACGGGATCTTTGTGATAGTGGACGAGACCTATATCGAGTTTGTTCCCGATTATAAACAGACAGCCTGTGTCCCCTTAACCGCTTTCTATAACAATATGATCATCTTAAGGGGGATCTCCAAGTTTTTCTCGGCTCCGGGCTTAAGGCTCGGATATGCCATAACCGGAAACACGGATATGATCGAGCTTATCAACAGCCGTAAGAACCCCTGGAGCGTCAATTCCCTGGCGGAAGCGGCCGGAAGGATACTGTTTACCGACCTGGAATATATAAAGGCCACAAAGGAGCTCATAGATAGGGAACGCCGCTTTGTTGCCGAAAGCTTCAAAAACAGGGAGGGCTATAAGGTCTACGAGCCAAAGGCAAATTTTGTGCTGATAAAGCTCCTTAAGGCTTCAATGAACGCGGACATCCTCTTTGACAGATGCATAAGAGAGGGGATGATGATCAGGAACTGCGCCTCCTTCCCCTTCCTTGACAATAAATATTTCCGGATCTGTTTTATGAAGCATGAGGATAATGAAAGGCTCATAAAGCTCATTACAGAAAGCGAGGAACATAATGGAGCTCTTTAAGTGCAGCAGCCGATATAAGGATGACATAGAGGAATATACCGGGCAGATCCTGACGAAAACAGGGATCTCATCTCCCATCGCGCAGCGGGAGATCATGGTCATGGCCGACTCGGGCAATACCGTGGCCTGCAAGCTTTACGCCGACCTGATCTTCTATAGAAAGATATTCCGGAAGAGGCCCTATGCAGAAGCCTTTTCGCTTTATCTCAGATCGGCGGGCCTGTGCATTGACGAAGAGGGGGGCTTTAAGGTAACCGGCGATTCCTACCCCCTTTCCTTCTGGAGCCTCGGGTACTACCTTATGAATTACAGACGCGGTTCTCTCCTGAGTAAATGTGAAGAGATCCCCGCCATCGAGGGCATGAGCTATGCCGGACGTCTGTCAGCAGCCCTTTATCTTGCGGCCTCCTGCATTCTCTCCCTCTCCGCTCCCGGAGCGCTCAACCTCACAGGGCGCATCCTTGACGAGGCAGGCTCTGACGATGAATTGTTTGCCGCTCTGAAGGACGATATCAGCAAAGCCCTTAACACAGAGCCCTTTCCCGGGCTTTCCTTTGAGGTTTTTGCCTGCGATAACAGAGCAGACTGTCTGTCGCTCTCCGAAAAGTTCTTTAAAGAGGCCGCGGATACGGGCTATATCTACGCCTGCAATAACCTGGCGGCAAAGGAGGCCGAACGTATCGTCGTATTAAGCTCCTCAAACGCCCCAAAAGAAGAGATCAGTGAAAGTCTTGAGCGCTACATTTCCCTGCTTAAGCTCTCCGCCGATAAATACGAGCCCTATGCGGCCAACCGTCTGGGACTTTTCTATATCAACGGCGAGATAAAAAGCGGAGATAAAAAAGCCGTGTTCAGGGATCACACCGACACGGCTCTTGCAAAACAGTATTTCGAAAAGGCGACTGTCTATCCCGATTCCAACTCGGCCTGGGCCTACTATAACCTGATCAGGTACTTCCACAGGGATTATGACAGGAATATCACCCTTCTGAATGAACATATGGATCTTATAAGGCTCTTAAATCCCGCAGTCTATGACCTGGCCATAGAATTATAGGAAGATCAGAGAGCGCTGTACACAATGGACCTCATCTTTCTGATGAGGTTTTTATTATCTCCGTTTAACACCTGCTGACCATAGATCACTATAAGCTCCTCCTTCGGATCTATGAGGAAGTAGGTTCCGAGCATTCCGTCCCACCCGTACTCTCCGGCGGTTCCGTTTGAGCGGGCCTGCCCGGTATCCTTCATTATCCGCAGAAGGTTTGAGTAGGAATAGCCCTTTACCTGTTCAAAGTCGATCGTTTTTCTTACCCTGTCTGACAGCTGGTCGGTATGAAGAAAGTCCACCGTCTTTCTGCTGAGTATCCTTGCGCCGTTATATTCCCCGTTATTTAAGAGCATCATCGCGAATTTGGAATAATCCGCAAGGGTGGAGCACAGCCCCGAGCCTCCTCCGTCAAAGGACGTTGCCCTGACCGAACAGAATGCCTCGGAGTCGAGCTTTTCAACCTGGGCGTCGGTTATGGGCGTCACTGACCCGTCATCGTTACGGCAATAGATAGCCGCAAGCCTCTCCGCCTTATCCCCAAGGGCTGAAACATACATGGTATCCTTCATATCAAGGGGAGTAAAAATAGCGCGTTTTAAGAATTCCCCGTACCGCATGCCGGTGACCCTCTCCACCAGTCCGGCAAGCACGTCCGCGGAAACCCCGTAATGCCAGCGGCTTCCCGGTTCGAATAAAAGTGGCACCGTCGCAACTGATCCGGCAAGCGCAAGGGCGCTTATATTTTCACCAAACTCCTGTCTTACCGCCACCCTCTCGGCTTCCTTTAACAGCCTGATGGCGCTGACCGAATCCTCTCCGGGATACACCATCCCCGAGGTCATATTGAGGCAGTCCGCTATGGTGATGAAATTTTTGGCAGGGACCTCGCCCTCTCTCGTCACCACAGTCATATGCTCAAATTCGGGGATATAACGATACAGAGGCTCTTCAACGTCGATAAGCCCCCTTTCCATAAGCATCATCACCGCCACTGCCGTGATCGGCTTGGTCATGGAATAGATGCGGTATATGGAATCGCGTCTGTCGGTCCCGTACTCTCCGCGAAACTGTGCCGCTCCCTTATGCACCACCATCACCGAGCAGCCCTTTAAATGTCCTTCTCTGATCTCCTGTAAAAAAAGATCCTCCAGATTCTGCAGCCTGTCTGAATTCATCCTAATCTCTCCCGAACAGATCTCTTGTATACACTTTTGCCTTCACATCATCAAGCACCGGATCATATCTGTTTGCAATGATCGCATCAGACATGTTCTTAAACTTCTCAAGGTCATTCACCACAAGGCTTCCGAAGAAGGTAGTGTCATCCTCAAGGCACGGCTCATATACGATAACGGTGGCTCCCTTGGCCTTTATCCTCTTCATCACGCCCTGTATTGAGCTCTGCCTGAAGTTATCGGAATTTGACTTCATCGTAAGCCTGTAGACCCCTATCACGCATTTTTTCTCGCTTTCCGCGCTGTAATCGCCTCTGTTGTAATAATCGTAATAGCCCGCCATGGAAAGGATGCGGTCCGCGATAAAATCCTTTCTGGTCCTGTTTGAATCAACTATGGCCTGGATTATGTTCTGAGGCACATTATCGTAGTTGGCAAGCAGCTGCTTACTGTCCTTGGGAAGGCAGTAACCCCCGTAGCCGAATGAGGGATTGTTGTACTGGCTGCCGATCCTGGGATCGAGGCAGACCCCCTCTATTATCTTTCCGGTATCAAGCCCCTTCATTTCGGCATAGGTATCCAGCTCATTAAAGTAGGATACCCTCAGAGCCAGATAGGTATTGGCGAAGAGCTTTACCGCCTCGGCTTCGGTATGCCCCATGATAAGGACATCGATATCCTCCTTTATGGCGCCCTCCTTAAGAAGCCCCGCAAAGACTTCCGCCTGCTCTGTAAGCTCCGGGTCAGAGACGTCCGTGCCCACGATTATCCTTGAAGGGTAGAGGTTATCGTAAAGCGCCCTGCTCTCCCTTAAGAATTCAGGGCTGAAGAGGATATTTTTATTATTAAACCTCTCCCTTGCCCCAACCGTAAATCCGACGGGAATGGTTGATTTGATCACCATGACTGCCGAGGGATTTACCCTTCCCACAAGCTCGATCACCTCTTCGACCGCCCTCGTGTCAAAAAAATTCTTCTTGGGATCATAGTTTGTGGGGGTTGCTATCACCACAAAATCAGCTTCCCGGCAGGCTTCCTCTGCGTCAAGGGTTGCCGTAAGGTCAAGCTTTCTGTTCCTCAGATACTCCTCTATCTCCGGATCCGCGATCGGCGATATCCTGTTATTTATCTTTTCCACCTTCTCCGGCACGATATCAAACGCATGCACCTCATGATGCTGTGCAAGGAGCGTTGAGATCGACATTCCCACATATCCCGTTCCCGCTACCGCTATCTTAAATTTCCCTTCCATTTTTCCTCCCCTTTATTTATGATCACATTTTACCGGTACCGTTATTTTCCGCTGAACATGGCCGGTATGGTCTTGAACAGTATCTTTATGTCAAGACCTATTGACCAGTTGTCTATGTATTCTATATCGAGAGCCACGATCTTCTCGAAATCGGTGATCTCGTTTCTCCCGGATACCTGCCATAGCCCCGTAAGCCCCGGCCTGAAGCTGAGCCTCTTTTTATATTTGAGGCTGTAGCAGGCAAACTCATCAAGTGTCGGAGGCCTCGTGCCCA
>JAEEGL016626834.1_pt1 | contig 13240 bp, 1 predicted proteins | sample 9134231 | NCBI WGS metagenome assembly JAEEGL01 (sample SAMN16246548, study PRJNA631951) | gut metagenome | biome: gut microbiome; feature: rumen; material: fiber-attached | host: Bos | place: Iran: Karaj | collected 2018-10 | reverse complement strand
CATCATTGCCAAAGATTGTTGTTTTACTTTTTCATTTAGACTTTTTATGTCGATATTCTCTGCCATAACAAACTCCTTACTTAATGATTAATTTGTTGAATTATTTATATAAAATTTATTTAAAAAATGCAAAAATTAATTAAACAAGTTAAATCATATCACAATAAAAATTTATACTATTAGTTACAACTTTGTATTTTTAAAGCTTATGTGCCGCTTCGCTTATATGCACACCGCACTTTAAAAACACTTCGTTTCACTTGAATATTATAAATTTTTCTTTTATTTATTACATTCAATTAATAAATTAAATAATAAAAACAACGAACACTTTATTATAACTTAAAATTTTAAAATTCTTTGAAAACAATCAACGACAGAAGATTGGAAAATGGAAAAAATGAAAAAAGGCCTATACGACCATTTATCGTATAAGCCTTTTTATATAATAATTTTATTATGCAGCTGTTTGCGAGCTCTGTGCAACTTTATCCATTTCAAAAGTTTTAATAATCTTTATATCTGCTTCTTTTACTAAAGTCTGTGTAGCTTGAGAAAGGATACTTTCCGCTCTTTTTGTATTTATATAATTTTCAAGTTCTCTTTCAAAAGATTCATAAGTAAATTTTTGTCCGGCAACTTTTTCAACAACATTCATAATAAAATAACCTTGAGCAACATTAGGTTCGGCATGATCCTTAAATATTTCAAACACATTACTTATTTCTCCGACATTCAGTTTAAATGCTCTTGATGTTAACTCTACAGGTTGCATACCTTCAAACACATTCATTCTTGAAAAATAAACTCTTGCATCTTTTTGTTGAGAATATTTTTGTGCGACATCCGCAAAATTTGATTTATCTTTGATTTCATTTCTTATTGCATTTGCTATTTCTTCTCTTTGAGCTAATTCTTCTTTTGACATATTCTTATCTGCATATACCAATATCAAATCAAATTGTGCTTTTGGTGCAAGGGAAGATTTTAATTGATTTGCAACTATTGCAGCTTCTTCATACCTGCCTTGTGTTTTTTTCAGTTCTTCTATTTTCTTTGCATTATTATTGTATATTGTAGAAACATTGTTAAAGAATGTTTTCGCATCTTCTTTAGTTACCGGTTTTAAGTTTGTTGCTATAAGACCTCTGTTATATTTATCAATTATAATATCATTAGCTATATTTGATAAATATTTTTCTTTTGTTAAATTTTGTGCTTTTAAAGCATCCTCAAAAGCTTTTTCTTGTTCTTTTTGAGATAATTCTTTTCCATCTTTATCTACTTTAAAACTATCTTTTACTTTAGAGACAACAGCATCAATTTCTTCTTGAGTCGCCTCAATATTTGATTTTTTTGCTTGTTGTAATAATACTTCTCTTATTATCATATCTTGAAGAATCCTTTTTCCGAGGATATCTTGAGCATATGGTTGCTGTAATGCTTGAGGATTCTGAGCTTGAAGAACTTGAATTGCTTTGTTAAGATTTGCATCAAAATCCGCTGCAGAAATTTCAACTCCGTTCACTGTTGCTACTGCTGACTGTTGTTTTGCACAGCTTATAGCACACAAACACACAAACAATACTAAGGCTACTGTCTTTTTCATAATACTTAACACCTTTCCTTTTTAAAATTTACTAGTAATTATACAAAACTAAAAAATTTTTTCAAACAACTAAAAAACACAACCAATACAGAAGGCAGGAAGTTAACACTTCCTGCTTTCTATTTTTTTTTAAATATTGAAAACTAAACTTATACACAAACAATTATTCTTCTTTAAGTATAACTTCAACTCTTCTATTTTTTGCTCTTCCTGCTTTCGTAGCATTTGTTGCTATAGGTTCTTTTTCCCCTTTTCCTACGACTGAAATAGTATTTGATACCTTGTAATTTTTCTTCAATGATGTTGCCATTGAGAAAGCTCTTTCTTCAGATAATCTCTTATTAACTTTTTCACTTCCTATACTATCCGTATGCCCTTCCAATACCACTTCAGCTTCAGGATGGTTTTGTATTTCTTGTGCTACTTTTCTCAAATTGTTTCTTCCTTTATCACTTAGTTGAGATGTACCGAATTTGAAAGTAGGAGAAGCTGTCAACCTTACACTTTTCTTCTGTTGTATTTGTTGTTCACTTACATTTTTATTTTCATAATCTTGCACTTTATTTTGTAACTCTTCTTCTCTTGTTTCAACTTTACTCAATGCTTTTTCTACATCACTTAATTCTCTTTCTTCTTTATCTCTGAGAGTCTGTAACTCTTTTTCTTTTTGTGCCAATTGTTCATTTAATTCTTCTTCGGTTTTTGTCTTTTCATTTAACATTTCTTCCAATCTTGCAGTATTTTCATTAATATCTTCGTTGGATTTTCTATTATTTTTGCATCCGAATTTATATGTCAATCCTACGTTTGCATAGTAGTTTGTTGATACATCTGCAAAGTTTCCTAAAGCATTTGCAAATATCGTCCAATCTTCAGACAACTCATAATCTGCTCCGATTCCACCGGTTATTGTCGTTTGTGCATTTTCGGCACTTCTTATTTTCATATTTGTAACATCTCCAAGGCTTAACAACGATGTTTCTATTTCATTATATTTTTCCGTTAATAATTGTCTTACACCCGCTTTTGCATACCAACCGAACTTTTTAACTTTTCCGTTAATTCCAAGTCCGGCTCTTGCCTGAGCACTAAATGCACTATAATCTTCTATTTTCAAATTCAAATCTTGAGCACCTTTTTCTTCGTAACCCTCATTGCTAATATAACTGCCCATTGCACCGATAAACGGCCTTAAATACATTTTATGTACTGCATTGCTTCCTTCTTTGTTCAACGATATCTTATAACCTAATTCGGCATCCAATGCACCACTGTATCCTTTATGTTCACTTGTTGCCGTTCTTTCCATAAATGCTATTTGTCTTGTTGTATCATATTGTTCATAACCACCGAGCAACATAGATTTAAATGACCATTTTGTTCCTTCATATCCGCCATACAAACCTGCATTTATATCATTCATCGTTGATTTATCTGATACTTGTTTAAGTTCACTTGTTCCATAACCTGCCATAAATCCTAATGTCCAACCTTTTACGGATAACATATCAAATCCTACCAAGAAACCGTTAACTGAAGATTCATATTTAGGAGAATCATCATTCTTATCTACATTATAGTTATTATAATAATATTCTGCCCATATCTTATCGTGATATTTTGTACATGGGAACAACTCTACTGTTCTTTCTTTTATCTTATCGTAAACATGTTCTGCTTTTGCATTAAAGAACGTTAAGTTTGTTGAATTTGCATGTATTACACCTGCTACATCGTTCAATGCAGCTTTCAATGCAGGTATATTTGTTTCTCCCGTTACAGGATCTTTGTAGTAATAGAAGTGTTCCAATACATCTAACGATAATGTTATATCTCCACCATAACCAGTCGATACCGCATCTATAGCATTTGCAGCTTCTTGTTCGTTATGACTCTTATCAAAATCTAATTTTGCATATTCACTCGGTTTTCTCTGTAATTCTATCTTTAATGTATTTCCTTCCGTATATACTCTTGTTGATATTCTTGTTTCATATCCGGGTCTTAAATCGGTTGCATCATTATCGTTAAATACTACATTTTCATCTTTATATTCGTATCCGTCTGCCAATGTTCCGGAATTTATTAATTCTATAGTTTCTCTTACATAATATTTACCTTCCAAATTATTCAATGTTATCTTTGCATCTTCATATATTGTCGTTGTTCCGGTTACGGCGGTATTATCATTGTAATGTCCGGCTTTTGTCATATCTGTTTGCCTGAATTCAACATCATACGTACCACCATCTTCAAATATCAAGTTACCGTCTACTTTAAATGTCGTTGTTGAACATCCGGGTGCCAACGTTGCTCCGTTTCTTATTATCAAATCACCAGTCTTTATATCACCATATCCTTTCAATAAAGCATTTTCTACAGACATTTGATTTGTTACTTCGAACGTGCTTCCGCTTCCACCCATTGATGCATCGTTATTTATTACAAATGTTCCGGCTGTGATATTTGCATTTAATGTTTTGAAATTATTTGTTACCGTCATTGTAGATGAACCTGTCTTATTAAATGCTCCTACATATTTATTCGTATCGAATTCGTTTAATACAACATCTGTATCAGTATCATAGAACTCAACTATTGAATTTTCATCACCGCTACCTATTACTTTTCCGTTAATATTTTTAGTTGTTCCTTTTAATGTTCCGCTACTTATTACTGTATCACCGGCATAAGAGTTAGATTCCATTTGTAAATCTAATACTCCTGCTCCGGTTTTTACTAAGTTTGCATTTCCGAATATTTTCCCGGTCAATGTTGTATCTTCACCGACTATTTCTATATTAACATCATTTTTATCCGTTCCCATTATCTCATTTACTAATTGTACTTCATTTCCCGCATTTATTATTAGCTTTCCACCATCCATATATATTGTATTTTGGCTTATTCCGTTTGCTGCTAATATTTCTATCGCTCCGTCACTTATTGTCGTTGTTCCGGTATATTCGTTTGCTCCACTTAATGTCAATATTCCTTCGCCTTCTTTTAATATGTTCCCTTGTCCTGTTATTTTTGTTGCTATTTCTGCTTCTGTATCATCTTTTAAATTCAATACCGTACTATCACCAACTATCGTTATACTATCACTTATGTTCAAATCTTTTGCATCGGTTATCAATTTTGAACCATCTGCCACAGTTATTGTATCTGCCGTTATTGAACTTGTTCTTACATTTTCAAAATCACCACCGGTTATTTCAACTTCTTTTTGTTCTATATTTGCTTTATTTGTTAAATTGTCTTCTACTACCAATTTCCCGTTTGCACCTTCACTCATCGTTATATTATTTTCATTTGTTCCACCGGTAAATGTTAATGTTCCATCGTTTTCTACTCCTATGGTTGTAGTTACATCACTTGCATTCGTCTTAAAACTATTTCCTTCGGTTATAGCCACAGCGTTTTGACTTATCATTGTTCCCGTTGAATTTTCCACTGTTCCATATATAGTTAAATTACCTGAACCTGTTATCTTATTATTATTTGTTCCAACTCCGGTGTATGTCATTTCTCCATCGTTTATTATTCCGTCCGTTGCTATTACATTATTTACATTTGTCTCTAAACTACCTGCTGTTGTTATCGTTACCGTACTCTGCTTAACACTTGCATTATTTATTACCGCTCCGGTTATATCTAACTCTCCATCTCCGCTTATTTCGTTCGTATTTGTTCCACCGGTAAATTCTATCTTACCTAAATTTGTTATTTCTTTTTCTGTTACTATATCACCTGCATCCGTTTTAACACTTCCTGTCTTTGTTACAGTAACTGTACTTTGTTCTATTCTTTCGTTATTTATTACATTCCCTTTCAATGTTAAGTTTCCTAAACCGCTTATTTTATTATTATTTTCACCATCTCCTGTAAATATCATATCTCCGCTATTCAATATTCCACTTTGTGTTGTCACATCTCCTATATTTGTCGTAAATTTCCCATCTTCACTTATTGTTACCTTTTCTTGTTCTATTATAGCTCCTTCTTTGTTCTCCACAACACCTTCTATACTCAATTTTCCGTTTCCACTTATTTTATTATTATTTGTTCCACCTACAAAAACTATTTCACCTTCATTTGTTATTGCTAATGTTGTTGTTATATCATCTGCATTTGCGGTTAAACTCTTTTCATTGTTTATCGTTACTTCTTTTTGATTTATTGCCGTTCCCGTTGAATTTTCCACTGTTCCGTCTATTACCAAACTTCCGACACCGCTTATTTCATTTTTATTCAAACCGTCATATAGAATTACCGTTCCGTCATTTACTATTCCGTCTATTGTTATTATTGCACTTGCCGATGATGTCAATACTCCCGTTGAACCTACAGTCACTTTCTTTTGTTCTATTTCCCCAAATTTACCGTTTATAGTCGTATTATCAAATCTTCCGTTACTTATTATCAACTCTCCGATTCCGATTATCTTGTTTGCACTTTGTGCATCACCGGTAGCTTCTTCCAAAGCTATCTCCAATATTCCATCATTTTTTATTTTTCCGTCATTTGTATATGTATCCAATTTATTATTTGTTGTAAGTTGAGCACCTTCATTTATAACTATACCCGCTCCGCTCGTTATTATTTCGCCATTATTTGTTGTTATTCCATCTGTTATCGTAACAGAAGATTGCTCTATATTTGCATTATTTATTAAATCTCCGGTTACTGTTAAACTTCCTTCTCCGTCTATTTTATTTTTGTTTTCTCCATCGGTAAATATCAAATCTCCGTTGTTTGTTATACCTATCATTGTTTCTATATTATTTGCACTTGTCGTTAAGCTTGAATCCTCTGCTACGGTTACCGTGCTCTGTTTAACACTTGCATTATTTATTACTGTTCCGATTATATTTGTTTCTCCGGATCCAATTATTTCATTTTGATTTGTTCCGTCAATAAATGTTATTAATCCGGAATTATCTATTGCATTTTCTGATCTTACCGCACTTGCATTTGTTAACAGAGAGCCATCTTCACCTATCGTTATATTATTTGTTGTTATTGCTTCACTTGTTTCATTATTATTTATTAACGTTCCTAATATTTCTATTTCATCTTGGCTTACCCTACTATTATTTCCGTTTATTAACAGAGCTTCATTTTCTATTGTAGTTTTCCCGTCTCCGCTTATACCTTTTTCTATTGTTGTCGTTGCATTTGCAATTGTATTTGTAGTTATATTTAATATTCCGTTATTTAATATATCTACTGTTGCACTATTACCGCTAAATGTTACACTAGAAAGAGTTACTGTTCCACCGTTTGCATTATTTATTACAGCATCTCCGCTATTATTTGTAAATGTTACACTTGATACTATTAAATTACCATTTGCTATGGTTAATGCATTTTCAAATCCGGACATTGCGGTCAATTCATCAATCGTCAATGTATGGCTGTTAACATCCATTCCGGTAACTCCCGTTGTACTTGTTAATACTTCATTGTTACCATGTATTATTAAATCTTCTTTTAAGAAGTTATTTATTGTTCCTTGCGGATATTCTACCCAAGCAGTTACATAATCGGTATCTTCTGTTACATTATAAATTTCCGCTCCACCATACACTGCATTTGGAAGACCTCCAGTTCCTACTACAACCATTTTCAAGAATGTGCCATCATTGGTATTTTCAGCACTTACTTCATATTGAACATTAGTTGTATAAATTGAAGGAACTGTTATAGCATATATATTTGATTCCGATACCTTAATTTTTGTCTCTTCTTTATCACTATCACTCAAGAATTTAATGTCGCTTATTGTTGCTTGGCTCCCACTTTGTGCAGATATATTTTTTAACACATCTGCCGTTTCAGTTTGAACATTAACATCTAATTGATAGTTCCAATTTACACCCATCGCAACAGTTATTGCAGAAACAACATTTCCTATATGTTCGTTCTGAGTATTTAATGTGGCACCTTCACCTATTACTAATGCAGATGTATCTGCTAAGTAGCTTTCATCATTTAATTTTAATGTTGTTCCGGTTAAATTTATTTCATTGTCCGATATGGAATTATCTACTATCACTTCACCATCTTTAATATTTATTGTTCCGTTGTTTCCTGTTATTTCATAACTTACTTTTCCGCCTGTTATGTTATATTCACCACTATTATCAATTTTCGCTTTCATATTGTCAGCATTGGATGTTATTGTTCCGCTATTTACTACATAATTACTTGCTTCTATTGTTCCTTCATTTGTTATTGTTCCTTCATTTGTTATCGTCTCTGCACTTATAGTTTTTTCAGCATTATTCGTTATCGTTGCACTTGTTTTATTCTCTATTTCTTTTGCTTCTATAGCACCACTATTTATTATGTCTCCTTCGTTGGTTATTATATTTTCTGTTCCTGTTATCGTTCCGCTGTTCATTATTGTCGATTTGTTTGCTATTGTTGTCGCATTTATTGTTCCGCTATTTTCTATTGTTGCATCTGTTTCATTTATTAAATCTGTCGATGTTACTGTTCCTTCGTTTACTATTGTTCCTTTATTAGCTACTGTTGTTGATGTTATTACCTTTCCTTCATCATTTGTCAACTTACCGCTCGTTGTTACTTCTACTTTATCCTGTGTTACGTTTGCTGAATTTTCTACTTTTCCGGATATTGTTAAATCTCCATTCCCGATTATCTCATTTGTATTTGTTCCACCGGTAAATTCTGTATCTCCATCATTAATAATTCCATTAGTTGCAACAACAGCACTTGCATTTGTGGTAAATTCTCCGGTGTCACTAACAGTTACTTTATCCGTAGCTGTTATTGCCCCGCTTGTTTCGTTGTTGTTTGTTAATGTGCCTAATATTTCTACATTCTCTTGGTTTATTGTTCCGATTCCGTTCGTTACATCTGCATTTTCGGCTATAGTTGTTTTTCCATCTCCTACAACAACATTCTTATTTGTTCCGCCGGTTAATATTAAATCTCCGTTATTTGTTACTTCTTCGGTTGCTCTTATATTATCCGCATCACTTGTCAAACTTGCACCTTCTTTTACCACTATTGTACTTTGTTTAACTTCTCCGTTATTTAATACTGCTCCGGTTATGTCTAATTCTCCATCTCCGGTTACTTTATTTGTATTCGTTCCACCATCAAATGTTACTGTTCCATCATTAACTATTCCGTTTGCTGCAACTATTGCACTTGCATTTGTGGTTAACTCTCCGGTTTCTGCTACTGTTATTTTATTAGTTGCATTTATTGCATTTGCACTATCATTATTATTTGTTAATACCCCTTCTATTTCTATATCTTTTTGATTTATTGTACTTACCGCTCCGTTTACTAATGTTCCGCTTGATATTGTTGTTTTTCCTGTTCCGATTATTCCATTTTCTAATGTTGCACCTTCTCCGCTTATTATCAATTCTCCATTGTTCGCTATATCTGTTGTCACTCCGTTACCACTAAATGTTACTGATGACAATGTTACTTTTCCTTCATTTGTTATTACTGCATTACCGCTATTATCTGTAAATATTGCTGTTGATATTACTAATTCTCCGGTTGAATTTACGGTTAACGCATTATCAAATTTCTCAAAATCTGCTAAATCGTTTATAGTTAATTTAGTATTATCACTTACTACAATTCCTTCAAGTGTTCCGCTTTCCGGAGTTGCCGTTAATGTCTTTCCATTTCCCTCTATTACTAAACTTTCTTCTAAATAATTGTGTCCATCTATCCATGATGTTATCGTATCACTATCTGCTACTGAATATGTTGGTATACCATCATATATTGCATTTGCAAGTCCACCATATCCTTCTGCTGTCAATGTTAAATATGATCCATTATCATCACCGGTTAAAATGACCTTGTAATCCATTGTTCCCGTTGAGAAATGATATATTACATCAAACACATTTACTATATTCGTATTAGCTATTTTTATCTTATCATTATTTGCTTTATCCGTTAAAATATTTAATGCACCTATTTCTACGGTACTACCATTTACAGCCACATTGTTTAACATATCTGCTGTTGCATTTTGCAAATCTATGTCAAGTTTTAATTCCCATGTTGCAGCTGTTATACTCATTGCAGTATCTACAGTTCCTATCTTCCCATTCTGAATATCTAATATTGCTCCATCATTTATTGTTAATGTCGATGTACTATCTAAATAACTTTCTTCTTCTAACATCAATTCTTTAGATAAGTTCACATTGTTTCCGGCTATTGATGTACTTACCGTTACTTGGTCATTTTCTATGTTTATAGTTCCGTTTCCGGTTACTTTATAGCTTACTGTTCCACCGCTTATATTATATATTCCACCATTATCAATACCAGCCTTTATATTATCTGCATTAGATATTATCGTTCCACTATTTGTTATCGCATTTACACTCTCTATTATTCCACTATTTTCTATTGTTCCGCTATTTGTTATATCCGTCGATTTTATCGTATTATTGTTCGTCAATGTTTCCGTTACTTCTACTTCCTTCTGTGTTATTTCTGCATTATTTGTTACTGTTCCCACTATCTCTAATCTTCCGTTATTACCGCTTATTACATTCGTATTTGTTCCACCTGTAAATGTTACTGTTCCTACATTTACTATTCCGTTGCTAGTTGTTATATCTCCAGCATTTGCTGTTAACTTCTTATTAGAATTTATCGTTATTGTATCTTGATTTATTGCTTTACCTATTGCATTTGTTACTACTCCGTCTATCGTTAAATTACCGCTTCCGCTTATCTCATTATTGTTAGTACCGCTGATAAATATTAAGTTTCCTATGTTTGTTATTCCATTATCACTTGCCAAGTTACTTGCATTTGCAGTGAAACTTGCACCATTATTTACGATTATTGTTTCTTGATCTATTTCTGTGCCATCTTCATTTACAACATCTCCGGATATTATTAAGTTTCCTTTTATAGCATCGCCGCGACCTATAATATTTTTGTTTGTTCCTCCGGTAATTTCCAGGTCTCCGTTATTTTGTATTCCCTTCATGTCTCCCGTAGTTGCCGTTTCTACATCATCCGCATTCATTGTAAATTTAGCATCTTCTTTAACTTCTATAAAATTTTGTGATATTTTCGTTCCGAACGAATTTGTAACTTCTTTACCCATCTCTATAAATAACAAACCTGTTCCTGTTATGTCGTTATTATTTGTTCCACCGGTAAATATTACTGTTCCTGCATTTGCTATCCCGTTTGTCGCATTTATTGCATTTGCAGATGATGTCAGTACTGCATTTTCGTTTATCGTTATTTTATCACTTACTACTATTGCATTACTGTTTCCATTATTATTCGTCAGTGTTCCGCTTATCTCTATAGCTTTTTGACTTATTGTACTATTTACATCATTTATTAATGTTGCTCCTGATCCTATCTTTGTTTCTCCTGCTCCGCTTACACCTTTTTCTATTGTTGTCGTAGCATTTGCAACTGTATTTGTAGTTATATTTAATGTCCCATTATTTAATATATCTACCGTTGCTCCATTACCGCTAAATGTTACACTCGATAACGTTACTACACCCTCATTAATTATTACAGCCAATCCATTATTATTTGTAAATGTTACATCCGTTACTTCCAAATTTCCAACTTCTTCTCCTATTTTCTGTATCGTTATCGCATTGTTAAATCCGGAATATTCAGCTAATTTTTCTATAGTCAATGTGTATGTGCTTGTTTTTATTCCACTTAATCCTGTTGTTGTAGTTAATGTCCTATCTGTGGTACCACTTATCTTTAAATTACTCTTTAATGTATCATTCCCTAATACCCACGATTTTGTATCATCTATTGCTGCCGTTACATCATAAATTTCAGCACCTTCATATACCGCGTTTGCCAATCCTCCGGTTCCGTCAGCCTCTATTTCTAATACCGTCTTTCCATCTTTTACATTGCTTACTATCTTGTATTTAAATAATGTTGTATATATATACGGATTCGGATCTGTTTCTGCTTTTATATCAGTATTTGCTATCTCTAGTACTGTTAATGTAGCCTTATCAGATAATAATTTTATTTCATTTATTTTTGCTTTACTTCCTGCTCCCACGCTTGTTACATTTGTTAATTTATCCGCTTTTTGTTCTGTCAAATCTACATCCAACTTCAAATTCCAATTCGTATTTTCCGTTATCTTTATACTTGCTCCTATTTCACCCACTTCGTCATTTTGTATATTTAATGTCGCTCCATCTTCTACCGTTAACATTGAGGTGTTTTTTAAATGTTCTTCTTTATCCAACTTAAGAGTTGTCGTTCCTAATTTTATATTGTTGCCTGATATGGTTGTGCTTATCGTTACTTCATTATTTTTAATATTTATAGTTCCGTTATTTCCGTTTATTTCATAATCTACTTTTCCACCGGCTATATTGTATTCACCACTGTTATTTATTCTTGCATTTATATTATCCGCATTAGATGTTATTTTTCCGCTATTTACTATTGCGTTTTCAGATGTTATTGTCCCATCATTATCTATCATTCCAACATTCGTTATATTTGTTGCACTTATTGTGCCATTTTCTTTATTAGATATTGTTCCGCTTGTCTCATTGGTTATTGCCGTTACATTTATTGTTCCGGAACTTGCTATACTTCCGCTATTTGTTATTATATTTCCATTTATTTCTGCTCCACTTTCATTATTTATTGCTCCGCTGTTTGCTAACTCATTTGCTACTTTTATCGTTCCACTGTTCCCTATCGTTCCATTTGCCTCATTCGTTATATCACCTGCATTCATTTCTCCGCTATTTGTTATTGCTCCTTCGTTTATTACTCCCGTTGACGTTACTACTCCACTATTTTCTATCTCAGCTTTATTCTCTATTTCTTCGGCTCTTATTACATCATCATTCGTTAATTTCCCGCTTACTACTTCCACTCTGTTCTGCTCTATATCCGCTTCGTTCTCTACTTCCCCTTCTATCTTTATGTCTCCTTCTCCTTTTACATTATTCGTGTTCGTCCCGCTTCTAAATGTTACACTCCCTTCATTTACTATCCCTTCCCCACTCGTCGTTACATCCGTTACATCTTCTACTATTAATTCCTTCCCTGTATTTACTGTTATCGTACTTTGGCTTATCGTTTTTCCTGCTATATTTGTTACTTCCCCATCTATCGTTAAATTACCGCTTCCGCTTATATTATTATTGTTACTGCCTCCCGTAAATATCAATTCACCTTCATTATTTATCGTTATCGTACCTACAGGATTTATATTGCTTGCATTCGTCGTCAATCCTGCTACCGATTCTATATTTATCTCCGTACTTACATTGATCATCGCACTGTCTTCATTCGTGAACATTCCACTACTTATATTTATCGTGCTTTGACTTATATTCTTCTTGTTAACTAATTCATCCTCTACATTTAATGTCCCTGTTCCCGATATAATATTGTTGTTCGTACCTCCGGTATATATCAATATTCCCGCATTCGCTATCTCTACACTCGTTATTATATTATCCGCACTCGTCTCTAAACTGTTTCCTGCCGTTATTATTACTTCCTTCTGCTCTACTACCCCACTGTTCGTTACTTCCCCTTCTATTATTACTTCTCCATTTACTCCCGTTATCGCGTTCGTGT
>JAEEGL014953453.1_pt1 | contig 13240 bp, 12 predicted proteins | sample 9134231 | NCBI WGS metagenome assembly JAEEGL01 (sample SAMN16246548, study PRJNA631951) | gut metagenome | biome: gut microbiome; feature: rumen; material: fiber-attached | host: Bos | place: Iran: Karaj | collected 2018-10 | reverse complement strand
GGCGCAAGCAGTCATCATCATGGCCACCATAGCAGCCATCAACACTCTTACTGTTGTAAAACGTTGTTTTTTCATAATGCTTATAATAATAAATCAAATAAAGTCGTCATTATCAATGCGCGGCAAAATTACACATTAATTCTGAAAAAAATTTCTTTTCACTTAATTATTAATGACTAAAACAACATTTAGCATTAGTTCTGGTATTTCGTAAAATTATATTTTGCCCTCAACGCAGCCTTCTTCTCGTCATCAAGACTGTTGAAATAGCCTTTCCATCCAGGACAGAAATTAATGTGCCAACGCCAGAAACGACCCATCAGTGACTGTGGGTTCTTGTCATAATTCGCTCTGAATTTGCAATTCTCACAAGCATGTGCCATAATCTTAAAATTTAAAAAGTTATTATTTCTTGAATGTTTCAATAATTGAATCCAATTGCTGTGCCAGTTGGATATAATCATTGAGCTGTAGCGGACAAGCTTTGAACTCTTCTCCCAAACCAGCGGGAATAGAGTTATAGGCCTGTTCCTCCATAGCCTTACCCTTTTCTGTCAATGAAACTATCTGTTGTCGTTTGTCTTCTTTTCCCCGCTTGCGTATCACGATACCCTGCTTCTCCATGCGCTGTAATAGCGGGGTAACTGTATTTGTTTCCAACAGCAAGCGATGAGCAATATCATTTACAGGCTGAGCATCCTGCTCCCATAATACCATTAGGACCAAGTATTGTGGATAGGTGATACCCAACTCTGTCAGCATTGGAGTATATGCTTGCGTGATAAGCCTCGATGCAGTGTAGAGGCGAAAACAAATCTGATTGTCAAGTCGTAATTCTTCGTGCATTTTTATTTTGATTAAGCTAACATTGCTTCAATGTCATTTTCAATAACCTCAGGCTTAGTAGTGGGTGCATAGCGCTTGATTGTTGCACCATCCTTTGATATAAGGAACTTGGTGAAATTCCATTTAATGTCGCTTTGCTTCTTCATACTCTTACTGATGAGTTTGAACACAATAGCTGCCAACTTCCCCACAATGCCACTGCTTTCTTCTACAGGAGCCTCTGCCTTCAAGTAATCGAAGATAGGCTCTGCCTCATTGCCATTCACGTGCACTTTCTTCATGATTTGGAAAGTCACACCGTAATTCAGTTGGCAGAACTCCTCAGCCTTAGCCCCATCAGCCAATTCCTGGTTGGCGAAATCGCCAGAGGGGAAACCAATTATAACCAACCCCTGGTCCTTATATTTCAGGTTCAATGCCTCCAGCCCTGCGAACTGGGGTGTTAAGCCACACTTGCTGGCAGTATTCACAATCAATAACACTTTGCCCTCGAACTGGGCGAAATCAATCTCTTTACCTTTGCTCGTAAGCGCCTTGAAATCATAAATCTTTGTCATATTCTTAGCATTTTATATCGTTCACGATGCAAATATAAAGACAAAAATATTTATCGCAAGCGATTTATCTCAAACTTTAAGAATGATTAACAATAAATCGCGTGCGATATACTTTAGTTAAAATAGCAACTCAAAGACCTGCTTGTGCTGCGTAAGCCTTGCCCATTTTCACGCAGTCACCAATTACCTCACCTGTGCGCAAATACTTGTAGGTAGGCATCTCGAAGAGCACAGGTTTTAGTTTTTCATAATCAGGCTTGCCCTTGTCGTCAATCATTTCCTCCTCAACATAGGTGTTCAGGATATTGCAGATATAATTATTGAATCCATCAATCACATAGGTATCGATTACTTCACACTCCATCACCAGTGGTGATTTTTCTATGACGGGTGTGCCTGCATCACCCAAATGATATTCAAACAAACCTGACTTGTCCACTTTTGCACCACTCACAGTGCCTGTATAGTCTGCTTGCGCCACAAAACTCTCATCAATCATGTTAATGGAAAATTTCTTAGTCGCCTGAATGGCCTTGTCGCTTTGGTGCACGCTATGCATGCTGATAAGAATCTTGCTATGACTTACAATGCCGATATGAGCAAGAAGCATGAAATTTACTTTCCCTTCAGCATCAATGGTACCCACTACTGTAGCTGGTGTTGGATAGAGAGCTACTTTTTGTCCGATGTTCTGTTTCATATTCCTTTCTATTTTAGTTTAACTTCCCTTCTATGATTCCATGAATAACAACCGTCTGTACAAAGTGATTTCATCACGATACAAAAATAGGTATAATTCTTGGAACTGTACGTAACTCATTTATCGAAGTTACTACCCAAATTACGGAATCATCATATCCCACAAAATGAAGTAGATAGTCTTAACCTATTATAAAAGGGCTAACTAACCCTTGATTAACTTTCTTTAACGTCAAAGTTAGCTACCTATACCTTATCTTTGCAGAAAATATAACTATAAATCATTAAGAATTATGAATAAGACTTTATTTGGAATGGCAATTATGGCAGCCTTTTTCATGGCATCATGTGCTAACAAGCCTGCCCAGCAGCAAGAAGAAGCAGCTGATGAAAATGCTGCTACTGGAAACGAAATCCGTATCAACTGCCTTTATAAGGTAGCGCCCGAGAATTTGGAAAACATCATCAAAATTAGCAAAGAACTGGTGGCTGCCAGCCAAAAGGATGCTGGTAACATCGAATATGACATCTACCAAAGTCAGACAGACAAGACACAACTGATGATTTTCGAGACTTGGAAAGACCAAGCGTCACTCGATGTACATTCAGCTGCAGCTCATTTTACTCGCATCGTGCCTCAGATTGCTAATGCAGCTGTGGGCGAGATGGCCATCCAGAGTTTTACAGCTGCCAGCGAAGGTGAACAAATACGAATCAACTGCATGCTGAAGGTAACTCCTGAAAACGTAACTAAAGCTTTAGGTTTGGCTCAGGAACTGGTGGAAGCTTCTCGCAAGGATGGTGGTAATATAGACTATGACATCTATCAGAGCCAGACTACCCCTACCAACCTTATGATCTTCGAAACATGGAAAGACCAGCCATCACTGGATGTCCATTCATCAGCTGAGCATTTTACCCGCATTGTACCTCAGCTGCAAGAAATGGCAGTTGGTGAAATGGCTATACAGATTTTCAAGAAGTAAACAAGTGCACTGATGAAGAGAGAAGTATGGGTAGATTGGATGCGTGTAACAGCTTGCCTGATGGTAATGACTGTTCACAGCACAGAGCCCTTTTACCTGGGAGGTGTAGGAGCACGCATCCTGACAGCTAGCGACACGAGATGGGTATCGTTTTTCGATACCTTTGTACGCGCATGCGTACCTTTATTCGTAATAGCTAGCAGCTACCTGCAATTTCCATTGCACTACTCTACCCGAGAGTTCTTGCGTCGAAGGGTGATACGTGTGGTGATTCCTTTTTTAGTATGGTCTTTGGTTTATGCATTCTACTGGGGAGAACCTGTAGAGAACCTAGGCAATCTTTTACTCAACTTCAACTATGCAGCTGGACATTTGTGGTTTGTGTATATGTTAGTGGGGCTTTACCTCATCATGCCACTATTGTCACCTTGGGCTGAGCGAGTAGGCAAACATGAATTACAATTCTACCTTGCACTTTGTTTCATTACCTCATTTCTTCCTTTTGTAAGAGCCTGGTTTGGAGGAAACCCTCCTTTCATCTATGGTCCTTTAGGTATTCCGAACCCTGCACTCTATCCTTTGTGGGGCGAGGCAAGTTGGAATGCATACGGATTATTCTATTACCTAAGTGGCTTCTTAGGTTATATGCTTTTAGGTCTTTATTTACGACGATTCGTGGGTGAGTGGTCTTGGAAGCGTACAATAGCTATAGGATTACCTATTTGGTTAGTGGGCTTTGCCATCTGTTTCTTTAGCTTCATTGTAGCTGTGGAAGCCGATGCTCAAGGGGTATATCCAGTAGAAGGTCCCATGGGAATGGCTGCCGTGTGGGAAACAACCTGGATCAATGATACAGCAAGTGTAGCCCTGATGGCTGTTGGTTGGGTATTGCTTTTTCGTAAATGTACGAGTTCGGGTAGTTTTTACCAACATATCTTGCTCCCTATTTCCAAGGCCAGCTATGGCATGTATTTGTGCCACATGATAGTATTAGCGTTAGTGAGCTCAGCATTACGCTCTGCACTGGGCACTGGGCTTGAGGGTACACTGGGCATCTGGACAACACCTTTGCAAATCGTTTGTACAGCCCTCGCTACCTTTACAATAACAGCTCTCTTCAGTACACTATTACAACGCATCCCTCTCGTTGGTAAATGGATCATAGGATAAACATATGGGAATGAATTATAAAAACTTTAAACAATGAAAGTAATGAAAACAATCATGGTTCTGGTAATAGGCATTACCATGATGGGGTGCCAAGAAACAACAAATCTTGACCATAGTGTCAAGCTGATACCAGAGAACTACTACGAGAATGCAGAACAGCAAGGGAGTGTAGTGAAGATGGAATACCAAACCAAACTATATGACACCGATGAGTTAATTACGAAATACTGCTACGTATATCTGCCTTATGGATATGAGGAAAATGGTACGACACGCTATGATATACTGTATTTCATGCATGGCGGTGGAAGTACGGCAGAGAAGTTTCTTGGTGGCAACGATTCTATTTCACTGAACCGAAAGAATCTAGATCACATGATACAAGACAAGCGAATCAAACCAATGATAGTGGTCACTCCATCGTTCTACCGCAATGACATACGCGAAGACTCACTGCCTAATGCCGGCACATTGGTACAATTGTTCCCACGGGAATTAAAAGAAGACCTAATGCCTGCTGTTGAAGGTAAGTATCGCACCTTTGCCAAAGACACTACACCTCAAGGACTGCAAGCCGCACGAGAACACCGCGCCTTCAGCGGCTTCTCGATGGGAGGAGTTACTACTTGGTGGGTATTTGCCAAAGCAATGGACTACTTCAAATACTTCATGCCTCTAAGCGGCGATTGCTGGCTGACTGAGACATTAGGAGGTTCGAAGGCTCCTGCTGCTACTGCAAAGGCTCTGGTCGATGCCATCGATAAAAATAAATGGAAGGCTAACGATTATTTCGTGTTTGCTTTAACGGGATCTGAGGATATGGCTGAGCAATCATTGACACCCCAAATAGAGGCAATGAAAGCACAACCTCCATTTCTATTCGACGACAACTTCAAGAAAGGGAATGCTTATTACAGCGTATTAGAAGGTGGCAAACACGAATCAAGCACTTTCGCTCCTCATTACTTATATACCGCACTGCCTGAGTTCTTTGGGCGCTAAAGATTATAGGTTTGAGGAATAGCTATCGATTAGCTGAACATCGACCTGATGTCTGATTCTATCATATAAAGGCTGGGAGAGCTGACGCATCTCAGCCTTTGTATTTTCATCAAGCCGTATGATTTGTGTGCCGCTCTGTTCAATAGTCTCTATTCGTGAAGCTATGCGAGCATCAGACTGCTCACGCGCATAGGCCTTTGCAACTTGAGCTGCCTGACGAATGATTTGCTGTTGTGTGTCAGAGAGCTTACTCATGAATTTATCGCTAACAATGAGGGAGATGAGATGCGGCAAGTGGTTAGTTTCTATCACATAGCGTTGCTGCTCATAAAGTTTGTTGGAAACAATCACCTCGTATGGATTCTCCTGTGCATCGATGGTACCTTGCTGCAAACCTATATAGACCTCGGAGAAAGTCATAGGTGTAGGAGCTGCACCTAACGCTTTCCAAAAAGCAAGGTGATTTGGATTTTCCATCGTACGAATCTTCTGACCACTGAAGTCAACTAAGTGCTCTATACGCTTATTGGAAGTCATCACACGGAAACCTTGATCAGCATAGCCCAATAGTTCATATCCTGCACGCAGATATACCTTACTGATGCGACAAAGGAAGGCTGGATGATCAACGATGCGACGAACTGCCTGGATACTGTCGAACAGCATGGGCATATCAAACACTGCTATGTCTTCCATGAAAGGTACTTGAGGCGCCGTGTTCTGCACAACAAACGGAATGTCACCATCTTTGCACGACTCGAGCAATTCTCTATCACCACCAATGACGCTATTGGGATAGACTTGTATCTTCATCTTCCCCTCACTAAGACGCGCCACCTCATCTGCAAACTTCTCTGCAAAGAGTTGCGTTACGGTATTATCGGGGCTTGATGTACCCAAAGGCCATGCGTAACGTTGCTTATCATTCCCTATACAAGATGTTAGCGAAATCAGCACTACTAATATTATTACCATCATTTGTTTCATATAAGCAACAAACTAATCAGTGGGACAAAAGTGATAAATAACAATGCTAGGAGGAACAGCACAATCATGCCAGCTGCTTTGTGAGCAATCTGCACTACGGATATCTTAGTAAGCGAACTGGCTACAAAAAGATTCACGCCGATTGGAGGTGTCACGAAACCGATGGCAAGGTTTACCACCATCATCACACCAAAATGAATAGGATGCAAACCTATGGCTGTCATGATGGGCAACAAGATAGGGGTAAGTATCAAGATGGCAGGGGTGGTATCCATCACCATACCTACCAATAACAAAAACACATTGATGACCAGCAACAGTATGATGGCATTGGTGAAATTACCAAGCATCCAAGCACTCACAATTTGTGGAACCTGCATCAAGGTAATGACACGAGAAAAAGCCATGGAGGCTGTCAGAATGAACAATATAGGTGCATAGGTGCGCATAGCCTCGCCCAAAAACTGCCAGAGTTCACCAATGCGCACAGTCTTATAGATAAACAAACTGACCACAAGGGAATAGAATACAGATATAACAGCTGCCTCTGTTGGGGAAGCAACACCGCTATAAATAGCACCTAAAATAATAATCGGACTGAGTATGGCCCAAAAGCTGTCTGCCAAAACCTTCCAGAATCCTTTTTTACGTAAAGTTGCTATCTTATCCTCTATCTTCTGCTTGTCCTCTCCATGATGCTTGCAGTAAAAATAGGCATAACCTGTCAGCAACAATGCTATCAATATGCCTGGGATGATACCGGCGATGAAAAGTTGACTGACAGACTCGCCCGAAGCAAGTCCGTACATAATGAATGGGATGCTGGGAGGAATAATTACACCCAAACCGCCTGCCACAGCCACAATGGCAGTCGAGAAATCTTTTTTATAGCCCAGTTCTATTAATAAAGGAATAGTCATGCTGCCTACTGCAGCTACAGTAGCAGGGCCAGAACCTGATATGGCGCCATAAAACAGACATGTGATAATCACCGCAATGGGTATTCCTGCCGTGCGCCTGCCTAAGAAATAGGAGAACACATCGAACAGCTTGGCTGATATCTTACCATGTGACATCAATACGCCAGCCAGCACGAACATAGGAACTGCTAGTAGCGGGAAACTGTCAATGCTACCAACCATTGAACGAATCACAAAGGTAGCAGAGGCTGTAAATGAGTCATCCATCATTCCAGGCATTACCGACACAATACCCAATGACACTGCTACAGGGATAGCTAATGCCAAGAAGACGAAGAAGAGCAATATGGTGATGATAGCAGACATTTTATAATCGAGAATTATGAATTGAGAAGGCTGCCTTGCATTGATTCTCGAAGTTCGGCCCAGTTACGATATTCTGTATTATGCAGGTAGTTGTGCCATTGCAAGAACCAACGCTCTAGGATACGAACACAACACAAACAGAAACACACCAGAGGTGCGGATTGTACGAAATACATTGGTATGCTGCATGCGGGGCTTACCTGTCCGCTCTCAATGGTTGACATCAAGTAATGCCATGCATAGGGAATCAAATACAAGAAGAAAACCAGTTCCACTGTGAGATTGAAAATTTTCACCAACGCTCTACCCTTCTTTGAAAACAAACGGATGATGGCGTCTATGCGGATGGAAATGGTAAGTTTGGTACAAAGGCTAATACTCATAAAAGCAGACCAAATGAACATATATCGGGTGATCTCTTCCGACCATGAGAGTGACATGCCAAAAATGTAACGGCAACAAATCTGAATCATCATCACCACTGCCATACCACATAGTAGTGATATCATAATGCTTTCCTCCAACCTATTCCACACTTTGGAAAATTGACCTTTGATTGTTAACCATTGACCTCTCATAACCCCTAACTATGGTTCTAAAACTCCAACCTCTTCAGCCATTGCTTCATGTGCTCTATATCCATTCTCTTACCCGTCCACAACTGAAAAGAAGCAGCACCCTGAAAAAGCATCATACCGTGACCGTTCATATATCTACACCCTACCTCACGTGCCATCTCCAAGAATTTAGTCATAGCAGGTACATAAACCGTGTCAGTCACTATCAAATCGGGACGCAGATAACTTATATCGGGCAACCAAGTGATACCTTCGTAAGGTTTCATGCCCAAACCCGTGGCATTGGCCAGCAAACAGCTGTCAGCAATCTCACGACGCAATGCATCTTGGTCAGCTAAGTCGTATATGGCAGCTTTACATGCAGTATGCTCCTGTATTTTCCTCACTGTTTCCTTCCCTGCATCAAAGAACTGATCTTTTACGTTGAAAATAGAGATCTCAGCTACCCCGTCCAATGCTGCCTGTATCTGGATGGCCGTTGCAGCTCCACCAGCTCCTACTACCGTTATCTTCTTACCCTTGATATCGATGCCCTCATCTTTCAATGAAGACATAAAACCAATACCATCTGTGCAATAACCAGTGAGCAACCCATTGTCATTTACTATAGTGTTCACTGATCCTATCAGCTGTGCCTCATGTGAGAGCTTATCAAGGTACTGCCCCACCAACGTCTTGTTGGGCATTGATACGTTAGAACCACGCAGGCCCAGAACCCTGATGGCCTGTACAGCCTCTTTTAAATTGGTATTGTCCACATCGAAAGCTAACTGAACACAGTTGATGCCTGCTCTACGAAAGGCTTCATTCTGCATGGCAGGTGAATGAGAATGACGGATAGGACTGGCCATTAGTCCCACCAACTCAGTATAACCGTTAATCATTGATTCCATTGTCATAACAAAAAAGCCTTACAGAAACTCTGTAAGGCCACTTTCTTGTGGGCGTTGACGGATTCGAACCGCCGACCCTCTGCTTGTAAGGCAGATGCTCTAAACCAGCTGAGCTAAACGCCCAAGGCTCTTTCTTTTTGGAAAAGCGATGCAAAGGTAGTGTTTATTTTCTTACTACCAAAATCTTTACGCAGTTTTTTTTGATTTATCAATAAAAAAGGTAGAGATGAAGCTATTACTTCACCTCTACCAACTATTATTCTTAGCTTACAGAGGGAACTCTCTGAAGTCAAACTCAAAGTTCGTATTCCTGCCAACTCTTGATCTTGATGTCTTTTTCGCTTACCTGACAGATAGCCTCGATAAAGGCACTTGCCAAGCGGGCATTAGTAATCAGCGGAATATTATGATCTACAGCAGCACGACGGATGCGGTAGCCATTGGTTACCTCACGAGTCGTATGGTTCTTCTGTACATTGATGATGAGATCGAACTGATGGCCAGCAATCATGCGCATCACATTGTTGGCAGCTTCAGGACGTTCATCTGGCCAGAATACAGGCACTGTAGTTACGCCATGAGCATTCAAGAATGCTGATGTACCTGCTGTAGCATAAATCTTGAAACCTTTCTGATGCATGGCATGACAAGCATCGAGCAAGTCAACCTTTGACTTCATAGCACCAGATGACACCATCACGCCCACTTCAGGACGAGGTACCTTGTAACCTACGGCAATCATGGCCTGTAACAATGCTTCGTTCACATCGTCACCCAAGCAACCAACCTCACCGGTGGAAGCCATATCTACTCCCAAAACTGGATCTGCATTCTGCAAGCGAGAGAATGAGAACTGAGGAGCTTTTACACCAATCCAGTCGATATCAAACTCACTCTTATCTGGTTTTGTGTAAGGAGCGTCCAACATGATACGGGTAGCTGTCTCAATAAAGTTACGCTTCAGGACCTTGCTAACGAATGGGAAACTACGAGAAGCACGCAGGTTGCACTCTATCACCTTCACCTCGTTCTTACGAGCCAGGTACTGGATATTGAACGGGCCAGAGATGTTCAGCTCCTTGGCAATCTGACGGCTGATCTGCTTAATCTTGCGACCGGTTGCGTAGTAGATCTTCTGTGCTGGGCATACCAGCGTAGCGTCACCAGAGTGAACACCCGCAAATTCGATATGCTCAGAGATGGCGTATTCCACAATTTCACCATTCTGCGCCACAGCGTCAAACTCTATCTCCTTGGTGTTCTGCAGGAACTGCGATACCACTACAGGATACTCTTTTGAAACCTTGGCAGCCGCCTTGAGGTAAGTTTCCAGTTCACTGTCATCGTAGCAAACGTTCATTGCTGCACCAGAGAGCACGTATGACGGACGCACCAGAACAGGATAACCCACACGCTGGATGAAGCCTTTCACATCATCCAGGTTGGTAAGCTCCTGCCATGCTGGCTGGTCAATGCCCAGCTGGTCGAGCATACGAGAGAACTTGTCGCGGTTCTCGGCACGGTCGATGCTGACAGGTGAAGTACCCAGAACAGGAACAGACTGACGATACAGTTTCATCGCTAAGTTATTAGGAATCTGACCACCCACTGACACAACCACACCACGAGGTTCTTCAAGATCGATGATATCCATCACGCGCTCGAATGAGAGTTCATCGAAGTACAGGCGGTCGCACATATCGTAGTCAGTAGATACCGTCTCTGGGTTATAATTGATCATGATGGACTTATAGCCCAACTTGCGAGCTGTCTGGGTAGCGTTCACTGAGCACCAGTCGAACTCTACTGATGAACCAATGCGATAAGCACCAGAACCCAGTACGACAACGGACTTCTCATTATGATAATAACGCACGTCGTAGCCCTCAGTGCCATAAGTCAGATACAGGTAGTTAGTCAAATCAGGATGCTCCGAAGCCACTGTATTGATGCGCTTCACAGCAGGCAGGATGCCTAATGCCTTACGACGGGCACGTACCTCCAAGTTCTCTTTCTCATAAGTAGAGCCTGTTGGGTGGATAACGAAACGAGCAATCTGGAAATCAGAGAAGCCTAATCGCTTAGCTTCACGCAACTCATCTGCAGGTAGTTCATCAAGGCTCTTATAGCCTTGCAGTTTTTTCATATAATCTACCACATTCTTCATGCGGCTCAAGAACCATGGATCGATCTTTGTCAGTTCCTCAACACGCTCTACTGTATAGCCCTTCTCAAAAGCAACAGCAATGGCAAAGATACGCAAGTCGGTAGGATGAGACAACTCGTGATCAAGGTCGTCAAACTGTACATTATTGCCAACGAAACCATGCATACCTTGACCTATCATACGTAAGCCCTTCTGGATAACCTCTTCAAAGCAACGTCCGATAGACATGATTTCACCCACAGACTTCATACTAGAGCCAATCTCACGACTTACGGTAGCAAACTTGGTCAGATCCCAACGAGGAATCTTGCAGATAAGGTAGTCAAGCTGAGGTGCTACATACGCTGAGTTAGGAGTACCCATCTCACCAATCTGGTCGAGGGTGTAGCCCAATGCTATCTTGGCAGCCACAAAAGCAAGTGGATAACCTGTAGCCTTGGAAGCTAAAGCAGAAGAACGGCTCAGACGTGCATTAACTTCAATCACTCTATAGTCGTTGGTCTCAGCATTGAAAGCAAACTGAATGTTGCACTCGCCCACGATGTTCAAGTGACGTACGCAATTAACGGACAAATCCTGTAGCATCTTGGTCTGCTCATCTTTCAGAGAACAGATAGGAGCCACCACGATACTTTCGCCTGTATGAATACCCAGAGGATCGACATTCTCCATGGTAGCAACAGTGAAGCAGTGGTCGTTGGCATCACGAATAACCTCAAACTCTATCTCCTTCCAGCCCTTCAACGACTCTTCCACCAAAATTTGACTGCTGAAAGTAAAGGCACTCTCGGCTAATGCCATGAACTCTTCCTCGTTCTGGCAGATACCGCTACCCTGCCCACCTAATGCATAAGCAGAGCGTATCATGATAGGGAAGCCTATTTCCTCTGCTGCTTTCAGTGCCTCACGCATGTTGTTTACAGCGTGGCTCTTAGGCGTCTTCATTGGGATCTTATCCAGTTCTTTCACAAACAGGTCGCGGTCCTCAGTATTCATGATGGCCTCGACTGAGGTGCCCAGCACCTGCACACCATATTTCTCTAAGATACCTTTCTTAAATAAGTCAGTACCGCAGTTCAATGCCGTCTGACCACCGAAAGCCAGAAGAATGCCATCTGGGCGTTCCTTTTCAATCACCCTGGTCACAAAATCCGTAGTGATAGGCAGGAAGTAAACCTTGTCAGCAATACCCTCCGAAGTCTGGATAGTTGCGATATTTGGGTTTATCAGCACTGAGCTAATACCTTCCTCACGTAGCGCCTTCAAAGCCTGAGAGCCAGAGTAATCAAACTCGCCTGCCTGGCCAATTTTCAGAGCGCCTGATCCCAAAACCAATACCTTTTTCAAATTTTGTTTCATAATGCTATATTGTTTTTTCTCTATTCTTATTTAAAAAAAACGCTGCCTCCTACAACGGAAACAGCGTCATATCATTGGTTCATTATCACTCGTATGTTGTGAAACGTGTACTTGCATCTTTTTTGTATTTCAAAAACTGTGCAAAGTAACAAAAGATTTTTCAAAAGTGCAAATATCTGGCACAAAAACCCAGTACAAAATTTACACCATATTTATATATATATTATACGTGGAAAAGGAAAGAAACAAAACTGAAATGGAAGGGGGGAAAAAGACAAATGAAAAAAAAAGTAAAATTATTTGCAGATTTATTTAAAAAGATTTAAGTTTGTGAAGTGAAAATATGCATAAAGAGTACGATTACAGCGGTAACCACTTAGTAACCCCTTATATATAAGGGAGATATGTGCCTTTTTGGCAACTTATGATTAGTACATGTGAATGTACGAAATCAGTGTATAGATTAAGAAAAGAAAGAAAGAAAAAAGAGATTTTATAAAGAAAAGTTTTACATTAACTTAAATTTTTTTATTATGAATGACATTAAGAATTGGAAAAGGACCTTCCTTTGTGGAGCTTCCCTGCTCCTGATCGCCGCAAGTCAGGCAATGGCTTCTGGCGTGGATGCAATGTCAACTGAAGGTGTAGCTGCAGTTCAGCAGAACGGACGCACAGTTACAGTAACAGTTAACGATGCAATGGGTCCAGTC
>JAEEGL011131719.1_pt1 | contig 13240 bp, 12 predicted proteins | sample 9134231 | NCBI WGS metagenome assembly JAEEGL01 (sample SAMN16246548, study PRJNA631951) | gut metagenome | biome: gut microbiome; feature: rumen; material: fiber-attached | host: Bos | place: Iran: Karaj | collected 2018-10 | reverse complement strand
GATAACGCGTGACCTTGGGAGTTTTAGTCGTGAACTCCATCCTGCCGTCCTTGAGAGTCTCCACTATGCGTACGGCCCATTCGTCGTTGTTTACCATGCGGTAATCATGACGCATATGGAAGCCGCGGCTCTCCTTACGCTTCTCGGCGGCCTTTATTCCGGCCAGGGTGCAGGTTAGCAGGTTCCTTCCGGCCAGCAATCTTATCCAGTCAAGATTATAACGTGTTCCGGAAGCTTCGACTCCCGCGTTTTCCATGGCTTTTTCGAGTTTTTCAAGCTCGGCTATGGCCTTGAGCATATTGTCCTCGCTGCGGCAGATACCGAAGCTCATATCCGAGGCTTTCTCGATCGTCTTTATGCAGGTTATACCGTTGACGTCGCCCTTTTTGCCCAAAGGAGCGGAGATCCCGGCCAGTATGCGTTCGACCTGCTCGCGGTCGGGCTCGACGTTTTCGACGTGCTTTACGAACTCTGCGGCGGAACGGCCCGCCTTCCAGCCCTGTACCAGCATCTCGGTGGTGGCGTCAGCTATCCTGCAGGCTCCGAACACACCGCTTCCGGCCTCGCCCGCGGCGTAAAGACCGGGGAGGGTGGTCTCCATATCCTTGCTGATCATTATGCCGCCCATGCTGTATTCATAAACGGCGGCGACCTTGGCTTTTTTGCCGTTGGCGATTATGCTGTCGCGGTACTGTTCGATATTGTCGCCGTGATAGAAGCCCTTTTTGAAGAACATCGACATGCCGCCGATGGTGCGCGCAAAGGCCATATCGAACTGCTCGTCGGTGAAGACGTTGAAATCATAGTATACGCCGTCGTCCGGAAGAGTCCTGCCCGCAGCGCAGGCCTCGGACCAATAGTACGTGGATACCAGCTTGTCAAGCTCGCTTCTGGAAGCCACTTCCTGCATCTTTTCGGGGATCTCGATCAGCTTGCCGTCCTTGTCTACGGCCGTCATCGACAGACCGGACATTATCTCGATCGTGAACGGGATCATCGATCCTCTTATGAACTCGGGTTCAAGAGCGGTGGGACAGGGCAGATGGAACTCCATATCCGCGAGCGACGCGCCCGCGCGGTAAGCCATCGCCATTCCGTCGCCGGTCATGTCGGAGTTCGTGCTCTTTACTCCGAACGGCTGGTATCCGCCCGTGGCTATCACTACGGCCTTGGCAAGGAACTCAACGGCTTCTCCCGTGTAGATATCGACGCCCACTGCTCCTATGCAGCGTCCCTCTTTGGTCAGCAGATCCACTATCATTATGTCTTCCATGAGCTCGGCGCCCGGGTTTTCCTTAAGGCCCTGCTTGAGGCCGACGCCCAGAGAATGTCCCGAAAGCACCCAGCTGCCGGGGGCCATGAACATCTGCTTGAAGCCGGCGCGGGTGATCCACTGATTGAGCTCCCACACGCAGGCGGGAGAATCCTCGACGTACTGCTCGGCCACGTCCTGCTCGCTCAGATAAAAGCTCTGCTTTATGATCTGCTCGAGAAGCACGTCCTTGGTGACGCTGTCGTCTGCCTTTTCCATGCCGTATACGTGCTTCGCGCTGTAGCCGTCCATGCCGTAGCTTCCGCCGATCATAATGGTGTTTCCGCTATTGCCTACTTTGCCTTTGCATACGACGAGCACCTTGGCGCCGGCACGGATCGCTTCTACCGCGGCATACGCGCCCGCGCCTCCTCCGCCGATGACAAGTACGTCAGTGGTGACGGTTTTGTTTATTTTCAGATTTGCCAATGTTGATTCCCCCTTTTCAACATTAAATAATTAAGGTCATTTTACTGCAATATCCCGAACGATCTGACCTGCGCGCGGCTCCAGAACAAGTTCGGCATATTCTCCGACCTCCGTCGTGCACGCAAGAACGGTTTTTCCGTTTACCTTGACAGCGCAGCGTCCGCAGATGCCGTGATCGCAGGCGCTGTGACGATAATACGCCAACGTGCTGTCCAGATGCTCGGAAATGTAATCCAAAACGTCCATCACGGTCCAGTCGGGAAGCGCCGGAACGTCATATTTGACGAAGCAGGCTTCTTTTCCGCTCTCCGGAGCGTATCTCAATACTTTAACGTCCATGTCGTCCTCCTATTCTCTGAAATCCGCGTTCTTGAAATTAAGATCGTGTCTGATTATATATTCCGGTATATTGGTATCGACGCCTGCCGGGATGGGATAACGCGTGACCTTGGGAGTTTTAGTCGTGAACTCCATCCTGCCGTCCTTGAGAGTCTCCACTATGCGTACGGCCCATTGGTCGTTGTTTACCATGCGGGAATCATGGCGCATATGGAAGCCGCGGCTCTCCTTGCGCATCTCGGCGGCTTTTACTCCGGCCAGGGTGCATGTGAGCAGGTTCTTTGCCTGCATGAGTCTTATCAAATCAAGGTTATACCGCATATCGGCGCACAGCGTGCCGGCGTTCCCGGCTTCGCCTTCAAGCTGCTCAAGGGCCTTGACACTGTTGCGGAGATTTTCTTCGGTACGGCAGATGCCGAAGCCCGTGTCCGCAGCTTTTTCTATTTCTCTCATAAGGCCGATACCGGTCATGCCGCCTTTTTTGCCCAGGGGCGCGGATATCTCTGCCAATATGCGTTCCACCTGCCCGCGATCGGGCTCGGCGTTATCGACGTGCTTTACGAACTCTGCGGCGGAACGGCCTGCCTTCCAGCCCTGTACCACCATCTCGGTGGTGGCGTCGGCGATCCTGCAGGCTCCGAACACTCCGCTTCCGGCTTCGCCTGCGGCGTAAAGACCGGGAACGGTAGTCTCCATATCCTTGTTTATAATAATCCCGCCCATGGTATACTCAAATATCGACGTGACCTTTATGCGTTTGCCGCAAGACAGCACGCTTTGCCGATATTTATCGATCGAGTCGCCGTGATAATAGCCCTTTCTGTAAAAACCGCCCATCATCTCCGAAAAGCGTTCGAAGGTCTTATTTATCTGCTCGTCGCTCATGGCGGTAAAATCATAGTACATGCCGTCTTCGGGCAATCCGCGTCCTGCGGCTATGGTCTCGCTCAGATAATAAGTCGTTATCAGCTTTTCAAGCTCGCTGCCCGCCGCCACCTCCTTCATCTCAGGGGGTATTACTATCAAATCGCCGTTTTTGTCCGATACGGGCATCGATATGCCCGAAAGGCACTCGTAAATGAACGGCATCAGCGAACCCTTGACCCATCTCGGCTCAAGAGCGGTGGGACAAGGCAGATGGAACTCCATATCCGCGAGCGACGCGCCCGCGCGGTAAGCCATCGCCATTCCGTCGCCGGTCATGTCGGAGTTCGTGCTCTTTACGGTAAACGGCTGATATCCGCCGGTCGCCACGATGACCGCTTTTGCGTTGAAAAGGATGACCTCGCCCGAATATACGTCTACTCCGACCGCTCCGGTGCAGCGGCCGTCTTTGGTGAGAAGATCCACGATCATTACGTCTTCCATGAGCTCAGCGCCCGGATTTTCCTTAAGGCCCTGCTTGAGTCCGACACCCAGAGAATGTCCCGAAAGGAACCATCCGCCGGGAGCCATGAACATCTGGTTCTGGCCGGCGCGGTCCACCCACCGATTGAGCTCCCACACGCAGGCGGGAGAATCCTCGACGTACTGCTCGGCCACGTCCTGCTCGGCCAGATAAAAGCTCTGCTTTATGATCTGCTCGAGAAGCACGTCCTTGGTGACGCTCTCGTCGCCGTCCAGCCCGTAATCGTGCTTCGCGCTGTAGCCATCCATGGCGTAGCTTCCGCCGACCATTATGGTATTTCCGCTGTTTCCCACCTTGCCCTTGGAAACGACGAGCACCTTGGCGCCGGCACGGATGGCCTCTATCGCGGCATACGCGCCCGCGCCTCCTCCGCCGATGACAAGTACGTCAGTGGTGACGGTTTTATTTATTTTCAGATTTGCCAATGTTGATTCCCTCCTTTATCAAAGCCTTACGGGGACCACTGCTCTATATTCAGTGTCGCCTTTTTCTCTTTTAAACTCGGCTGCGGCTTTTGCCAAAAGCTCTTTGTCGCAAAGCAGCCTTTCTCCGGCCATGGCAAGCACCTTCGAGGCGTATATCATGCCCTTTTGGCCTATGGACATGCCTGCGCTCGAGCAAAACTGCCAGGTGTGGCAGGCCGCCCCTATCGGAGCCGTTGCCGCTCCGAACTGAGCGACGGGCGTTATCCAGCTGACGTCCTGAGTATCGGAGGAGTTGAAGATGACCGTCTGCCTGCTCGGGATCGGAAGGACTCCCTTTGAAAGCACTCCCGCCTTTCCCATAAGAGCAGCGGCAAATCCTTCCTCTTCGGCCGTCCAGTCGGGAAACTCCACGGATTTCAGGCATTGCTGGAGAAGCTCGTTGAGCGTATCGTTCTGCAGCATATGCCAGCATCCCGTCTGGAGCTCTATCTCGACGGTCGTGCCGGTCATGAGCGCCGCGCCTCTTGCCACGTCGCACACGCGTTCGAAAACGTCGTCCACCTGACGGCGCTTAGGCGCCCTGACGTAGTACCACGAGGCCGCGCGGGCCGGGACCATATTGGGTTCGCCGCCGCCGTCGATTATGGAGTAATGTATCCTTACGTCACTGTCTATATGTTCGCGCAGATAGTTTACTCCAACGTTCATAAGCTCCGCAGCGTCAAGAGCGGATCTTCCGAGCTGGGGAGCTCCGGATGCGTGAGACGCCGTTCCGTGGAAAATAAAGCGCGCGGAGTCCATCGCAAGAAACTGCTGCGAAAACACTACGTTGAACGGCCACGGATGCCACGCAAGCGCGGCGTCGACGCCGTCAAAGCAGCCGGCCGCGGCCATGCGTATCTTTCCGGTCATGGTTTCTTCTGCGGGACAGCCGTAATAAACGATCGTTCCCGGGATATCAAGCTCTTTCATGCGCTGTTTGAGCGCGAGCACAGCCCCCAGCGGAGCAGTCCCGAGAAGGTTGTGTCCGCAGGCGTGGCCCGGGGCTCCTTCCAGAACGGGTTCTTTATACGTCAGGGATTTCTGACTGAGTCCGGAAAGGGCGTCGTATTCCCCCATGAAGGCTATCACGGGCTGTCCGCATCCCCACGAGGCGGAAAACGCGGTATCCATGCCCCCAAGACCCCGTGTGATCTTGAAACCGTTTTTTTCCAGTTCGCCCGCCAGCAGCCCGCTGGCATAGGTCTCATCCAGCGCCGTCTGGGGATGCTCCCAGATATCTCTGCTGATCTGCGTCAGCCTTTCGCTGTTAAGGGCGATCCAGTCCTCGGTCCTCATTTTTCCTTTTTCTCCAGCTTGAGACAGAAATCGCAGCGATCGTCGCCGTTCATTATGGTCTTTGTCCTGGTGAACTCGATGTCGGGATTGAATCCCGCAAAAAGACATGTGTCGCGCTGACATGAAAGGGTCGGTCCGAGGTGCTTGATGCCCAGTCTGTCGTACATTTCGGCGTATTTGCAGTCGACCACGTCCATACGCAGGCATTCCTCGGTGGATTCCACGACGTTCACCTTGAGAGCGCCGCCGTTTGAAAACGCGGGGACCATCCTGCCGAGCGCCTCAAGATCGTTCGCACCGAAAGCCGCGGCCATTCCTTTGCCGGCCTTGTTCGCAAGTTCGCCTATGACGCTGCGGGATATCTCAAGAGTCTTTTCCCATCCCAGTTCCTCGGCAAAGGCTTCGAGGAAAGGCGCTATCATAAGGGCCTCGATCTCTCGTCTTAACAGGATTGGTACGTCATTGATAGTCTGCATGTTCTTTCCCCCTTAAGTTTTACGGCAAAATGCCGCTAATTTCGTTGTATTTTTTGTAAAACTAATGCCTCCGACGCGCGGAGGCATAGCTGAACATTATTATTTCTTGAAAAGCATACCGAGTTTGTCGGCCTGTGGGCCGTGAGTCCCGAAGAACTTGCCGACCGCCCAAACGGCGCACTGGTTCGAAGTGACCGTCGGGATCCCCGTGGTCTTTTCTATCATATTCGGAACGTCTATCGAATGCAGCGCGCAGCAGCTTATCACCAGAGCGTCCGCTTTGGCGTCCACGTGCTTTATGCTGAAATCGGCGAGCTCTTCTTCGGTTATTTTAGTGAACCAGATGGGATTTCTGGCGTCGGGCGTAGGTATGGAGCATATGGAGACCACCTCGAACCCCTTGTTTTCGAGATAAGCTTTTTCCATATCGTTTATTTCCTCGGGATAAGGGGTGACGACCGACAGTCTGTGAGCTCCGACGGCCTCAAGCGCGTTGAGCAGAGCCGTAGTGGTAGTCAGCGCACCTCTGGCTCCGGACGCTTTTTTGATGGCCTCGCTCATTTCACTGTCGTAGTTCGGTCCTCCGACCTGGCTGCCGGAAGTGCAGTGGAAAAGGGCGAGATCGACGGGGATCGCGCGCGGATCGCTGAATTTGGCCATGGCTTCGACAACGTTGTCACTGAACTGCTTGAGTCCTTCCTTGGACAGTCTGGGCATGATGAGCGGCATTTCCGCGACCTGGATATCCGGATGAAGATATTTATACATATCGCTGATGATTATCTCTCCGCCGAGCGGCGTCGCGATGCCCACTCTTCCGAGCTTACCGTACATGAGATCTCCCCTTTCCTTTTGGTGTTCTTTATGTTATAATTATAACGAATTTAGTTGGAACTAATTTAGTTTTATTATATTCACAGCTTTTGAAGTTGTCAATACCTAAAATCCGAAAAACTCCCACCTTGAAAAAAACACCGCGATGATTTATGATTATATAAATACTAAAAATGATTAGTGAGGCATAGTCATCTTGAACGAATTGGAAAAAAGGGTCGTTAAATCTCTTCACGATATCCTGTTCTCCTGGGAGCTGATCTATTACAGCGGTTACCGCAGCAGCAATAAATCGGCGCTTTACGACTATTCGATGGTCGAGCTGCACATACTGCACATAATCGAGAACAACGGCGGCAGCATACTCAGAGAGGATCTCATTCCCATAGTCGGAATGAAGCCGAGCACGGTATCCAGCATAATAAACCGTCTTATCGGCGCCGGCTGCATCATCCGCCGCACGGACGAGAACGACGCCCGCAAATCCGTCCTTTTGCTGTCGGAGCACGGACGCAGCATAAACCAGCAGCATGAACTGATGGACGAGGACATGAGCAGGAATTTTTTGTCCCGCGTTTCCGAGCAGGACGCAAGAGAGTTCGTGCGCATATGCGATCAGGTCACCAAGGAGTCTTTGATATCGCCTCGGTTCTCCGCAAAATACCGTTCTGAACGAAAGAGTCCTCAAAAGAAAGAAAAATGACGCCGTCGGCCGCCGGGACAGGGCGGCCGACTTTTTCGCGTTTGACACAAAGAATACACACGGAGGCCTTATACTGTGATTTGAAAAGGGCCCTGCGATATGGTAATATCGTTATAAGAGCAGCGAAGGGAGGATGAGCCATGACCATATGGACCGCGGCCGACCGCGCGGGGCTGAGCCCCGAGAACGTGATCTTTTATGAAAGACAGGGCTTCATATACTCTCCCAACACCGTGGGCGAGATCAAGGAGTATTCGGACAGAGACGTCGAAAGGCTCAAGACGGTGCGCCTTATGCGGCTGCTGGGAACGCCCTCCGTCGACATGCGGGCGCTTCGCAACGGGCGCAAAGAGCTGAGCGCCGTGCTCGACGCTCTGGCGCCGGAGTTCGTGCCGCTCGAGGGCGCCGAGGACTGCGTGCGCGCGATCGTGCGGGACGGCGTGAGGTACTCCTGGCTCAAGGCGGACAGATATCTTGAAATGCTGGGCGATCCCGAGCGTCAGCAGGAGATACTCGCCGCCGACGTCGGACCGAAGCCCGCCCATCCCATAAGGCGATTTCTCGCGAGGGACTTCGATTCGTTTCTGTGGATCACCCTCATATATCTTTTTATGATATGGGTCCTCGGAATAAACGTGGCCCAGATAGCGGCCCTTCCGAGGATCATAAGGTTCCTTCTGTCCATACCCGCGGGCATGATCGACATCGTCATGAACGCCGTATGCATCTCGGCCGTCGGGACTACGCCGGGAAAGGCCATCCTCGGCATGCGCCTGACCGACAAGGACGGACGCAAAATGGACTTCGGCAGCGCCCTGTCGAGGGAGATACAGGTCTTGATCTACGGCCAGGGCTTCAACATACCCATCTACAACATCATCTGCGAGCTGAGATGCTACAGCATCTGCGAAAACGACGCCGAGCTCAGATGGGAGGAGGACAACATGGTCACGGTCAAGGACCGCGGCTTCTGGCAGCCCCTGATATACGCCGCACTGACCGTGGGTCTTTTCTATCTTATTTATGCCTCGCTCATCCGCAGCGGGGTCGTCGCGATATCGGCTTGAGCACAACAAAAAAACGGCCGCCGGGGTCACAGTTCCGGCGGTCGTCTTTTTTTGCTTTGGGTTACTTTATAGCGTCAAAACCCGCGTTGAACGCGCGGATATTGGCCTCGTTGAAGGCTCCCTTGCCCTTGTCGGCAAAGAATTTGCACATGATCTCGGTGGCTTCCGCGGGATCAAAAAGGCCACACTTTTTGATGCAGGCGGCGGTCATAACGAGGTTAGCGCCCTTGCTGTTCTTGACGGCGTCAGCCATTTCGACGCAGTCCAGCCACACGGCCGTCATGCCTTCGGGGATCTTGTAGTCGGCGGGGACGGCGTGGGAGTTGACGAACACGGTGGCGTTGGGCTTGCAGAACTCGAGGTAGTCGAGAGCAGGCTCGTTCATGGCGATGAGGATGTCGGCGGCTTCCATGGCGGGAGAGCCGACCTTTTCCTTGGGAGTGTCGCCGAATTTAACGGTGCAGTTGGCCTTGCCGCCGCGCATGGTGGGGCCGTAGGAGGGCATCCACACGGGGTTAAGGTCGTGCTGGGCAGCGATGTAGGCGATGATCAGGCCTCCGGTGAGGACGCCCTGGCCGCCGAAGCCGGCAAAAATGATCTCTTTCATTCCGCATTCCTCCTGGTTTTGAACTCTCCGACGGGATATTCATTGATGACTTCGGACGCGATGCGCGCCTGGCACTTGAGAGGATTCATATGCCAGTTGGTGGGGCAGGAGCAAAGGATCTCGACCATAGAATAGCCTTCCTTGTTGATCTGCGCCTCAAAAGCGTTGCGGATCATTTCCTTGGTCTTCATGATGTTCTTGATGTCGTGCGTGGAGCCGCGGGCGACGTAGGCGACCTTTTCGAAGGAGCCCGCGATCATCTCGGGCAGATGGATGGGAAGTCCGGTCAGGTCGCAGTTGCGGCCCTTTTCGGAGGTGGCGGTCTTTTCGCCGGGCAGGGTGGTCCAGCTCATCTGGCCGCCGGTCATGCCGAAGTTGGTGTTGTTTATCATGATGAGGGTTATGTTCTCGTTGCGGTAAGCGGCGTTCATGGTCTCGGCAAGGCCGATGACGGCGGCGTCGCCGTCGCCCTGATAGGCCACGGTGAGCATGTCGGGCTTCATGCGCTTTACGCCGGTAGCGACGGCGGAGGCGCGGCCGTGAGCGCACTGGAACACGTCGGCGACCGCCAGGCTGTTGATGTTGCAGGAGCATCCAACGCCGAGAACGAGGCAGTTGTTTTCGGAATATCCGAGCTCTTCCATGACCTCGTGGATGAGGCGGACGACTATGCCGTGGCCGCATCCGGGGCAGAAGGCCTGATGCTTGCCCGGAGCCTTAAGGGTCTCGGGAGCTTTATATCTCATACCAGCCATTAGAATCTCTCCTTTACAGTTCCGTTTTCGATGGCTTCGAACTCAGCCAGAACGTCTTTGACTCTGGGCACGCCGGGGCCGTAAGCGTAGCAGTAGACGGGGACGTTGAGCTTGGCCTTCTTGGCGGCCAGAGCCAGATCGTCGACCATCATGCCGAGGACGTTGGTCTCGACGGCGGTAAGAGCCTTAACGGTGGAAGGAAGCTGTTCAAAGGCCTTGTACGGATAGGGCCAAAGGGTCTTGAGCTTGATCATGCCGACCTTCTTGCCCCGGGCGCGCAGAGCGTCCACGGCGTCGTGGCAGACGCGGGCGGGCAGGCCGAACGCCACGAGCACGTGCTCGGCGTCTTCGGTCATGTAGCTGTCCCACTGCTGCTCGGTCTCTTCGATGATGGCGTAGTGGCGCAGGCGTCTTTCGGGGTTGTCGCCGTTGCGCTTGCCGGTGGTGTCCTTCTTCAGGCCGACCTTGCCGGTGCCATCGATGCCCCAGCCCAGAGGAGTCTCACGGGTCTTGAAGGGAGGCAGCTCGACGTTTTCCATCATCTGGCCGAGAAGAGCCTCGGAAAGGATGGTGACGCCGACGCGGTACTTTTCGGCTTTGTCGAAGGAGTTGTATACCATCTCGACGCACTCCTGGATGTCGGAGGGAGCGTAGACGATGTGGTGATAGTCGCCGTGTCCGCCGCCCTTGACGTCGCGGTAATAGTCGGACTGGCCGGACTCCAGGCTTCCGAGGCCGCAGCCCCAGCGCTGGACGTTGATGACGACAAAGGGCACTTCGTTGATGGCGGCATAGGAGAACGCCTCGGCCTTAAGGCTGATGCCCGGGCCGGAGGAAGCGGTAAGGCAGCGTCCGCCGCAGATGGCGGCGCCCATTACCATGTTCATGCTGGCCATTTCGTTTTCGCCCTGTATAAAGGTGCGGCCCAGTTCGGGCATTCTGGACGACAGGTACTCGAGCACCTCGGTGGACGGGGTGATAGGATAGCCGGCGAAAAAGTCGCAGCCGGCGCGGACGGCGGCCTCAGCCGCGGCCACGTTTCCCTTTAACAGTTCTTTTGCCATTTACTTATCCTCTCCTTCTTCCAGTGTAAGGGCGAAATCGGGGCAGGTGATGTAGCACATGCCGCAGCCGATGCACTTTTCAGGCTCAACGGTCACGTAGTTGTAGCCGGAGACGTTGAGCTTGGTGCCGAGAGCAAGCGCCTTTTGAGGGCAGACGCTCACGCAGTAGCCGCATCCCTTACAGCGTTCGGATTCGATGACGAGTTTTCTCTTCATATTCCTTCCTCCGTTTGTTTGGGTTTGTCAATATTTTTAATGTCCCGCGGCCGCGGTCGGCCGCGGGATATAAAATTTTATTTCTCGTACTTTACGACCAGGGCGTCGGCGGCGCAGATGCCCTTTTCATAAACGAAAATGGGGTTGATGTCGATCTCGCGGATCTCGTCGCGCTTCTCGTCGGCAAGATGCGAAAGCTTGCTGACCGCATCGGCAAGTGCCCTGATGTCGAGCTTGGCGCCTCCGCGGAAGCCGTCCAGCATTTTGAAGGACTTGAGCGAGCGGATCATGCCCTCAGCCTCGTCAACGCTGACCGGGCAGGGAGCCAGAGCGGTGTCGCGGAATACCTCGGCATAAATGCCGCCGAGACCTACCAGCACCATGGGACCGAGCTGAGGATCGGACGAAACGCCCATGATCATCTCGGTGCCGGCGGGCGCCATCTCCTGGAACAGAACGCCCTCGATCCTGGCGTCGGGCTTGAAGGCCAGCGAGTTTTTGACTATGGTATCAAAAGCCTCTTTCGCCTCTTCGGGAGTCCTGATATTGATCTTTACGGCCTTGGCCTCGGTCTTGTGCGGGATGTCGGGAGAGCTGATCTTCATGACCACGGGGTATTCGTAATCGGCGTGAGCGTCGACCTCGGCGGCCGAGGTGATGACGGTGGCCTTGGGGATGCGGATGCCGGCGGCAGCGATGGTCTGCTTGCTCTCGGTCTCGGTCAGAGTTATCGAGCCCTGATGCTTCACGGTCGCGGGCACGCCCTTGCAGTTAATATCCAGCTTGGAGCTGTCGAAGAAGATGAAGTCGAGCATCTTCTTGAGGCACTTGGTTGCGGTGGGCAGCGAGGGCATGATGCATATGCCCTTTCCGGCCATTTCTTCACGCCACTGATCGTTCTTGGTGCGCTCCACCAGGCCGAACAGGAAGTAGGGCTTTTTCAGGCCTTCGTCGCGGGCCTTGAGCATGGCTATCGCGAACGCCTTGTCGGACGCGTCGCCGTAATTCTCGCCGATATCGCAGCCGGCCGAGATCAGGCCGATGCCGTCGTCCTTTTCCATCTCGCGCAGGATGGACAGCATGCGCTCGGGATCGCCCAGCAGGGCGGTGGTGGTGTCGAGGGGATTGGCGATGGTGGCGAAGGAGGGCAAGAACTGCTGGATGGCGGCACGGGTGCCCTCGGAGATCTCGCAGGTCTCAAGGGAATTGGCCTCGATGGACTCGGCGGTAAGGGTGTTCTGGCCGCCGGACGCGTTCATGGCCATGAGCTTGGGAGAGTGCGGATAATTGCCGTCCATGATGGCGAGGCACTCGGTGATGGTGGTGAGCTCGGTGACCGAGTCGACCATGATGACGCCCATCTTTTTGCACATGGCGGTGAAGGAGGCGAAGGAGCCGGCCATGGAGCCGGTGTGAGAGGCGGCAGAGGCCGCGGTGCGGGCGGTGCGCCCGGTCTTGAGGATTATGACCGGCTTTCTGTTCTCGGCGCATCTCTTGAGGGCGGCGACGAACAGGTCGGGCTTTTTGAGGCCCTCGACGTAGAGGGAGATTATCTTGGTGTTGGGGTCGTCGGCGCAGTACATCATGAAGTCTTCCATGGTGGTGACGGTGCCGTTGCCGACCGAGATCATATAGGCCAGCGGGAAGCCGCGGCGGGAGCACATGTTGGCGAGCAGAGCGCCCGAATGGCCCATCATGGCGACGCAGGGCTTGACTCCGGGGAAGGCTCCCTCGGGGTTGAACTTCATGCCCATCATGGTCAGGTTGTCGACCTTGTTGATTATGCCCATGCAGTTGGGGCCGAGGATGCTGATGCCGTATTTCTCGGCGATGGCCTTCATTTCGGCCTCGGCGGCGGCGCCTTCGGGAGAATGCTCCTCGGTGTAGCCGCTGGCGTATACGACGGCGGAGGTTATGCCCAGCTTTCCGGCCTCTTCAAGATAGGGGTTGACCCTGTCGCGGGCGACGGCGATGACGACGCAGTCGGGCTTTTCGGGCAGAGCGGTGAGGTTGGGATAGCAGGGCTTGCCGAAGACCTCGGTCTTGGTGGGGTTGACGAACCAGACCGGGCAGCGGTCCTGCTGGCTCATAAGGTTTTGGGCGGCGTTGCTGCCGAAGCCGGGGCGTTCGGTGGCGCCGACGAGGGCGACGCTCTTGGGCGTCATGATGCCTTTAAGACTCATTGGGCATTTCTCCTTTTCAGATCCTTAAATGATTTGGTATCCTTGGGAAGCATTATCACGGCGAAAACGACCAGCACGGCAAGG
>JAEEGL010938264.1_pt1 | contig 13240 bp, 10 predicted proteins | sample 9134231 | NCBI WGS metagenome assembly JAEEGL01 (sample SAMN16246548, study PRJNA631951) | gut metagenome | biome: gut microbiome; feature: rumen; material: fiber-attached | host: Bos | place: Iran: Karaj | collected 2018-10 | reverse complement strand
TTCCATTGAGGATGAGCGCCTTCAGGTCTTTTTGGGCGATTTTCTCGATCAGGATCTTTCCGGATACAAAGAAAAGGTCAATGTCTGTGCCAATCTGCCGTACTATGTGACAACGCCGATCTTATTCAAGCTCTTTGAGTCGGATCTGGATATTCACAAGATCACGGTCATGGTCCAGAAGGAAGTGGGCGATCGTTTAAGTGCCAAAGTGGGCAGCGAAGACTATTCGGCTTTAAGCATCGAAGTCCAGTATCTGTATACGACAAAGCTGGAGATGAATGTCCCCAGAAGCGTCTTCTATCCCAGCCCCAATGTCGATTCGGCAGTGATCTCCTTCACGCCGGCAAGAGAAAGAGACTTCGGATATGAACAGGGCTTCTTCGCATTTGTGAAGAACTGTTTCCGCATGCGCCGCAAGACCCTGCATAACAATCTGAAGGATCTTTATGACAAAGAGATGATTGAAAACGCATATGAAACGCTGGGCCTAAGGAGCGATATCCGTGCCCAGCAATTGGATCTGAATGAGTTTATTAAGCTCTACGAGGTGTTACGTGAAAGATAGGGCCTACGCCAAGATCAACCTTTCCCTGGATGTCTTCAATATCCGGGAGGACGGCTACCACGATCTGTGTTCGATCATGGTACCGATCGATTTTTATGATGAACTGGAGATCATCCCTGATTTGAAGGACTCTTTTACCTGCAATAAGCGTTTTATCCGCTACAACGAAAACAATTCCATCTATAAGATGATCACTTTATTGAAAGAGCGCTATGATATTGCCGATCATCACCGCATCAGCCTGAAGAAGGTCATCCCGACCCAGGCCGGATTAGGCGGCGGTACAGCGGATGCGGCCTCCGTTCTGCGCATCTTCAAAAAGCTCTACCATCTGGATCTAAACAAGGAAGAGATCATCGATCTTTGCCTCAAGGTAGGTGCCGATGTGCCGTTCAATTACTTCAACACGTCTGCCGTAGTCAAGGGGATCGGCGATGTCATCGAACCTTTTGACATGGCGAAGAAATACTATGTTCTATTGGTCAAACCGCGCAGCGGCGTTTCAACCAGGGAAGCCTACCAGAAGCTGGATATGGAGATCTGTGATCATCCCGACATCCTTTCTTTGAAAAAAGCTTTGGAAAACGGAGAGCCTTTGACAGGGCTGTTAGGCAATTCACTGGAACAACCGGCACTGTTATTGAATGAAGATATCCGCAAGGTCAAAGAAAAGCTGGAAGCCTATCGGTGCGGCGAAGTGCTGATGTCCGGCTCGGGTTCCACGGTCTTCTGCATCAGTGAAGAGGAACGTGAAATAAAGGCGATCTACGAAGACCTGAGAGGTGAGAATCTTTACGTACGATTTACGGCCACTTTATAGACAAAAAATGTATAATATTTGTGAAATAGAAGGAGAGCTCATGAACAACGCGATCATTTTTATTCGAAACGAAGAAGAAAAGCAGTTGTCTAAGACACCGTATCTGGGAGGAAATCTTCTCTTACATGTGGTGAAAGAAGTCAGGAAAGTTCCTGATATGAAAAATGTCTATATTGTCGGATCCGATACCGAGATTCCGGGCTGTTACAGCAGCAATGAGATCGCGGACGTGATCACACAGATCTCCGGCGAGGGCAAGACCCTGCTGGTATCTCCCTTATATCCGGATCTCAACGGCGACGATTACAGCAAGCTGATGGCTCAGGAAAGCCAGGGCTCGGTGTTGGTCTGCGACGAGGAAGTTCTGGAAGCGATCGCTATCAATAACGATAAACTGAATGACTTCAAGTCATTGAAATACGAACCGGTCCATATCCGTTACAAGAAGGTTGCCAGAGTTACGGTCGAAGATGCCAGCGGTCTCAAGGAAGAGAGCCTTGATGATGTCGCGGTCTTTGCCTTGACTTCATCAAAGGAACTGGTCAATGAAGTCTGCCGCTATCTCAATATCGAACCGGGCAAGGTTTCGGTCAATCATTTCGCCGATGGCGAGACGCTGGTCGAACTGGGCGAATCGGTCAGAGGAAAGCGCTGCTACATCATCCAGTCTACCTGCAAGCCGGTCAATGATACCCTGATGGAGGTCCTCATCTGTCTGGATGCCCTGAGGCGTTCTTCGGCAGCTGAGATCACCTGCATCATTCCGTATTTCGGTTATGCCAGACAGGACCGCAAGGCCATGCCAAGACAGCCGATCACTGCAAAACTGGTCGCCTCCATGCTGGAACATGCCGGCGCCGACCGTGTCGTGACCTTTGACTTGCACGCGGCACAGATCCAGGGCTTCTTCCACTGCCCGGTCGATGATCTGACGACGGTACCGATGATGGGCCAGTACTTCAGACGCAAGAACTTCAATCCGGATGATATCGTTGTCGTCTCTCCGGACCACGGCGGTGTCAAGCGGGCGAGAAATCTGGCTGAGATGCTGGGCAGCAATCTGGCGATCATCGACAAGCGCCGTCCGCGCCCCAATGTCGTCGAAGCCTGCACGGTCATCGGTGATGTCCATGACAAGGATGTCATCATCGTCGATGATATCTGCGATACCGGCGGATCATTGGTTGCGGCAGCCAACATCTTAAAGGAAAACGGCTGCAAGGACATCTATGTCTGCATTGCCCATGGTCTGTTCTCCAACAATGCGGCAGGCAAGATCCAGGAATCCCCGATCAAGGAAGTTGTCTGCACCAACACGATCATCCCTGCCAAGGAAGAGATGGCCAAGACGGACAAGATCACCATCCTGTCGGTCGGCTGGATGCTTTCCAAACTGATCCTGGCAGTATCCTGCCACACACCGGTTTCGGAAGTTTACGCATTATATGAATAAGAAAGGCTGCAAAGCCTTTTTTACATGTAGCGGATCCCCTGCAGAATTATCTGATCGATACCGGCTTACCGGCAGAAGCACCGGAAGAAACGCCAAAAGAAACTGCAGCAGCCTATACCGGCAAAAACTGCGGTGTCGCCTTCGAGGACCTGCCGGAGGACTGGAAGTGTCCGCGCCGCCGACAGGGCAAGGAAAAATTCCATGCGGCATAAGAAAGAAGGACTTGCGTCCTTCTATTTAAAGCCATTTTTTCTTTTTGAAGTAGTATAACATCGAACCGACGATGATGATGCAGACGACGATCAGGATCGGGTAGGAATAGCGGTAGGAGAATTCCGGCATGTAGTGGAAGTTCATACCGTACCAGCCGGCGATCAGGGTCAGCGGCATGAAGATGGTCGATAAGACGGTCAGAATGGTCATGACCCGGTTCATGCGGATGTCGATCTGCTGGGAATAGAGATCCCTCAGCTGTATGGCATAATCGTTGATCGAGGAAACATTGTTATAAAGGCGTTCAATACGGCTTTCGATCTTGTGGAAGTAGTGGATGTTTTCTTCCTTGAAAAAGCCGTTTTCGTTTTCTTCAAATTCCTGTGTGACATCCAAAAGCTGGTCATAGTGGACCATCAGCATCCGCAGTTGTCCGCGGATCTCGTTGAGACGAAGGGAATCCATCTTTTCTTTGGAAAGAAGATCGTCTTCCATGGTATCGAGTTCGATCTCGTATTTCTCCATCAGACGCAGGTCGTCCTTGATGAGCTGGTCGATGAAATCGTAAAGGAAACGCTCGATGCAGGGATCGTGCCACTTCCGGTTTTTGGCGATCGTATCGATGATGCCGGCAACGTAGCGGTCATCGTCGATGAAGATGACGCCGTGTTCGTTGAGAAAGAAGCTGAAGCCGTGGTCATCGCCGTTGAGATCATTTCGATCGGGTATGGAAAAGGAACCGGTCAATGAGTCGTAGTTGACTTCCGCTCTGGTGATGTACTGTTCGAGAAAGTCGTTGGCGATATCGTGTTCCGGATCAAAGTGTTCCCGGCGTTTCAGCCATTCTTCGCTGTTTAGTATCGTCACTCTGGCAAAAGAAGGATCGGCATTCTTTATTCCGGTATTGTCTGTCAGGGTTTCCTGAATAAGATAATTCTTCATACCTCTTCAGTATAACAAAAAACTGATCTTCCGATCAGTTTCCTTTGATCATGTTGATCAGTTCCGGCGTCGGATTCACATAGACCCGATAACCCGGATTGAGGGCATAAAACTGGCCCAGAGACATCGTGTGGCGGATGCGTACATCGCCGGATCCGTAGGCATTGCCTTCGGAGATTGTGATCGTATCATTGAGGTAGTCCACCTCATCGACACATAAGACATGTCCTTCGGGATTGTAGGAATTGCTTACGGAAACGATTCCCATCGTCATCGGCTTGTCGCCGTATTCAAAGTAATGCTGTAACACTCCTTCCTCGTCATAATAGACAGCCGTCTGATAGACGGTGGAGGCAAACTGTGCACCCGATCCGGTCGGCGTATTGCCGGATGAGTTGAAGCCGAACTGGTCATAGAACCACATCTGGGCAAAGAAGGTGCACCAGCGTCCGGCGGTCGCTCCGTGGATCTTGCCGGCGTAATACAGATCGTAGGCGTGGCCCCAGGCGGCGTATGCCGCGTAGCTGCCCGGTCCGTACCAGCCGGAATACTCATGCCAGAAGGATATCTCTTCCGGGTAGGAAGGAGCCGGGAAGATATTGAAGTGATCTTCCAGGGTTTTTTCTTCTTCCTCGAACGGAGTCAATGATACGTTGCGGTAATTGATCATTGTTTTTTCCGCACGGTCCATAGCGAAGTCGGTCTTGTTGTTCTTGGAAACCGCATAGGCATGGATCATTTTAGGTACGGAGAAAAAAGCGACCCCAACGATCATCAGAAAGAGAATATTCACTGTGAGTATATAAATCAGAGCCTTGTGCTCGAATCTTTTCCGTAAGAGTTTTGAATCCCTCTCAATACTGTTTTTCGTAGTACTTTCGATTTTCTTCATAAACACAAATACTTATTATAATGAAAAATTTTCAGATTTCAAACTATAATATAGGTATGCTGTACTATTTTTACACACTTTTACTGATATTCATCAATGTAATCGTTTTCTTTCTGATCCGTAACGGCAGACTGGATGCAGACGACCTGGATATGTCCTATCACACGGTCTTCAATCTGCGTCAGTATCATCGGATTCTGACTTCCGCCTTCTGCCATGTGGATCCCATACACTTACTTATGAACATGATCTCCTTATATAATGTAGGGAGTTTTGCGGAGAGCTATTTCGGTCATTTGCGCATGCTGCTGATCTATTTCGTATCGATGATCCTGGGCAAGTGCTTCTCCTTATATATCCGTCACAGTAACCGCGATGACTACACCTCTTCCATGGGCGCATCGGGTGCGATCAGCGGTTTATTGGGAGCCTATTTCCTGGTCATCTTACACCGTTATGGTTTTTCCGGCATGCAGTATCTCTTAAGACCGGTGGTCTCTCTGGTCATGATCTCAGCCTTGCCGGGGGTGGATGGCACCTCGCATTTCTGCTGTATGGCCGTAGGCATGGCCCTGACCTGGCTGCTCTATCTTCTTTAACAACATCCTTCACAGGATGTTTTTTCATGCCTTCCGGGCGTTTTTCAGTGTATTCAATAGATTGTATAATGGATTTGTATAACGATCAGGGGTAGAAAAATGAAAAAGCTATTGGTATTAATGATACTCATGATGATCTGCTTAGGCGGCTGCAGCAATGAAACGGTCTTAAGCGATGATCAGATCAAAGAAAAGATCAGAGAAGTGAATACGGCGGCAAAGCTGAAAGAGAAGTTCAAGAACATTGGTTTTGACGAGATGAGGGACGAACTCCTGGCTACCGTCTATGACGATCAGAACAGTACACTCATTTCTTACGCCAATGAGGACGGCGATACGATCCGCAGCGAGCTCTACAGCAAGGATTTCCGCTATTCCTATGGCGTGGAAGGCGAGTTTTCCCAGGAAGTATATTTGGCGCAAAGGGAAGATGTCTGGCAAAAGGCTGAAAGATATCTGAGTGACATGGAATTTATCGGTCTGGAGACGACGGATGTCTTCTATATCATCAGCGGACAGATCATGGGAAAGGACTTTGAAAAGCTCTGCCAGAGTGACAAGCCGATCCTCAAGGCGGCGATGACCGTGGTGGCAGACAAGGACTTCGTCATCCATTCCATACAGAATCAGGTCGTGACTTATGAAGACAAGAGCGAAGAGACCCTGAGCGATCTGGAACTGCGCTATGATGCAGGCGAGATTGAAAACGAGGTCAGTGAGGTTTTAAAGAAACACTTTGACCAGAATAAGGATTTCCGAAGCTGCACCGTCATCACCGACGCTCAAAGCGGCGGCACCACCAGTGTCCAGTACAATATCGCCAAGGGCGTAAAAAGCGGTGTTGTGACCGGGGAAGGCTACAGGCTGATCAAGCGGCTTTCCACACCTGATGAAGAAGATCTGAGCAACGATGTCACATACTATATAACAGATAAGGAAGGTGACGATTTGGAAAAGGAACATGAAGGAACGATGAGTCCGGACGGCGTCTATACCGATGATGCATCGGGCTTTGTCATCGTGAACGAATATATCCCGGATGTCCTGCTGGAGATCCGCTATGCTTCTGCCTACAACTTTGTCGGTGAGAAGATCGACGGCTACACGGAACCGCAGGCTCTTTTAAGCAAGGAGGCGGCACAGGCCTTGAAGAAGGCCGCCGACCAGCTCTATAGCCAGGGCTACATCATCAAGATCTATGATGCCTATCGTCCGCAGATGGCGGTTGATCACTTCCTGCGCTGGGCACAGGATGTCAGAGACACGAGAATGAAGAGCGTCTTCTATCCGGATGTCGACAAGAAAGACCTCTTTGTCTTAGGCTATGTTGCCGAACATTCTTCCCATTCCAGGGGTTCCACCATCGATATGACCATCGTGGACATGAAGACCGGCAAGGAAGTCGATATGGGTTCACCGTTTGACTTCTTCGGCGAGATCTCCCATGGTGACTACACGGAATTGAGCGAAGAACAGCTGAAGAACAGACAGCTCTTAAAGGACGCGATGACCTCCAACGGCTTTGCCCCATACGCAGAAGAATGGTGGCACTTCACCCTGGAGAACGAACCGTATCCGAACACCTATTTCAGCTTTCCGATCAGTAAGGATGCTTTGCGCTGATGGAAGGCTATGAAATAGAGATCACAGAACCTTCCGGTGAGTTTCCTTTGATCGATCTTGGCCGGGACATTGAAGTCAAGGGAAGGATCAAAGGAAAGATCGACAGGGATCTTTCCTTGAAGGTCGAACTTTTCGACCGGGAAGGCAGGCTGCTTCGTTACGCTTGTCAGAACAGACTGAAGGATACTTCAATCGATCTGAACTATCCGGGTCTGGTCACCTATAAAGAGGAGCTAGATCCGAAAAAAGAAAAACTCAAAGCCTTCGGTTTTCCGGAACTGCAGGTCAAGGATATTGAGGATTCTGAAGCTTCGATACGAAACGCGACTATCAAGTGTTTCTATAATGAGAACAGCTTCAAGGCGATTCTGGTTTCCGGCAGCGACGTGAAACACGGCCGCATCTTTGATACCGGTATGGATTTCACTGATGAAAAAGGCCATCCCTACGATACCCTTGTAAAGGGTGAGTATACGATCAAAGCGAGTCTGATCGAAAAAGAGAAACTGCTGGCATCAACGGAAAAGGAGATCCGCATCGATGTGCGTCAGGAAGTGGCCATCGTCCGCTTCAATCCTGCCTCCCACCGCAAAGCGATGAACCTCTGGTGCAAAGAAAAAGGTATCGACATCGTCAACGACACGATGCCGGGCTATCTTGAACCCTATCTGGGGACCTGGTACTACCATATGGGGTTATTGCCGTATTATCGGGCCAATGACATCACCTTTTATCAGGATGCCCTCGTCCATATGTTTGTCTATCTGTGTGATCCGACCTCGACCTCTTATGAGACGGAGCTGGCCTACCTGCAGGACAAGGGACAGGTCGGGGATCATCGGCGCTTCAAGGCCTATCACTACGATATCGGTGAGGCTCTGATCAAGGGCAGACAGGGAAAGATCCTTTCTTTTGATGAGGGAGAAGATATGGCGCTTTGCCGTATCGATCTGCTGCAAAAGGGAGAGGAAGGCGTTTTTGATCTGAGCGAAAAGGACCTGCAGGACTGTTTCTTTGAAACGGAAGATCTTGAAATCAAAGCTGGATCTTTGATCGCCTTTATGGGGGTGGTCAAGCCCTGGCAGCTGAAGAAGGGTGATGTGACTTTAAAAAAAGACAACACCTACGAAATGAAACATGATGTCAGTAAAGTCATCTACGAGATCGATGAGGGAGATCATGTAAGCAGACAGGAAAGAGAATTGATGATGGACCGCATGGAAGAATCATCGATCGGTTCTTCGGTCTACGAGTTCTACAACCTCTTTCTCTTTGATGAATCCTTTAAGGGAAAAGATTTGAATATCAGGATCTCTATTGCCAACGATGAAGGCAGGATCCTGAAAAAAGATAAACACGTGCATATCAGAGTGCGATAGGAGAAGAAAATGGAATACATGAAGAGAAAAGACTATGAAGCGTGGATCGCTTCGACCAGAGATGCCCGCATGGACTGGTGGCGCAAGGCACGCTTTGGCATGTTTGTGCACTTCGGCCTCTATTCGATCCTGGGCAGACATGAGTGGGTCATGTCGATGGAAGGCATCGACAAGGAAGACTACGAGAAACTGGCTGATCAGTTTCTGCCTGAGGAAGGCTGCTGCGAGAAATGGGCAAAGTTGGCGAAGAAGGCCGGCATGAAGTACATGGTTCTGACGACCAGACACCATGAAGGCTTCTCTCTCTGGGATTCCAAGGCCAATCCATACAACAGTGTCAATTACGGCTGTCACAGGGATATCGTGAAGGAATTCGTCGAGGCTTGCCGCAAGTATGATTTGAAGATCGGTTTCTATTCTTCCGTCATGGACTGGCATCATCCCGATGGCGAAAAGTGTGAAAACGATCCGGAAGCCAGAAGAAGATTCCTGGATTACATCGAAGCATTAAATACGGAATTGCTGACCAATTACGGCAAGATCGACATTCTCTGGTACGATGTCGCCCAGCCGATGGAATCCTGGGAAGCCTGGGATTCTCTGGCCCGCAACCAGCGCTTGAGAGCTTTGCAGCCGGACATCATCATCAATGACCGTTCCCGTCTGCCGGAAGACTTCGGCACACCGGAAGGAAAGATCCGGGTCATGGACAGGGATTGGGAAGCCTGCATGACTTTCAATGATATCGCCTGGGGCTACCTCGATGAGGGACAGGCCCTTCCATATGCCTATTCGGCAGAACGTATCCTGCGCATGCTGAATACCTGCGCCTGCAACGGCGGCAACCTCTTGCTGAACGTGGGCCCAAGACCCGACGGCAATATCCCGTCGGATGCGATCAAGCCTTTGGAGATGGTTGGCGAATGGCTAAAGAGAAACGGGGAAGCCGTCTATGGCAAGCTTCATCCTAACCTTTTATCCGGTTCCTGGTTCAGGGGCGGCAACGGCATTTCCGGCATCACCTATGGGGAGGATCTGAAAGCCGTCTATTTATGGAACTGGATCTCGCCGAAAGACAGGGAGATGTATTTCTCCGGTGTATTCTCCAAGCCGGTGAAAGTGACCAAGCTTTCCACAGGCGAAGAGATTCCGTTTGAATACGGCGAAGATCACAGGATCCTCTTAAAGAAAGTGAAACGGGAAGCCTGGGAGATCGTTCCGGTCTACAAGATCGAATTTGAAACCCCGCTGGATTATCGCCCGTTCCACAAGTATCCCCAGATCTGGTACTAAAAGAAAAGCCCGTTTGGGCTTTTACTGTATCTCGATGTTGTTTTGGATGTCGTTCATCCTGGCGTAGGTACCATGGAGGGCAAGCAGCTCTTCATGCGTACCTTTTTCTTTGATCCGTCCTTCTTCGATGACCAGGATCTGGTCGGCGTGACGGATGGTGGAAAGACGATGGGCAATGGCGATGATCGTCCGTTTGCCGGTCAGAGCATTGATCGAATCGCGGATCTGTTGTTCCGTTTCCACATCGACGGCTGCCGTCGCTTCATCCAGGACGATGATCGGCGATTTTCTTAAGATCGCCCGGGCAATGGCGATGCGCTGTTTCTGGCCGCCGGAGAGCTTGACGCCGCGCTCACCGACAATGGTATCGTAGCCTTCCGGCATCGACAGAATCTCCGAATGGATATTGGCGGCTTTGGCCGACTGTATGATTTCGTCCATCGTGGCGTCCGGTCTGGCATAGGAGATGTTTTCTTTGATGCTGCCGTTGAACAGAAAGGTATCCTGCAACACAGTGGAGATGTTTTCACGAAGTGATCTGATGGTCACATCCCGGATGTCGATACCGTCGATCAGGATCCTTCCTTTCTGCGGTTCATAGAAGCGGGAGATCAGCTGGGTGATCGTGGTCTTGCCGACGCCCGTCGGACCGACCAGTGCCAGCATCTGTCCGGGTTTGCACAGAAAGCTGACATCTTCCAGAACCGGTGATCCTTCAATGTAATGGAAACTGACGTGGTCAAATTCGATCTGTCCCTGAACGTCTTTCAACGGGACGGCATTGTCTTTGTCTTTGATCTCGCACGGGGCATCGAAGATGTCCAATACTCTTTCAGCACCGGCCAGAGACTGCTGCATGTTTTCCAAGAGATTGGCCAGTCCGGAGATCGGTGCATAGAATAAGGAGAGATATAAGAGGAAGGCGACGATGTCTTCGACCCGAAGTCCCTCGTGATAGGCCAGATAGCCGCCGAAGGCGACGACCAGGATGGTGCCGATCGAGGAAACGAATTCCACGCTGGGGTGGAAGATGGCTGAGATCCGTAGAGCTTCCAGCATTGCCTTGACGTGATCGAAGTTCTTTTCGTTGATGCGGCCGGTTTCGTATTCCTCCTGACCGAAGGACTGGATCTCGTGGATGCCGGAAAGATTGTCCTGCAGTTTGCCGTTGAGTTCGCCCATCTTCTTCTGCGAGATGCGAAAGAAAGGCCGCACTTTTTTGGCGAAGATGATTCCGGAGATCAGAATGAAGGGGATCGGTGCACAGGTGATCAGTGCCAGTTTGGCGTTGATGCTTAACAGGATCAGCAGGACACCGGCAAAGGTCACCAGGTTGGTGATCGTTTCCGGGATCATGTGGGCATATAGCAGTTCAAAGTCTCTGGAATCGTTGACGACCCGCGACATCAGATCGCCGGTCTGTTTGTCATGGAAGAAGGCCAGATGCATGCGCTCGAGCTTGTCGTAGACCCTGGTCCGTAAATCACCGACCAGATACCAGGCGGCTTTGTGGGCCATGTAGTTGCTTAAAAAGCGGAAGAGGACGCGAAGCAGGTAAAGGCCGATCAGGATGAAAGTCAGTGTCCGGATCTGTGCCAGAGAGCTTTCATCCATGCCGTTGGAGACGATACCGGTCATCATGGACAAGACCCTTGGTGCCGCCAGATTGACCATGGTCAAAGAAAGGGTCGATAAGATCGCGATGAAATAGAGTCCCTTGTAGCGTATCGCTTCTTTGGATAAACGTAATATGGTTTTCATACAGGTTAACTGCAGTGTATCATATCATGGCCTTTCATGGACGTTTTTTGCCCCGGAATGAAAAAAGATCAGGAGAAAACAAAATGCAGTAAAATAATTTTATGTGGATGAGTATACGGGAGGGATAGCCATGACAATCTTGTTGATCGTGGCGGGAATACTTTTGAGTTCCGTGCCGGTCGTATTGGCGTATATCCGTTTTCGGAATCTGAAGGATGAAGCGGCTTATAAGGATCTGATGACCAAAGCGATGATTGTCGGTCTCTTATCATGTCCTGCCGGTTTTTTACTGTCGGGCGTCTTCGCCATTATCGAAAGAGTTTTCCATATCAATGAGATGGGTTTGTTGGGAGCGGCATATCATAAGATCATCCTGCTGGCGCTGGCGGAAGAGATCGTTAAGACGTTCTTATTTATCCGCTTTACCAAGAAGCACAGCTATCCGTATTCCTGGCTGGATCTCATTGCGATCGGCACAACGGTGGCCATCGGTTTTGAGATCGGTGAATCCATGGTCATGCTTGGAAGCGAACCGATCGTCATGCTGATCAGAGGCATCTCAGCCATGCACATGTGCTTCGGTTTTGTTATCGCCTGGGGTTATGGCAAGTACCAGAAGACCGGCAAGATCTTGCCGTTTGTCTTATGTTTCCTGCTTTCCTGGCTGTGGCATGGTCTCTATGACTTCGGTTTATGCGAAGAGCTCCTGGCACTCAATGACAATTTTGCTGCTCTTTCCATATCGCTGGCTGTTATTGCCTTTGCCTATATGATTTATATCTTTATCTTTATACCAAAGGCGGCCAAGAAAGAAGTCTATACAACGCCGATCATCAAGTAAGGCGTAAAAATAGTAGGGGGTATTTATGAAAGAATTCTTTAAAAAGATCCATACCGAAAATTTCCGCTGGTATGATGAGATCCTTCTGGTGTCCTTTTTTTCTTTTATTCTGGTTCTTCTGGGCCAGATTCTGGGGACGGTTATCCTTGGGATCTGCAGATCTGTCTTAGGACTGACCGATGGCTTCTGGGAGACTTTCTTAATGTACTTCCAGACTTTTGGTGTCTGGATCGTCATGCTGGCTTTTTTTGCCATCTTCAAGCACCGTCGCCCGATTTTCAAGGCGATCGGCACCAAGCCGAAAGGCAACAATCTGAAGTATCTCGGTTTAGGTCTTCTGATCGGTTTTGGCATGAACTTCGGCTGTGCAGTCGTTGCGATGCTGCATAAGGACATCCACATCCATTTCAGCCGTTTTGAGATCCTGCCTTTCTTGGCTCTTCTGTTTGCCGTATTTGTACAGTCTTCTTCGGAAGAGCTGGTCGACAGAGCCTATGTCTTTCAGGTGGCCAGGAAGGGTTATCGCAGCAAATGGGTGGCGATCATCGGCAATGCCCTGATCTTCTCATCCATGCATGCCGCAAACCCGGGTGTCACTGCTCTGGCTTTGGCCAACATCTTCTTCTCGGGCCTTCTGTTCAGCCTGTTTGTCTACTACTTCGATTCTCTGTGGTGTGCCTATGGTATTCATACCGGCTGGAACTTCACGCAGTCGATCCTTTTAGGTCTGCCGAACTCGGGCCTGGTCGTTCCGTATTCCAACTTTGAACTGGATACGGCGGCAGCTTCCAATTCCTTTGCCTACAATGTCGCATTCGGTATCGAGGGAACGATCTTATCAACGGTTGTTCTGGCCGTT
>JAEEGL010177904.1_pt1 | contig 13240 bp, 14 predicted proteins | sample 9134231 | NCBI WGS metagenome assembly JAEEGL01 (sample SAMN16246548, study PRJNA631951) | gut metagenome | biome: gut microbiome; feature: rumen; material: fiber-attached | host: Bos | place: Iran: Karaj | collected 2018-10 | reverse complement strand
TTTCTGAATAAGATCCTGGTAGTCCCAGGTTTCATCTAACAGAGTTTCGAAAATATTTCTGCACGTAATGGTTCTGTACTTATTTATTGTGGTATCAACCATAACGATCGCATCAACGTTTTCATTCAAAAGATTTAAAAGATCCTCTGAGGTGTATTCCTCAAGCGCTTTATTCTTCATGCCTGTCCCCCTCATATGCAAACATAGTTCAAAAGCCACGTACCTTATGTAGTACGATATTATCTCCTACCAAAAAGAATAATATCCTTACCTAAATTCTACCTTAAACGTTTTCGCTCGTGTTCTATTATTATATCAAAAATACTCTGAAAAAATTACCTAAATTTTTGCACTTTATGTTATAGATATTAATATTCTCATTTGAAGTTCCGATATATATAACAGCTATGGAAAGCGTTTTAATGCGAAGGGACTACTGCATTAAGGCGCTTATATTTTGTCCCGGAAAGGAGGATACATGTTGACTTAGGTTTTATTTACCACTCGGTCCTTTGGGGAGTGGTGTGCATCTGATTGACAGATGATGCACAGAAAGGATTTTTATGGAAGAAATGAACAACATAAGCGGATATCGCAGCGTTTATATGGCCTTTGGAATATTTAAGACCGGAAATGCCGCCTCCGCACCCCAGGCAATAACTGAAAACAGTAACGCTCCGGAATTTCTGTCAGCTTTGAATCTTGCCATGGACAAGACTGCAGATCAGGATTTAACAGAATCTGCGTCTGAAAACGCACTAAAAAAATCCGGAGAAACTATCCCATATGATAATGGAGCTTTCCTTTCATATACCAGGATAATAACCGCTAATATGCCCGATTTCTCTATGGCGTCTAATGAGAATGGTAATTTAATATCACCCTTCGATTTAAAAGGTGGCAATAGTGAGCTGAAGATCACCATATCTGTTTCAGGAGATTCAAGAATCTACACAGCTTCAGGAACGGATAAGGATGGAAAAGCCTTCTCAAAAGAGATCGATCCCTACAACGTGGATCCTACTGACACTGACTACGCAGGTTTTGCAGTACTTTGTCAGTACATAAGAGATACCGAGGGCATGGCAGACAACGCAATGAAGGCAGTAAAGGATGTCGCACCTGCTGACATCTCAGAAAATGGAAACTATCTCATGAAAGTCAGCTATACAGCCGAGAGCACCGGTAATCTTGCCGGAGCGAAGAAGCTCTTCGAGCAGATGCAGACCTTCTTTGAGAAATTGAGTTCCCCTTCATCAAAAACCTCAACAGGAAGTATCTTCGACGAGCTTCAGGAAATGATCGACAGAATGATCCAGCAGATGCTGAATGAAATTGTCGGCATAGACGATACTGTAGAAGAGGAAGAACTTGAAGAAAAAGCTGAGATCGCAGAGGAATCCGTAGAAAAGGCTGATGAGGCAGCCGCGCCTGATATGGGCACATTAGAAGAAAGCCTCGGCGTTGAAAACGCAACAGCGGTATGATCGCACAAAAGTAGTGTATCTATATGGAAAAGCCAGATACTCAGGTCGGGTATCTGGCTTCTTTCATTGAGATGATCTCTCATCTTCTATTTTTAATTATTATCTTCATCAACGAGAACGCCCAAAACAACGAACTGGCGCTCATCCTTTGGAGTGCAGGTAGAAAGTGTTACTACCTTCTTTGTCTCATCTACAACGATCTCAGAATCCATGTAGGACTTGACTCTTACGGGCTCTGCATCCTTTACAAATTCGGCGGATGCTTCACCAACATAGTCATAAAGGACATAATCCTCGGAGACATCCATATATTCAAATATCTGATATCTCATTCTCTTTTCAGGAGTTATTATCTGGAAATACTGATGGTCATTGTAGTAATCATCATCTTCCCTGTAATCCCTGAGTGAGCCAAACATGGTGTCATCCTTCATGTTGTGGCCATAGACAATTGAGTTTGGATCAGAAAAGTCGGATGCTGATCTGTGATCAAGGAAAATAGCGCCTTCCCATGCAGGCTCCCCTGTAGGACCTACGCTTAAGTACTTCTCATTGTCGTCAGCCTGCATTATTGGATAGCTGATATGACCGTCCTCAAAGTATACCCAGCCCACCATTCCGGGGAATTGTGCCAGGAATGAAGCAATATCAACACCTGATGTATCCCAGTCCTTTGTGGGTTGATGGACATGGGCCTGCTCAGTGGGTTCTTCGGAATCCTTGTTTGATGTAATGACATCATGATGTATTTTCGGTTCTTCTGAAACCGGCTCCTCTGCAACCAACTCCTGTTCCTGAGTCTGAGGCTGTTCAGCAGCTTCTATACTCTTGGAAAAATCCCAGTTCCCTGCAACCATAATGGTTATCAGAAGTACTGCCACTATGAGTATTCCAAGCCTTCTTTTCCTTGTTGCAGTTGCTGCCTTGTATAAATCAAATAGTAATTCTGCTATCTGAAACAGAATGCTTGTTATAAGAACCAGTGAAAGAGCAACCACTGTTGTTACTTTGGCGCTTTTTCTGTGCTTTTCATTAAAGCTTCTCGCCCTGGTCATTATTCTGTTAAGCACCCTGCGTTTTAATCTATTTATTGAACTATTCTTACGCAATACTTACATATATCCCTTCTAATAGCGAATATATCTTTTATACCCTTATAAGACCTTGTCTGTCAATCAAAAAAAGCCTTAATCTATCAGCTCAGATTACACCTAATGTTCTTAGGACAAAGAGCCAGAAAGTCAGAGAAAATGAGCATCCAAAGGTCGTCATCATTATGATGCTGCTACTAAGTGTTCCCTCATGTCCCATGCTTTTTGCCATGATAAAACAGCTCACGGTTGTTGCTGAGCCCAGCATTACAAGGATTGCCACTATCTGCTCTCCTGCAAAGCCCATCATTACTGCAAGCGGTAAAAATATGCCAGCAAGAGCAAACAACTTGATAAATGATGCAAGAAGCGCAGGTTTTATATCACCCAGGGCTTTTTTGTATTCAAAGGTCGCTCCCATGGACATAAGACCAAGAGGCGTTGCAAGCGCTGCTATATCAGCTACTAATGTATCTACAACCTTGGGCTTTGGAATTCCTATGACCGACCAGATAAGGCCTACAGCAATTCCTATGATTATGGGGTTTGTGATGATTCCCTTAGCTGTCTTTATGATCAGTTCTTTCTTGTCTATATCTGCGCTTTCGCCATCTTTTTCAGCTGTTAATGTGAGCACTATAACTGCAAAAATGTTGTACAGCGGAACGCTTCCAAGGATCATCAAAGGTCCCATTCCCGTAGCTTCGCTTCCATATATATTGTGAATAAACGCAATTCCTAAAAGAGCGGCGCTGCTTCTGTATGATCCCTGAATAAACTCTCCCCTTCTGCTCGGATCCTTTATCACAAATCTCGACAATATGGAGATAAGGATAATGCTTACAGATGTAGCAAGGAAGCAGAAAAGTACGAACTTTCCATTCCATGTGCCTGCAAAGTCCTGATCCGCCAGATCCTTAAACACAAGAACCGGCAGTGCCACTTTGAAGACGAACTTGTTCATCCATGACGCTGCCTTTTCATCAATCAGCCCTATTCTTCTAAATATGTTACCCAAAACCATGAGTGCAAATATGGGTAATGTCGCGTTTAAACTAAAAATCAGATTTTCCATTTTGTGCCTGCCTTATTAAATGTAATTGTCTTCAGCCTTTTCGGCGGCGACGTCTTTTCTTTCCCGGAAAGCCTATTCTCTTTTCCGCCTGTGCCACCATGTACTCGAGCTTTTTCTGAGGATCCGTCTCTGCCTCAATTGCCTTTTGAAGCTCTCCCTTGCGATACTCCTTTAAAGTCTCCCCTATGCTCGTGTAATCCCGCTCAAAAAGTATATCACTAATATCTTCATTAAGCTGCTCTTTTGAGATCACATCCGGAACTTTTTCCGCTATCCTGGTGATAACGAAGTCCTTGCTTTTTTCCTTGTATTTTGGCATTTTGTAGCGTTGCTGTAATTCAAAGAGTTCAGGTCTCCAGAGTATCTTTAGCTTATTTTCTAACTTGAGCTTGGGATTAGTATTTGGAGTTCGCAAAATATAAAAATCAAGCTCGTCGTCAACTGATTCAACCGTTATGACGCCCCAATGCTCCGGAACATGCTCTTTAATATGAAGTGCATGAGTACTGCCGACCACAACAATGTTCCGGTCGTAGTATTTGTCATAGTCCTTGACCTGCCCGGATAGTCTTGCATAGGTATCTGCATCGCTCTTTATCTCTATGCCAACAAGGTCATCTTCTGTCACCATGACTACGTCTGCTCTGGACTTTCCCATGGTCTTTTCTTCTATTATTCGTATTTTGCCATATGTTTCTTCCAGGAAATCAAAAAGCGGTTCCCGGATATCTTTATCATGAAGCATGTGCTGTTTTTCCTTATTCAAATCCAACTATGTTGTTGTCATCCACTCAAAGAGACATTGAACATTCTAAAAGAAGGCTAACTCTATTGGAAGGTGTTTTCAAGAATTATCTTGATTTATGTATAGAAAGCAACAGCCAGTTGCGTGATTTTTATTCCACTTCATAATACAATCAGATTGTGAGGAGGTGTTACCATGAGTACAAAAGAGATTTTATTGGAACTTAGAACTAAAAATGGTCTTTCACAGGATGATCTTGCTGAGAAGGTTTTTGTAACAAGGCAGGCGGTTTCTCGCTGGGAAAATGGAGATACTGTCCCAAATACTGAGACACTTAAGCTATTGTCGAATCTATACAATGTTTCCATTAACACATTACTTGGATCTCCGAATAAACTCATCTGCCAGTGCTGCGGCATGCCACTTGAGGATTCTATCATAGGCAGAAATAAAGATGGCAGCATGAATGAGGATTACTGTAAGTGGTGCTATGCAGACGGAACCTACACCTACAGCAATATGGACGATCTCATCGAAGTGTGCGTAAAAAACATGGTCAATGAGAACTGTTCTGAAGAGCAGGCACGTTCCTATCTTAAGATCGAGATTCCAAAGCTTGAGTATTGGAAAAGATATGAAGAACTCAGTGATGATGGGCAGTTTGAGGAATTCAAGAAGCAGCTTATCGATGAAATCAATGATCTTCATATAGAAGGAATGCCAAAGGTCGAAAAGCTGAATGCATTGGTTGGAAAGTACGTTAATCTCGAATACCGTCTTCCCAGTGGTATGACAGTTAAATTCCTTAATGATGAGACCACCTACCTTGGAAATCAGCTGGAATCTGAAATAGTAGACGGGCTCTGCTTTGGAGTACTTGCAAATATGGACTTCATAATGATCTGCACTTATGAAGCTGAAGGCAAAAATCCGGAACTGCTTCTTTATAAGAAGAGATAAATAAAAAACACGTAGGTCTACTCAAAATATAGATCTACGTGTTTTTCATTTATGCTCCAAGTAAGCCTTCTACTTCTTTTCTCTTCTCATAAAGGACACAGCCGCCCTTATGGTCATCAACAAGAGTTCCGTTGTTCTGGAGATCCAGGAACAATTTGGATTTCATGGCTTCCCTGAGGGATGTCTCTTTAACGTTGATGTCTGAGTATGGAGAGAACGGACAGGGCTCAGCTCCTCCATGTGAATTGATATGGAAAAAGCCTCTTCCGGCTGCTATACATCCTCCTGAGCTCTTCTCATCGCCGGGGAAGGAAACAAATACCATTTCCGGATGTGTCTCCCTGAGGCGCATGATCTCAGACTTAAGATATTCTCTGTCTTCATCGCCCGGAGCAAGGTGCTCTGAGTCCTCTGTCACTGGAACAAACTCTACAAAGATAACTGCCTTACAGCCTTTTTCAGAAAGCATATTTATAAAGCTCTCTGATGAGACTTCCTTGATATTCTCTGTTGTAACAGTTACAGATGATCCAAATATCAGGCCTCTTCTCTTGAGTTCATCCATGTTTGAAACAAGCTTGTCATAGACACCCTCTCCACGCCTTGAGTCAGTTGCGTCCTTGCCGCCTTCTATACTCATGATGGGAATGAGATTTCTGCATCTGTCAAAATCATCGAAATACTTACCCGTCATGTATGTTCCATTGGTAAAGATAGGGAACAGAATTGACGGCTTTTTGCCTGCGGCTTCAATAACTCCTTTTCTAAGAAGCGGCTCTCCACCAGCAAGAAGGATGAAACTTACGCCCAAATCGTCTGCTTCTTCAAAAACATTACCCCAATCCTCATCAGAAAGCTGATCCACAGGTTCTGCATCATCTGTTGCACTGTTGCATCTGGAATAACAGCCTGCACAGTGAAGATTACAGCTGCTTGTAATGCTCGCAATAAGGAATGGCGGAATATGCTCGCCTGCAGCTTCAAGCTGTGCTCTCTTTTTAGAAGCAGCCTTGCTGGCCAGAGCAAACTTTGCCATATATGCACTTTCCTTTGGATTCTTAAGTGTGGCTCTGACTGCATCTGCAACAACACGCTCCACACCCTTTGTCATGTATTCCTGAATATCAAATTCCTTAGCCATTGAACATACCTCTATCTAAAACATAACATTTTCTGCAATTCAATTGATTGCAATCTTTATATATTTTAGCCGCTTCTGTCCAAAAAGTCAAATCGCGATAATATTATAAACTTTTCCCACCCACTTTATAAAGTTTTAATATATGTAGTATATACTCTTCTTATAGGCACTAGATGTTGTATTTCATCCGATCATTTATTGTTTATGGGAGGGGAAATCTATGCATTGTGAAAATTCTGTGAAAAGAAATGGTTTTGGTAAACCTATACCTAAAATTGTAGACACCGTAAGGCTTAACGGCCGCTATTTTGATCTCGAAACAGTAAAAGAGAAAGTAACCGGGATAATATCCGTCACAGGAATATTTATCTGCGTAGTCACTTTCTCTTTTTTATTTCTGTTCTGATATATGATTAGTCAGCATCACCAAAGTAACTTTACTCGTCAAAAAGTGGTGTTGAGAAATATCTCTCTGCTGTGTCCGGTATCAATTTTCAATTATACAGAAAAACTCACAATATTGCTTGAAAAATTATGTTTTGGATTCAAGGAACCATTTTGCACCGCTGGGACTGTCCTCAAAATAAAGATGTACCTCCTTGCCATCTATGATGCATGTGTAAACAAGCCCGGCTCCGCCTGCCCTTCTGCTGGCGCCGGGAACACAGTCCTTGACCCTTGATATCTCGTACCTTCTGCCATCCTCCCATTCTATGGATAGTGGTCTGATTATCCCATCTGCGGAAAATCTGACCACTGTATCCACATAAACCTTATATCCTATCCTCTTAGCCATACTACCACCTGCCATTCTGAAACTAAATTGATATCTGTGCACAATGGCACTATACAGAACCCGTTATCTGTATCGAACAATTGTTCTGCTTTTTCAATTTTATTATACGAATGTATGTTCGGCTTTTCAACTACAAGATATAGTACAGCAAAGCGTAAGAACTACCTACAGATAAAAATAAAGACGAATGATTCTCTTAATTCTGAATCATTCGCCTTATTTATATTATAAATTTTTATGCAATCTCTCTTTCTAAAAGTGAAGCAACTTCAATAATTGTGATGATATTATCTCCTACTTTTGCAACACCTGTAACAAGAGATTCCTCTTTTTTAAGGAAAGGTGAGGGCTCTTCAACATCATTTCCATCAACTGTAATAACTTCTTTTACAGAATCAACGATAAGTCCCATGAGGTTTCCATCGCCAAGCTCAACCACGATAACACGTGAATCCTTTGTGTATGTGTCCTTAACTGAATTGATCTTCTTATTAAGGCTCATCACTGAAATAATCTCGCCTCTAAGGTTCATAACACCACTAAAGCTGTGAGGAGCATTAGGAACTCTTGTTATCTCCGGCATCTGGATGATGGTGTTAACGCAGGAAATATCAATGCCATATGTCTCATTACCAACATGAAATACGATATATCTCTTATCTACCTTAGCTGCCTTCTCGTAAATAGCTAATTCTGTCATTGTTTCGACCTCCTTATGCTACAAATGACTGAACATTAAGAATCAGAGCAACAGCATCGTCAAGAATTGATGCACCCTCAAAGAATTCATTACCCTGAAGAACGCCAAGAGACTTTCTTGTAATGTCTCTCTGTCCATAAAGTTTATCTACAACAAAACCAAAGCAGGCATCATTATGCATGCAAACAACAACTGTGATGTTGTCATTATCTTCTCTTGAAGACTCAATCTTAAAGAGCTTATCAAGATAGATAAGAGGAATGATTTTACCTCTAAGGTGGATAACTGCTTCCTGATCTACGCTGCAAATATCACTTACAGCCACATTTTCGATAGTTAAAACTGATGACAGCGGAATTGCATAGGTTTCATCATTAATGCCTGCAATAAGGGCCTGCTGGCTGTTGTCTGTCTTTGTGTCTGTTGTGATCAATTCAAACGATTCCATTTTTTACCTCACATTTCTTTAATTCTTTTCATTTACATCAATTACTATATAATAGATATATATAAACACTTTTTCGAGGATTGAATATGTTTGATGCAAAATACTCCACCAAGGAGATTTGTCAAATCTTCAATATTACCAGAGAAACCCTGCGCCATTATGAGCGTGTAGGTCTGCTCAGTCCGCATATCAATCCATCAAATGGTTACAGAGAATATAATTATTGGGATATCAGTTCTTTAATTGATATCTTAAAATACAGATCCTATGGCCTTTCCCTGGCTGATACCAAAGAAGCCTTATTCGATGTGGATTACCCCGGACTGGTGAATAGTCTTGAGGAACACACTGAATTTTTCTCCAATAAAATCAAACAATATGAACTTCTTCTCAAAAAAGCGACCAGAGACCTGGCTTTTCTACGCAATGCCCATGATCATATGGATGATCTCATAGAAACCAGCATAGAAACCATGTTTTTTGTCCCGTATACCTCGGATCAGTCAAACGAGTACTTCCCGTCAATGCAAAAAGCTTTAGGAAATTCCCAGTATTTTACTACTGCTCTCGTTATAAATGATCAGCGTCATGATCTGGACTGCTATGGCTTTTTAACTGAAAAAAGCTACGCTGACCTTTTAGGCATGACACGAGGCGAAATTATATCACAATCACCTGTTATTAGTCAAATGATAGATATAGTGGGCAGAAATCCTATTGATGAATCAATGGTGGATAACTTTCGTGCCCTGATATCCAAAAAATATTCCCGCAAATTTGAAACGGTATATGCTGCCTTAATCTCCAGGTTCTATGATAAGGAAAAAAGGTATCATCAATACTTTTTTGTGTTTGCAAAGCTTGACTGATACCTGTTGTCCTATTTATTTAAAGAATGAAATCTCTTTGTTGAGCTGCTCAGCAATGCTCTTTAAGCTTGAAGCTGAATCTGCAAGCGTAGTTACTGTTGCGGAAAGTTCTTCTACTGAAGCACCTGTTGTCTCTGTTGCTGCTGCATTCTCTTCAGAAATAGCTGAAAGTGATGACATAGCACTCGAAACATTTTTGTTTGAACTTACACAGGTTTCTGTCTCTCCAGAAATCCTTGCAACACTGTCTACAGTTTTCTCAATATCACGGATCATTCCGTTGACTGATTCAATAGTATTCTCCAAAGCCTGCTGCTGCGCTCTATTGTCCTCAATAATCTCGTTTGCAGCTTTAACAGCTGAAGTTGACTCACTAAGGAGTGTCTCCATAACCTCATGGATCTCTCTTGCAAGACTCTCAGAATCATCTGCGAGCTTTCTTATCTCCTCTGCAACTACTGCAAAACCGTTTCCAGCTTCGCCCGCTCTTGCTGCTTCAATTGAAGCATTAAGTGACAGAAGATTTGTCTGAGCTGCAATTCCTGAAATGCCCTCTACTCTTGAGTTAATATCAGCAACTGCGTTCTGTGTAGCAGCAATCTTATCTGCAATATCAACAATCTTGGCAGCCATAACTTCGCTTGATTCATGGAAGTTAGTGAGTGACTCACTTGATGACTCAGATGCATTCTTCATGCTGTCTGCAAGGTTATTAAGATCATTTGCTGAATCCTTAACCCCCTCGATTGCCTCTGTAATAAATCCTGCATTCTGTGCGGAATGCTGTACTTCCTTTGCCTGCTCAGATGCTCCTGAAGCAATTTCCTGAACTGCGTCAGCAACGCTGTCAGCTGTAGCCGCAATCTGATTTGCCATATCTGATAATTCCTCAGAAGAATTATTAACTGTATTTGATGATTCCTTGATCTTACTAACAATGCTCTGGAGCTTATCTATAACGGAATTTGAATTCTTGATCATCTGACCAAATTCGTCGTTACGATTTGCATATTTATCTACTCTTACAAACTCACCATTTGCCAGAGCTGAAAGTGTTGAATTTACCTCAAGCAAAGGATTTGTGAAACTGTTAGCAACATAGAATGAAAGGATGAATACTGTAACTACCATGATCATTCCGATGAAAACAATCTGCATAGCACCGTGCCTTGCATTAGCCATTACATCCTTTTCAGTAACAGCAGCACATACTGTGAAACCAGACAATGCGTTCTTTGCATAGCATAAATACACAGGATATCCTTTTGCCGTACTGATATAGAAGCCAGTATCTTCATTTGAAGTCATGTAAGGAGATGAAGAATAGTTTGCTACCTCATCATCTACAGCAATTTCAAACTGTGAATGAGCAACCATATCTGCGTTCTTATCTACAAGAAAAGCCTCATCAGCCTCTGCAACCAATAATTCGTGGATTTCATTAGGGTTAATTGTCTTATGTACAACTCCAAGAACTTCTTTAGAGTCTGTATCTATAACAGGAACAGCAATGCAAAAATTTCTCTCGCCTGTTGATGAGCTTATAAAAACATTAGAAACATATGTCTTTCCGGTCATTGCATTCTGATAGTAATCTCTCTCAGAAATATCCGTTAAATTACCATTATCGCTTCTAAGCATCATTTTTCCGTTTGAACCGGATAAAACAATAGTATTATCATCACCAAATGTCTCATTTATGGCGATCATCTGTCTCTTAACTGCATGTGCCAGTTCATTATTGCCCTTAAGGAATTCAATTACCTGCTCAGATGCTGCAAAGCTGGTAAGAGCGGTCTGACTTTTATCAAGTACTTTATCTATTTCAGACTCTATGAATTTTGCCTGCCACTCTATTGTTTCTTTGGCATCACTTTTTGCCTTGCTTGTAGAACTGAAATAACTGATAGCCACTGCGACTGTTAATGGAATAACAGCTATCAAAAGCATAATAACTATAAGTTTTAATCTAACGCTGGATTTCTTACCTTTTTTCATTTTCTGTTAACCTCCTTGTATAACACACGTTCTCTTTTATAAACCCGGTGGTAACCACCAGGTCAATAGAATTTCTCCATGAAATTACAAGAAAATATCCAAAAGTTAAATCCTTCTTGAAGCAAAAAGCTGCCAGCCCAGTAATCATCTGGTTTGACAGCTTTTCATTTTTATATTGTTTTGTGATTTTTATTGAGAAAAGTTCTCTTCTATATAATATGAATTATAAAAATGACTTGAAGAAGTTACATTCCTCATCATTGCACTTATGTGCAGCGTCAAGCTTCATATTGCAGTGGAATACATGTCCTAAAGGTGCTTCAGGAACCATGTAATATCTGAAGATATGAGGAACATTGTTCTCCATAAGCTTCTCCACAAGAGGAAGCTGTTTATCCTTAAGGAAATCTCCATCAGCAGTCATAACGAAAGCCGGAGGATAATTCTTAGTGATAAAGTTGATAACTGAGATGTTTTCTATCTCCTCATCAGTTGCTCCGCCTGGAAGGAGCTCTTTCATAAGCTGGAAGTCCTGGGACTCTTTATCCTCAGAAATAATTTTGGACACACCACAGTTAAGTGCAACAGCCTTAAATGAAAAACCTTCCGGTGCCTTAAAATCATATCTCTCAGCGTATTCCTTATTTGTAATAAAGCCTGAGTAAAGACCTAACAGATGCGCACCTGCTGAATCACCGACAGCAAAGATATTCTCTGTATCAAAACCGTAGGTTTCTGCATTATTCATAACAAACTCAACTACAAGGTTTGTATCCTCTAAGGATGACGGGAACTTGAACTCAGGTGCAAGTCTGTATGTGAAGTTAACAACAGCAAAGCCTCTCTGAGCAAGGCTCATGCAGTAGAACTGATAGCGCTCTTTGTCGCCATAAACCCAGCCGCCGCCATGTACGCTTATGATTACAGGAAGCTTACCCTCTGCAGATTTCGGACGATATACGTCCAAAACCTGCCAGGTTTCATCACTTCCATATACTATATCGTCAAAACGCTTGATATCCTCGGGAGTTGTAAGTCCCGCATCACGGATATCATCACCCTCTTTGAACATTTTTCTGATCATATTTGCAAGTTCAGACATTTTTCTATACCCCCTGTGAAATTACTTAATTCTCTTAGCTTCAAGGTCTCTCTGGATATCCTCGATATACTTATCAATGTTCATCATTATGCAAAGTACGAGGCAGATAGCTCCGATGATAGCTCCGTTGTAACCAAATCCGAAACGAATGCTGTTAAGTGCAGCCTGTGACTGAACCTCAGCCATTCCGTCATAACCACCGAATGCGATGATCCATGTACCAAGAGCTGAGCCAACACCGATACCAACCTTCATACCAAAGGATGTGCAGCTGTTTACAAGACCCTCTGAACGGATACCTGTTTTCCATTCGCCATAGTCAACTACGTCAGCAGTCATAGCAAAGATACCACTCATGATAGGTCCCATACCGATACCCTTGATTACAAGGCCTGCCATAACAAGCGGAATGCTTGCGCCTGCAGCACCGACTACGATTGAGCCAAGGATCATGAGAACGCATCCGCCGATCATCATCTTCCACTTACCGAACTTCTGGATGAAGTAAGGAAGAACGAGGTTAACGATCATAGCAGGAATTGTTGTTGCCATTGATGTAAGTGTGATAACTCCGATGTTTCCAAGGATGTTGTCACAGAAATAGAATGTCATTGTTCCAGTACTTACTACTCCTACATAAAGGAAAAGGAAAAGAAGACTCTGGATGAAGAAATACTTGTTCTTTACAAGTGCTCCAAATGCATCCTTAAGAGGAACTGTATCAACCTGAACCTCACCTGTTGTCTCATTTTCACCGATGTGCTCTTTACATCCGAGGAATGAAACGATGCAAAGTGCGCAAGCGATAATTGCATAAATGACTGAAAG
>JAEEGL017020627.1_pt1 | contig 13241 bp, 12 predicted proteins | sample 9134231 | NCBI WGS metagenome assembly JAEEGL01 (sample SAMN16246548, study PRJNA631951) | gut metagenome | biome: gut microbiome; feature: rumen; material: fiber-attached | host: Bos | place: Iran: Karaj | collected 2018-10 | reverse complement strand
TTCTGCTGATCTCAGAACCCTATATGATCGATATCCTTGTAATTTATATATCTGAACCCCGAGAGATAGTATCCCTCGTCGCCGATAGTGAGCGTGTATACATTCGTCGTCATCTGGTCTGCTATCTCCTCTATTTCAGACCATTCAACCTCTTCGCCTGCATCCAGTTTGACTCTGTTCTCAACATCGCTGTAGAAAAGCGGATCCATAAGATCTATCAGCCACAGCTCATATGAGCCATCCTTGTTGTCCAGTACCTTGTACGTGAAATAGTAGCTTCCGACACTTCCGGAAGAGTTTCTGGTGATCGTTCCGTTCTCCGTATCGAGAACATACGGTGTATAGTCGTTTCCGGTCCATTTGTCGGAAAGAGCAGCCTTGCCACCGAAATAATTCTCAACTTCCTTGTAGAAGCTGTCGAATGAAAGGGTGTCGACACCTGTAAGCTCATCAGTTCCGAACTTCATGTTGCACGCTTCGGCAACCGTAAAGAAGATGCAGTAGTCAGAGAGAGTCGAGGCGTCCTCGAACTCCTCCGGATATACGCCGAACGGTTTGACCGTATCCAGCATCTTATTGATCTGTATATTGTTCACGTCAAATTCCGGAGGATCCGATTTGTGCGCAGGTTCCTCAGGGATGCTCGACACAGGTTCAGAACTGCTTCCGTCCGGTATTCCGGATATCCCGCTGTTGATAGTGGGAACACTGCGTTCATCCGCATCCGTATCTATACCGTATTTTGAACATCCTGTCACTATCAATGTCAGAATGAGTGTAAGGACAGTTATCAGTAATATTTTTCTCTTCAAGTTGATTACCTCCTAAAAGATAGGAGCCATTGTAAATGATGAATTCGAACAAACTGTTAAGAAATCCGTTTTTTGTTTTTAACACAAAACGCCTGGCTGTAGCTCAGGCGTTTGATTTTCTTATGCGAGCTTTTTCATGATGACGTCGATCATGGCACCTACGTTTGCGAGCCCCTCAACGTCGCCGACCGTGAACTTGATCTTGAATTCCCTCTCAATTGTGCTGAGCAGATTGATCTGTTCAAGTGAATCCCAGTCTTCGATGTCCGCTGCTGTAGTCTCATCGGTGAGTACGATCTCATCATCGTCAAAATTGTTTCTGAAAATATCCTGGACTTTCTCGATAACTTCTTCTCTAGTCATTTTTGACCTCCATATGGGTATTTCTGTTTACGTATTCATCGGGAATAGTGTATTCCCATTTGCTGTGATCATCATCGCCCTCTGTCTTGGTGAATCCGAGTTCCCCGTAGAATTCGGCGACGATGGGATTCTTTGCGGTCCTGTAGTAGGAACCTGTTATCTTTCTGATGCCTTTAGCCTTACAAGCGGCTACAAGTTCATCAAACATAGCATATTCTAATTCTCTTTTGAAAACTCTGCAACTCATGATCCAGAGCTCTATGTCAAGCGTATCGCCGCTTGTGTCTCCGATGATCTCCGTTACTATTCCGTTATCTCCGAATTTATCCTCGAGTCTTCCGCTGAGAGTTATGAATCTTTCGCTCTTCATCCGCTCTTCCATCTCTTCGGCAGTATATCTCTTAGTCGTGAGATTGAACTGATTTGTCTTGTTGGCGAGTGCAGTGACTCTTTCGAGCGCCCCTTCGGTAAACGGTTTTATATATCCGGTCATCTCCAGCGAATCAAGGTATTGGCCGTAATCGGCAAAAGAGCTGAGCTCCGCTGCCCTCTGGGCATTCTGCTTATACATCTCGGCTCTTCTCCTGTCATCATCGGAAAGAGATGTGACTTCAAAGTAGCCGCCTCTGGCGACGGTCTCCGCAAATCTCTCGGGCGAATCGAGCTCCGGCACCTCCGCTCCTGTCTTTGCGGCTCTTACGATCTCCCTCTCAGCGGGGTTGTCATCCGCGAAGACTATGGCATCGACTCCGATATTGAGCATTTTTGCAGCCGACTGGATATTGCCCGCCTTATCGTTCCAGTTCGCAAGGAACACTGCAAAGTCGTCTGTCTTGAGAACAGAACTCGGATGCTCGAATCCGCTTCTTGCAGCCTTATCCTCATTCTTGGACACTACGCCGAGAACAACTCCCATACCTGTGAGTTCCTTGGCATATTTCTGCATATCCAGGTATGCGATGCCTCCGGGCGCTTCCGTTCCGATGGCTATTCCCTCAACACCGTCATCCCCTATTACTCCGCCCCAGAGAGTGTTGTCAAGGTCCAGCATCAGAGCTTTCTGATTCTTTCCGTAAATGGACTTTATGATGTCCGCAACGGATTTGCAGAGATACGGTATTGCCTCAGGTGCCTGCTGATACTTGTATGAATTGTAATAGGACGGATCGCTCCATCTGTCGAGCCCGTACCAGGCAGACAGATAGTTTATGTCGTTGAGATAGAATCCTCTGTGCGATCTTGCCCTCTCTGCCACAAATGCATTCATTTCTGCAACAAACCGGACTTTTCCGGACACATCCACGGCGTCAAAGTTACCCATGGGTCTTATTCTCGGATACTCGAAGTTGTTCTGGATCAGAACTGCTCCCAGTTTTTCCGCTGCATCCCATACGGCACTGAACTTCCCTTTTGCTGTTTCCAGTTTTTTCTCAGCCTCATCTACACTGCAGCCCGCGCCGGGAAGATCCAGATTGTGAATACCGCTCTGAACGAAAATGACATCCGGTCCGAACTCCTTCAGCCTTTCCTGCTCGAATACCGCCTCTTCAAAGAAACGGCCGTAATCTCCCACGAGAAACTCCGGCTTGATGCCGTAATCCAGAAGGAACAACTCAAGGATATTCTTTATCTCGCCGACTGTCGTCCCGGACAGAATGGCTATTTTTTTCTCGAGAAAATTGCCTTTCTCGAGAAGTCTTTTCTTTATAGCTCTTTTGTTGGATAGAATATAGTTTCCGTCAACAGGATATAACTCCATAGTTGTCCCCCTATCTCATCAGCTGAAAAGATGTATGATCCCAGTAAGTCCGCCGGTCAAAACCGCAGCCGCCACAATGAGTCCTATGGCATAAGCTATAAATCTCTGAGAGAAATAGCTGTTTTCGACGATCGATGTATAAGCGCATGTGACAAGTATTATCACAAGACCGACTATCACGGTCGCGATCACCGCGCCGACATAATTGGCTGATATCAGCAGCCCAGGGAGATATAGCGCAAGCATTGCTACAAGCTGCCCTGCCAGCATCCTGACAGTCCTTTTACCCGCAGCTCCGGCTCTTGCATTGAATGCGGAAAGATATGCCTCTATGCAGTTCACTCCGATGAAACAGAGTCCGGGAAGGATCAGGTACACCGCCGCTTTTCTCGGCTCGCGGAGAATGATCTCCATCGCAGCAAGCGCAGCACCCACAATGACTGTCATCTTGGTGATAGAACTCGCCGCGTCAGCCGTTGCGTCCATGCTGCCGGAATTCAGCATGTCATTCAGTATCTCTTTGTGTTTCTGATTGCTCTCTACGGCGTCTTTTGCTTCCGGTATTTCAAGAATGAGCTGTCCGTATCTGTCCTGTCCCCTTGCCTGAAGGAATTCGATGAACTTTACGGTAAAGGTGTACCCGAAAACACGGGCCATAAGCAGCGTTGCCGAAACGGTGGCTCCGCTCTTTCTCCCGCTTACCCCTGTATACTTTTTAAGCATCTGCTCATGATCCCTGTCCTCCTCCGCCATGGTGGCGAGGGCAAGACGGTCTTTCTCGAGACTCTGTCTTTTTGACAGTTTCTCAAGAACAGCTGCTTCCGTCAGTTCTCTGTTTTGGATCTTTTTTGCCAGCTGAAGAGCTTTGGCTGACAGCGACTTGTAAATCATCTTAATCGCGCTCCCGGATGTTGCCGCATAAAAAATATATTAGAAAAATTATATCACAACTTGCATTATATCCAGCGCCTATTTGAGGTAGACAAGCATGGAAATAAGGCTGAAGAGCGTCATGGACAGAAGTATTGCCAGCGTAATAAAGACCACCAGGGTCTTATTCAGTTTCTGTCTGCTCGTCTTTTTCATAAACAAATAGGCCTCCGAACCTGAAGAGAAGTATAACCATTGCGTATATCCCCGTGAGTATATCAGAAAGAATATTCAGCAGATCTGCCGCAGAAGCGGTTCCAATAAGTGTCGATGCCGCCGGGATCGTTCCCATGAAGACCGCCGTCACGGCGATAACAATTATTGCCCATGTATCCCTTGGCCATCGGCTCCTGTCGTTAACGCTGAGATTCATCATTCTTGCCATAAAGAGGAAACATGCCATGCAGCCTATCATGAGGAGAATGTCTCTCCATCTGTGGAAGTTGAGAGATCCTCTGGTCTCCAGCTCAACTATCCTGAGCACATACCATGCCCCTGCCAGGACTGTCAGCGGAAGGCTGCTTCTTGCGAATCCCCTTCCGAGAAAAGACACTGTCCAGAAGAAATACAGTATGCCGAAGACCGTCAGTATCATTGTGACCTTGAAGTGCATGACTTCGCCTTTTGCTACGTACATCTGCTTCCCTGAAGACAGGAAAGAAACAAATCTCAAAATCGTAGACAGCAGCGCTGCCACGCCGCTTATAAGTATCAGCACTCTGTCCTTTTTTACGTGCATGATACCATATTCGCCCCCTGTATTCGGAAGCCAGCTTATCAACAATGCGGAAAAACATATCGCAAGAATACAGGTTGTATACGCGGTTGCCTGCCATCCGGTTGCGTATCCCATGACAGGATCTGTATATGTGCGTTCCACATATATTCCGAATGCCGAGAGCGCCAATATGGGTATCAGTATTAATGATCTAGCTTTTGAAGCCAATTCCAATATCCTCCGTTATAAAGGGGATTTTCTGATTCTGTCGCCCCTTCTGGGATAAGCATCGCCCGTCGGAGCTGTCTTTTTATAGATTATAAGGTCGTGTTTTACGCCATTTTTCAATACATAATGTATAACTTCATGCAATTCAACGCCAAGTACTTTTTCGGCTTTCTCGGAACGCTCTTCTTCAAAGGCTCCTGCCCCTTTCATGGCGATGAAATATCCTCCAGTCTTCACAAGCGGAACACAGTATTCCAGCAGGACCGGAAGCGCCGCCACGCCCCTTGATGTCACACAGTCGAACGTCTCCCTGAACTCTGATCTTGCGGCATCTTCCGCGCGCGCATGGATTTTTGTGCACGGTCGGCCCAGCATGCGGAGTTCCATGGCGGCAAAATCGACCTTCTTCTGCGTCGCCTCGATCAGTGTGAGATCTACATCCTTTGCTATTCCGATAACCGCTCCGGGAAAGCCCGCTCCGGTTCCTACGTCTGCGACTTTTCCGCTGACTTCCGGTCTTGAAGCGCATACCAGAGAATCCATGATATGTCTCTCCAGAAATTCTTCGGGAGTTGTTATCGCCGTGAGGTTGAACTGTTTGTTCGTGCTCTCTACAGCCTGGTAGTAAGCAAACAGCTTTGCGGCTGCGCTCCCGTCAATCGTGATCCCGAGCTCGGATGCTCTTTTCTGTATCAGTTCAGCTGTTATCATGACGATATTCCCTCTTGTTTCTGAACAGCCAGACCGAGAGAACGCTGATATCCGTCGGATTGACTCCGCTGATCCTGCCTGCCTGTCCAATGGATCTCGGCCTGACCTGGTCAAGTTTTACCGCTGCCTCGATCCTCAGTCCCGTAATACTAGAATAGTCCAAATCATCCGGCAATTCCATATCTTCTAGCCGTTTTGCCTTTTCTATCTGGGCATTGAGCCTGGCAAGATATCCCTCATATTTGATCTCAACAGCTGCCTTGTAAGTTATATCCTTCTGTTCCGGTGCATTCCTGTCGAACTGCTCTATGTCGCTGTATTCTATATGCGGCCATTTCAGCAGATCCGCCACAGTCATGGTGTGAGTGACTTCCGGCGCGCCTTTCTCCGCCATGACCGCATTCAGTTCAGGTGATGCCTTTATCCTGTCCTGTCTCATGCGTTCGGTCTCATACTCAAAGCGCGCTTTGTTTTCCAGGTACATCGCATATCTGTCATCGGAAAGAAGCCCTATATCATGACCGAGATCACAGAGTCTTCTGTCGGCATTGTCCTGTCTCAGAAGAAGTCGGTATTCGCTTCTTGCCGTCATCATCCTGTAAGGATCCTGCACGCCCTTGGTGACCAGGTCATCGATCAGCGTCCCGATATATGAACTGCTCCTCGGCAGTATGAACGGATCTTCTCCTTTCACTTCTCTTGCCGCGTTGATCCCCGCTACGAGTCCCTGAACAGCCGCTTCCTCATATCCTGACGTTCCGCAGAACTGTCCCGCGCCGTAGAGTCCCCTGATAGTCTTGCTCTCAAGCGTTGCCGCAAGCCACAGCGGATCGCAGCAGTCATATTCTATTGCATATGCGGGTCTCATTATCCTCACATTTTCAAGGCCCTTTATCGTCCTGTACATCTCATACTGAACATCCAAAGGCAGTGACGTCGAGAGTCCCTGAAGGTACATCTCTTCAGTGTTCTCTCCGCACGGTTCTATGAAGAACTGATGTCTCTTTCTCTCGGGGAACCTCACTACCTTGTCCTCGATCGAAGGGCAGTACCTCGGCCCTATGCTCTGGATAACTCCGCCATAAAGCGGTGAGCGGTCGAGATTTCTCCTTATGACCTCGTGAGTCTCCTCATTTGTATAGTCCATCCAGCATATCCCTGTATTGTTGAGTTCATCCGGATTGTCTCCGAAATGGAACGGTACGGGAGAGGGATCTCCGGGCTGGACTTCAAGTCCCGTAAAATCAATACTGTCCCTGTGGACCCTGGCCGGCGTGCCGGTCTTGAATCTGCGAATGGGTACTCCCAGTGCAACAAGACTGTCCGTAAGGGCATTCGCGGCAGCTATCCCGTCAGGACCGTTTTCCTTCTGAGCCTCGCCCACATAGATCTTTCCTCCGAGATACGTGCCGGTCGCTATGATGCATGCTCTGCAGAATATTTCGAATCCCAGGGCTGTCCTGACGGATCTCACCTTTCCGTCTTCCACGGTTATCTCAGTGGCTTCATCCTGAATGAGATCGAGCCCTTTCTGATCCTCCATAGCCTTCTTCATGTATGCTCTGTAGGCCGCTCTGTCACTCTGCATCCTGAGAGAATGCACTGCGGGACCTTTGGACATGTTCAGCATCCTGCACTGTATCATGGTGGCGTCCGCCGCTTTTCCCATTTCGCCTCCGAGCGCATCAAGTTCGAAAACGAGATGCCCCTTTGCCGTACCTCCTATACACGGATTGCACGGCATGTTCCCTATACAGTCAAGCGACAGTGTAATAACGACACAGCTGCATCCGAGCCTTGCGGCAGCAAGCCCCGCTTCTATGCCGGCATGTCCGGCTCCTATCACAACTATGTCCGTATTGAGTTCTTTGTATATTTTCATTGTTTATTTACCCACGCAGAATCTGGAGAAGACGTCGTCCAGCACTTCCTCCGTGACATTTTCCCCGGACAGTTCCGCAAGCGATTCTATCGCTTCGCCTATCAGCACATGGACAGCATCGTATGTTATCCCGTATTCGATCGCCTCAATTGCTTCATTAACGGCTCCGAGCCCTCTTTCGACACAGCTCCTCTGTCTTTCCGATACAAGGAGTCCCGCATCCGGTGAGAGTCCGTTTACACCGATAGCGTTGTGTACGGCTTTTACTATCTCTTCCCTCGAGCTTTCATCTATGGCGGATATTGTTATGACCTCGGCAAATCTGTTCCTGATTTCCCCGGTCTCTATCCTGTTCTCAAGATCGCTTTTGTTGATGATCGCTACCGACGGGATCCCTCCGGCAATTTCAAGGAGTTTTCTGTCTCCTTCATCAAGCTTTTTGGACTGATCGAAAACTGCGATCAGAAGCGCCGTATCACTTACCTTATCCAGCGCTCTTCTCACACCTTCGGCCTCTGCCGCATCATCAGTATCCCTGATACCCGCTGTATCAGACAGAAAAAGCGTGATCCCGTCACAGTCGATCGTTGACTCTATGACGTCTCTTGTCGTTCCCGCTGTCGGAGACACTATAGCCCGGTCCGTGCCGGACAGCAGGTTCATTATGGTGCTTTTCCCGACATTCGGGGATCCGGCAATGACCACAGGAACTCCCCTCATCACCGCAAGTCCGGTGCTGTAATTTTTCAGAAGTTTTTCAAGCCCGTCCCGGGTCTCTGACAGAATTGAGATGATCTCGGCATCGTCAATATCCGGTGCTTCATCCGGAAATTCTATCGCAGCGGAAATATTTGCTTCCGCCGTGATGAGTCCCGCTTTCATTTCTTCCGCTTTCCTGTAGAGGGACCCCTTCATCAGCGAGAGAGCCGCTCTTTCTCCCTGGGAAGACTGCGCGGATATCATCTCCGCCACCGCTTCCGCTTCGGTCAGGGATATCCTGCCGTTAAGAAAGGCTCTTTTCGTGTATTCGCCTCTGTCTGCAGGGCGGGCACCTTCCCTGTACGCTGCTCTCAGTATCGCTTTTGGGGCCATATTTCCGCCGTGACACTGTATTTCCACCTCATCTTCTCCGGTATAACTTCTGGGTCCCCGGAAAATCAGTGCTACAGCCTCGTCGAGTTCCGTATCTCCGTCAACGGCTGTTCCGAATATGGCTGTATAGCCCTTTGCGTTTTTGATAGCTCTGTTTTTGTTTTTGGGTATGAATATCTTTGAGGCGACTTCAAGTGCGTCGTCTCCTGATATCCTTATGATCGCTATTCCGCCCTCTCCCGGAGGGGTCGCGATCCCGGCTATCGTATCCATAGCTGCTCCCTTTCCTTAAAACAAAAAGGAGAGCGCAAAGATCATCTGCAGATACAAATGATCTTATGCGCGACTCCTTTCACCAGTCGACTTTATTATTCTGTTTTGGATATTCTTTTCAGATATCGATCTTTCCGTAGAGCATTCCTTCACTCTCGGGGATCGTAACAGGCTCTCTTTCGACGGCCTTTTCCTCTGAACGGATCTCTTCCGCAGAAGATGTCTCCCCGTTCTGTCTGTCGCGGCGGTATCCCTGTCCGCCGTTTCTTCTTCCGCCTTTGGAACGGTTACCGTTTCTTCTTGATCTTCCGAGTCCTCCGCTTATAAGGGATACTATGACTCTTCTGTTCGGGTCGGAACCGATGCTTTCGCTCTTGACACCTTCGATTCCCTGTATCGTGCTGTGAATGATACGTCTCTCATACGGATTCATGGGTTCGAGAGTCTGGGAATACTTTGTCTTCTGAACTTCCTTTGCCGTTTTTACGGCAAGTTCTCTCAGCGCTTTTTCTCTCCTTGATCTGTAACCGACTGCATCGATGGATATTCTGCAGTAATCTTCTCCCGCTCTGTTGGAAACGAGGAGACAGAGATACTGGATAGCATCCATGGTCTCGCCTCTGCGGCCTATAAGTGCCGGTGCATTCTCTCCGTCTATCTCGAAGAGAACACCGTCCTTGATCTTTACGGCTTTATACTCACAGTCTCCTGCACCGAGTTTGTCAGCGATGACTTTGAGATATTCAAGTGCTGCTTTTGCTCCTACCGGAAGCTGGTCGAGTTCTATATACTCCTTGGCCTTTTCTTCCTTCGGTTCTTCTTTTTTAGACTGCTCCGGCTTTTCTTTAGGTTCCTGTACCTTTGCCTTCTGCTGCTGTTTCGGCTGTTCTTTCTTTTCTTTCTTTTTGTTGTTCTGGTCTTTTTTCTTCGGCTGTTCTTTTGTTTCCGGCTGTTCCTTCTGGACAGTCTTCTTCTCGCCTCCGAAAGATCCGCTGAGCAGATCCTTTACATTGAACAGTTCTTCAACTGTCCTTACCCGGACTTTGGCGGGTGAAGAGAAAAATAAGAACTTTTTCGGCTCTTCGATTATCTCGTAAGTGACTTCGTCTCTGGCTTTTCCAAGCTCTCTGCAGGCTGATTCAACAGCCTCTTCGACCGTCTTCCCGGTCGCGATTAATTCCTGCATGATTGTAAGATCCCCTCTTGTTGACTTGAAGGAAGACCGTTTATCCGCGATCAGGTATCGTACTTGCTGTTACCGCTGAGCGCAGCTCTGTCTGATTCGCCGTATCTCTCTTCGTCGAGTTCTCTGGCGCGCTGCAGTCTCATTCTTGCAAGTTCCTGTCCGGAAACTTCCTTCTGTACTTCTTTTCCGTCACTGTCTGTCGTCGTGACAATGCTCTTCTTTTTCTTTTCTTTGCGTTTTTCTTCTATCTTTGCCTGAACTTCAGCTTTGATCGTGTCCACGTTCACTATCTTGCGAAGGATAAACGACTGGGCGATTATTACAACGTTCTGGAATCCCCAGTACAGGCTGAATCCCATGGGGTACATGAATGAGAATACCGCGAACATCACGGACATCATGATCGTTGTCGTGAGCATCTGGGTATTCTGACCGCTTTCGGAAGATCCGGCCGCCTTCATCGAAATGATCGAAGACAGGATCATTGTCACTACTGAGAACAGCGGGATGATAAGTGTAAGGTTGAATCCCAGTACCGGTTTTTCCCAAAGATTTACGGAACCGAAGCTCATGTCGAGATCGGTAATCTTCTGGATATATCCGGCCATCTGTGCAGCTGTGTATCCCTCCGCGGTCACATTCGCAAAGATTCCGGGATTTGTCTTTGCAGCCTCGATAACTGCCGTCTCGAGTCCTCTGGATGAAGATGCCGTTACAACAGTCTCAAGAGCATTGAGAACTGCTGTCGGTATCCTGATCATGTATGTAAGAGGTCTGTATATGACTTCGACAAGACCGAAGATTATCGGGAACTGTATAAGGAGAGGAAGACATCCGGCTGTCGGATTATATCCGTATTCCTGCTGGAGCTTCGTCAGTTCTTCGTTTCTTTTTTCCGGATTGTTTGCATACTTCTTGTTGATCTCGTTCATCATCGGCTGGAAGGCTGACATCGAAGCCTGAGATCTCTGCTGTTTAAGTGACAGCGGGAACATCAGCGCCTTCGTGATGATCGTGAAGAGGAAGAGTGCGAATACGTATGCGAGAGGGAAGTGGAGAATATCGTTGAACAGGATATAACAGTAGTTCATTATCCAGCCGAGCGGTATTGCTATGATTCCCCAGATGGAACCGAACATCGACTGCTGTGCGGCACTTGAGGTTGTGGACGCCTCTGAACTCGTCGTGGCTCCGCACGCTGTAAGCGCCAGTACCATCAGTATGCTTACCGCTGCGAGAAGTATTTTCTTCTTTTTCATGTTGGATTCTCCGATTGTTTCAGATTCTTTTTGTCTTTTTCGGAGGAACGGGATCATATCCGTGTCCTCCCCATGGATTACACCTAAGTATCCTTTTGAAGGCCAGCCACGATCCGTACAGGAATCCGTGTATCTGTATGGCCTCTATGGCATATTGAGAGCATGTGGGAGTATACCTACAGTTATTTCCTAACATAGGTGAGATGTACTTCTGATAAAGTCGTATAAGAAAGACCGCTATCTTTCCCATTACTGTATGACTCCCGCCTCTTTGAGTTGTTCTGCCATAATTGTCTGAATCTCAGTAGATTTTGCGTTTACTGTAGCTCTTCGGCTAACAAAAACAATATCATAAGAGCCCTCAATATCTTTAAAGCAATTGAGAGCCGCCGCCCTTATTATCCTTCGGGCTCTATTGCGCTCTACCGCGCATCCGATCTTTTTACTTGCTGATATACCGTAGTTTATACCGCCGTCTCTCTTCTTGAAGACGTAGGTTACGAGTATGGGCGATACGAAGTTTTTACCTCTGTGGTATACCCTCTGAAATTCATAGTTGCGATTGAGCGTATGTCGCTCTTTATTCATTCTCTGTTATCTTTATTCTGTTTTATGCGCTGAGCTTAGCTCTTCCCTGCGCGCGGCGGCGTGAGATAACTTTGCGGCCGTTTGATGTTCTCATGCGAGCTCTGAATCCGTGAACTCTTGAACGCTGTGTTTTTTTCGGATGGAATGTGGGTTTCATGATTTTTTCGTCCCTTCTATTTAAAAATAAGTACAACAAAAATAAGCAAGTGTCGATAGTCTTGCAAAATGCAAGTATATATTACGCATGTAAAACTGTCAAGCAAAACTACTTTAAGGAAAAAGCCGATTTTTTCGGCTTTTTCAGGCATTTTTCAACCATTCAGTCAGGAGTTTTCAAGGGCAATATTACAGTTGTTCATACGCGTCTAAAGTGATATAATTTTTTTATATTTTAATAATGTATATTAATAAGAAAATCATTTAATTTAAGGTGGTTTATGGAATCATTAGAACAGTGCTTTGAGATAGTATCCGAATACTGCAAAGCCAATATGTCCGAGACATCTCACAGCCTATTTATCAAACCTCTCAAACCGGTCTCGATGGCTGATGATGTCATAACGCTCTCTATAACCTCAGACTGGCTCAAAAACACCGTTCAGGAGAGATATCTGAATCTTCTTCAGAATGGATTTACGGAACTCCTGGGTTTTCCGATCACAGTAAAAATAGAGAGTGTTTCGTCTGTTTCCCAAAATATTCCTCTCAGTCAGAACCTGGCCGCAATAGGCGACACGACAAATACTTTTGAAAACTTCGTTGTAGGACCCGGAAACAGATTTGCCCACGCTGCCGCACAGGCTGTTGCATCCAATCCTGCCGCCGCATACAATCCTCTGTTTATATACGGAGGATCAGGACTCGGAAAAACACATCTTCTCTTTGCTATAAAGAATGAGCTTGCAAAGACAAGACCGGATATGAATGTCATGTACATCCAGTCCGAAACCTTTACAAATGAGCTTATAACTGCAATAAGCCAGGGCAGTACGGAATCTTTCCATAACAAATACAGAACGGTCGATGCCCTTCTTGTTGACGATGTCCAGTTTATCGGCGGAAAAGAGAGTACGCAGGAAGAATTCTTCCATACTTTCAATGCTTTGACTACAGCGGGAAAACAGATAGTACTTACATCTGACCGTCCTCCGAAGGAGATCAAATCACTCACCGAAAGGCTTCAGACGAGATTTGAATCGGGATTAATGGCGGATATAACTCCTCCTGAATATGAGACAAGAGTTTCCATTCTCAAGAGAAAAGCCGAAGAACTCGGTTATCCCATTTCTGATGATATTGCTCAGTATATTGCTGACAATATAAAAGACAATATTCGTCAGTTAGAAGGAATAGTTAAAAAACTTTCGGCTCTCAGAATTATGGAAAATTCATCTCCTTCAATATCCGATGTGCAGAATGCCATCAAGGATATCATGAGAG
>JAEEGL015668682.1_pt1 | contig 13241 bp, 16 predicted proteins | sample 9134231 | NCBI WGS metagenome assembly JAEEGL01 (sample SAMN16246548, study PRJNA631951) | gut metagenome | biome: gut microbiome; feature: rumen; material: fiber-attached | host: Bos | place: Iran: Karaj | collected 2018-10 | reverse complement strand
GATGTTGTAGCTGATGTTAGAGGTGGAGGTCTTACAGGTCAAGCTGGAGCAATCCGTTTAGGAATCACTAGAGCATTATTAGATTATGATAGTACAACTCCTGCTGATTCAGAAAATAGTTATAGAAAAGTATTAAAAGCTAATGGTTTCATCACAAGAGATTCTCGTAAAAAAGAAAGAAAGAAACCAGGTTTAAAGAAAGCACGTCGTGCTCCACAATTCTCAAAGAGATAGACAAGCTTTTTGGAAAGCCCCATTTTGTGGGCTTTTTTCTATGCCTAAACATACAAAAATAGTACTTTTTAGAGGCCGTAGGCTACACGTAGGCTACAGGTAGGCTACAAATTTTGGAATGTGTGATATAATCATAGTGAAAGGTGATAGTTATGTCGAATTATTCTATTGAAAGCTTAAGTCAGGATAATATTGAGAACTATGCAGAAGTAAATATACTCGCTTGGGAACAAACATATAAAGGAATAATAAGTGATGAATTTATTGAGTTGTTTTGTTCTAAAGCTGGAAAAGAAAATATTATTGAAAAACTTAAAAAGGAATTATATGAAAAAGATAAAAAATCATTTTTATTAAAAGTTGATAACGAATATGTTGGCATATTAAAAATACGGAAATCAAAATATAAAGAATATTCAGATTACGGAGAGTTAGGGGCAATATATTTATTAGATAGTGTTAAAGGTAAAGGTTATGGTAAAATACTTTTTAACAAAGCGGTTATTGAGCTTAGGAATATGGGTTATAATAAGATGTTTAATAGTTGCTATGAAGGTAACCTTGCTAATGGATTTTATAAGTATATGAATGGTAAGCTTGTTGAGAGTAGAGAATTTATATTATCAAATGGTGAAAAATTAATAGAAAATATTTATGTTTATGATATTTAGTTATGGTAAGCTTGAATTATAAGAATTGTTAAGAAAAATATAGTGAAAATCTTATATTTTTGTCTAAGACGCGGTAAGACACTGTGTGTAGGCTACAAAAATGTGAGATGTATGATATAATTTTTATATGCTGGTGATAAATTATGAGTAATTATATATGTAAAATAGCGAGTATGGATGAAATGAATTCAAAATGGGATTATGAAATAGAGCATGCTACCGATGATAAGGATAATTGGATTATATGGAAAAAAGACAATATTGAAAGATTTAAAAAAGGTTTGATTATTCCGTATTATGGGTTATTAGATGGTAAAATCATTTGTGAATGTACTGCTGCTCTTAGCCCATCAATTGTTCTAAATTCAGAAAATTTAGTAGATGAAAAAACTGCTTATTTAACAGCATTTAGAACCATATCTGAATATCAAGGACAAGGTTATTTTTCTAAATTATTTAAATTCATGATTGAAGACCTAAAAAATAGAGGATATGAGAGGGTTACTCTTGGGGTTGAGCCTAAAGAAAAAAAGAATAAAGAAATATACTTTAAATATGGTTTTAATGAGCATATAAGAAATTCAAAAGAAGTTTATCCAGATGGAACAGAAATTGATGTAGAATATTATAGAAAATATTTGAAATAATAAAATTTACATTTTTGTTTAAGATATGTTAAAGCACGTTAAGACTCGGTACGCAGGCTACAAAATTTCTGCAAACTGCATAAATAAATGAAGGTTAATTCAGTAAAAGTTAGTAAGACCTATTATTATGTTTACAAAAGTCCGATATTTTCGGACTTTTTTTGTGTATTAGGTATACTACAAATTGGTAGGTTGTGTGATATAATTACTATAGGAGATGATATGATGAAGGAGATAAGACTATGTGATGACTCTTGTTTCGAGGAAACAATCAATAATTGTATTAGGGAGAACGTAGGAATTGAAATTCAACAATTTCATGATTTAATTGCTAAACCTGGAGAAACTGAAGAAGCCTTTGAAAAAAGATTAGAGTTAGATATAAAAAGAGTAGCAGAAGTTTTAGATAAACTGAGTTGTGGTAAAAGTTTACATGGCCCATTTTGGGAAATGAATGTAGGATCAAAAGTGCCAGAAATAGTTGATACTGCAAAAAAGTATTATGAGCGGGCATATGATATAGCTAAACGACTAGGCTGTACGGAGATGGTATTTCATAATGGCTATTTCCCAGGAACTTCATATGAACCAAAATGGATAGAAAGGGCAATTAAGTTTTGGAAAGAGTTTTTAAAAAATAAAGATGACATTGTTATTTGTCTAGAAAATCAATTTGAATTAGATAGTCAAATGTTAAAAGAAATAATAGATGGTGTAGGTGATAAAAGATTAAGAGTATGTTTGGACATTGGGCATGCACACGCTAATTCTAATATGCCTGTAAAAGATTGGATTGAAACCCTAGGAGACAGGATTGCATATTATCATTTACATAATAATCATGGAAAACAAGATATTTATGGCCATAATAACGATGAACATCTATGTATAAATGATGGAACAATAGATGTTCCTAATGTATTAGAATATGCTGAAAGATATTCTCCAAATGCAATTTGGAATCTTGAGTCTAAAGTTGAATATCATTTGAAAGATTTAGAAATCCTAAAATCATTAGGCTATATTAAAAAGTAATATTTTTTATAAGGGGAGTATTTATGAATAAAAAGATAATTATAATAGCAATTACAATTTTATCAATAATTGTATTGACTTTTGCTTTTATAATGAATTTATCAAAACAAGAAATAAAAACAGATAAACAAACAATTTATGATATGTTTACTAGTTTTCCAGAAAGTAAAAATGTTTATTATACTTATAAAAGGAAATATACTGCATTTTCTATCGGGCCAACGATATATCAAATATACATTTTAGCAGAATTAACAGATGATGCATATAACAGTTTTGTTAGTCAGGTAGAATTTGAGAAACTAGATAATTTTGAGACAAGAGTTAATCCTAAAGGAATGACATATGATTGGAAAAATGTAAAAAATACTAATATAATAGAATCTAAGAATGATGAGATTGCTAGTATTCAAAGCATATATTTAGATGAGAATGCAAAAACAATTTATGTAACAGTAATTGGTGGAAACTAATTGTAATAGTTTTTATAGGATGTGTGATAGATGAAAAAAATATATTATCATGTAGTAACAGATAATCCTATGGTGTTAAATCAAGAAATAGTATTTGATGATAATCATCATAGTGGTGTTTATAATCGTGTTTATGATTTAAAAGAAAAAGTAGATGAAATATATTCAAATCCTAAGTTATATGAGGGTGTAAAACTTGACCATCATTTAAAAGTAGCTCTTAGAGAATTAGCTATGGAAGAAGTAAGGAAGATTAAATATCCTAATTATCCATCTAGATTATCTTCATTATATGTTTCTAGAAGTTTGGAAGAAGCTGAAAAATGGTATAATTTGTTTGTTGAGTTAGGTAGGCCTGTATACTCAATAGTAAAAGTGGAAGTAGAAGGCGATGAATATGTTGGTGATGCCAATAATTGTTTTGATGGGACAGTTAATAAAGAAGAAAATTTGAAGTTAGCTGAATATTATTGGCAATCTAATGTTAATAATCAAGGAGAAGAACCGATTGTTGAAATTTTAGTTAATGGTGAAATAAGAGTGGTAGAAATAGTTAAAGAAGTAAACTGAAAAGTAGTTGTAATTTATAAAATATGTTATAATGATTTTGAGGAGTGATTTTATGAATATAAACCAATGGTTTAAACGTTTCGAAGAGTTTGAAAACTTTGTAGAAGCATCCGGAAGAAGACCATCTCGTAGTGATACAGCCCCTGATCAAGAAAGATATATTGCATATTGGTTAAAAGACCAAATAAAATATTATAAATCTGGTAAATTGGATCCTAAATTATATGAAATGATTGAAAATGTATTATCTGATTCAAAAACAAAACTTGATTTAGCGTGGGAAACAACTTATGAAGAATTATCATATTTTTTAAGAGATAATGAAGGTCGTGCTCCAAAAAGAGAAACAAATGAACAAGAAACACGTTTGGCATACTGGGTGAAAGATCAAAGAAAATATCACGATAAAAATATACTTTCTGATGATAGAATAGAAAAACTTGATTTATTAAAAGAAAAATATGGTTTTGATTGGAGATTAAAAGGAAGAATAAAAGAATCTGATGCTAAATTTAAAGTAAAATCAATTACTAGAGACGAAAACTTAGCAGAAGTGTTAAGCGATAATCAAAATGTGTCAATACATGACAAATCAAGATAAGAAGCCCAGTTTTGTGGGCTTTTTTTGTCAATATATGTAAACTGTGAAAATGAATAATATGTGATATAATTTATTTGGAAGTGATAATATGGAAAGATTATATTATGAAGTACCATCAATTGAAAGAAAAGATGATGCAATTGATTATATTAATGAACATTACGAGTATAAATCTGCTATTAATGGTGTGGGTGGATTACATAGATATCTTGATGATTATGAAGGTTGGTTAAATAAACTAGAGGCAGATTATACTACAATACCAAATGATAAACGAGTTCCTGCTAGAACATATTTTTTGGTAAGAGAAAGTGACAATAGGATTGTAGGTATGATTAATATCAGAACTGCTTTAAATGAGAGATTAAGCAAAGTTGGTGGTCATATTGGTTATAGTATTCGTCCAACTGAAAGAGGTAAAGGATATAATAAAATAAATCTATATTTAGCTTTAAAAGTATGTGATGAATATGGCATTGATAAAGTATTTATGGATGCTAATTTAGATAATCTTGGATCTTGGAAAACGATGGAAGCTTTGGGTGGAGTCAGAGTAAAAGAGTATTATAACGAAGATGAAAACTCTATGGTTGTAGATTATAATATTGATGTAAAAGAAGCGCTTGCTAAATATAAGGATGTCTACGAACCGCATGTTGGGAAATTTAATGATAAAAAAGTAAAATAAGGCACAAGTGTAAACTGCGTGTAAACATTTTTTTGAGTGTAAACTGATTGATTTAGGATGTGATATAAGTGAATACTAATTTTTTTAATAAATTAATTGAAGAGTTAAATTTAGGAAATATTGTTGATGGTCCAGTTCCAGTAATGGGTGGACTTACTCATAGAATGTTTAAAATTTTTACTGATAAAGGTAAATATATTATTAAATTATTGAATCCTAATATAATGAAAAGATCTACTGCTTTTGATAATTGTGAGAAAGCAGAAAAATATGAAGAACTATTGAAAGAAAACAATATTAAGGCTGTTTATTCATTAATTTTTAATGATAAAAAAATGCAAGAGATAGATGGACAATACTTTTATGTTTATGAATGGTATGATGGGAAAGCATTAAAAGATGGGGAGATAAAAAAATATCATTGTGAGCAAATGGGGAAAGTATTAGCAGATATTCATAATATTGATTTAGTAAAAAGTGAATATAAAGAGAAAGGGAAACATATTGATTTTAAATATTATATAGATTTAGCTAAAGAAAAAAAGTCTCCGATATATGATTTATTATTTGATAAACTCGATGTACTTAACAATAGTATAAGTAAAGGAAATGAATCTATTGAACATTTGCCAAATTATTATTCAATTTGTCATAATGATATGGATCCTAAAAATGTGATGTGGCTTGAAGATGATTATAAGCTAATTGATTTAGAATGCTTAGGATATTATAATCCGTATTTAGAGTTATATGAGCTTGCATTATGCTGGTCTGGATATGAATCATGCAATATTAATTTTGAATTATTTAAATCATTTTTTAAGTCATATTTTAATAATATAAAATTGGATAAAAATGTTGATTGGGAAAATATTTATTATGCAAATAATGGTAGATTAGAATGGTTAGAATTTAATATTAAAAGATCACTAATGATTGATTGTGATACTAAAGAAGAACAGGAACTTGGTTTAAACGAAGTAAAAGAAACAATAGAGCATGTAGTATATTATGAAAAAGTAAAAAATGAAATATTGAGCGTAATTAAAGAATTAATTAAATAATAACGACATTATAATAGCTTATTAAAATAAGATTTAATCATTATGTTTTAAATTGATTAATGTATTCTATAATTAATTGAGGTGATGAATATGAAAAATAAAAAATTAGGAATATTTTTAATAATGTTAATACTGACAATTATTGCTACTGTTTTTGTAATAATTAGTATAGCGGATAATCATAAATTTAATATTGATAGTTTTGAGCATAGAGATTTTTTAGGATTAGAATTTGAGAAGTATAATGTAACGGAAGAATATGAAATTCCTGCTGATTGTTATTGGGGTACCATTGATGATTCTAATATGTCTGGTAACTATTATGCTGCTAAAATGTATTATCAAGATGGAACAATAGTAATTGAAGAAAATGTTGTTACATACAAGGATGATATGCATGAAGATGAGGAGATTATTGAATCATTACTGTATTCTGAACAAAAATTAAATAAAGAGTATATTAGTAAATATGTTAATCAGATGCATGATTCCCACGCTTGTGGGGTAATTGTTGAGACGTTTAAAAGTAAGCAAGATAATTATTATTATGTGAAGTATAAAATACCTGGAGAATGTTAATAAATTAATAATATTTTAAAAATAGGAGATGATTATATGAAAAAAATAACTTATGTAACTGGTAATTGGGCAAAAATTGCTTCTGCGAAGCAAGCTCTTGAACCTCTTGGTTATGAAATTGATAATATAAAAATGGATACACCTGAGATTCAATCTGATGATGTAACTGATGTTGCTAAATATTCTGCACAATGGGCTGCTAACGAATTAGGCAAACCAGTTATTAAAAATGATACAGGATTTTTTATTAAAAGTTTAAATAATTTTCCTGGAGCATATATGCATTATATAGATGAAACATTAGGCATAGATAAATTCCTAAAATTAATGGAAGGAATTGAAGATAGAGAAGCTTATTTTAAAGAATCAATTGCATATTGTGAACCAGGAAAAGAACCTGTTGTTTTTGAAGGAATAACTAAAGGTAAAATAGCTTTTGAAAAAGATGGAAAATATGGTTGGGGGATAATTGATCATACTTTTATACCCGAAGGAGAAGAAAAGACATTAGGATGTTTTCCAGATGAAGAAAGATGGAATTTTTGGAGTCCAGATGCTTATAAAAAGTTAGCAGAATATTTGGATAAAAAATAAATATCATTTTACATGATTGATATACTGTATAAAATATAGAAATATTTATGAGCCCTATATTATCGATATTTAATGGATAATTAGGAAATGTCTGATATAATTATACGTGAGGTAGTGATTAAAATGAAAAAGGTAAAAGGAAATAGTAAAGTATTTGATAATAAAAAGTTGATAGTTGTGTTTATCATAATAATTATTTTTGTGTTGGGATTTTATTTGTTTCCAATTAGAAAGTATGAATATACATCATTAGGTGGTTCTAATAGTATAGTGAGAATTAATAAGTATACAAGAGTAGTGCATGCTGAGTTTTCTCGTTATTGTGACTTGGTGGGAGGATGTGAAGATATTGATACTACTTATAAATGTACTGTAAAATTAACTAGTGATGAATATAAAAAATTAAAAAAGCTTTGGTGGCGTTGTAGAGGTGGGTTGTCTGCTGCTTTAGAAAGCATTTGTAAGGGCAATGAAATATTTGAACATAGTAAAGCAGAATATGATGAATATGATATTAATTCCGATGGGAAAATAACTTATCGTGAATTTGGGAATAAAAGCTTAGATTATTTAATTAAAGAAGAAATACAAGGTTCTAATACTAGTAGTTATGATATATGCCATTAGTATATTTTAAGGAAAAATAGTTACTTTTTGATAAAAATGTGATATAATACCTACCTGAGATTGTTTCGGGGGTAAATCTCATTATTATTGCGAATAATATATAGTCCCCTGTTAAGGGGACTTTTATGTTATTTTGTATAAAATATTTGTTTTTTGGACTAAATGTGATATACTTTAAAGTAGGTGATACTGCGTATGGATAAGACATTTAGATCTCTAGAAGAACAAGTAGAAATACTAAAGAATAAAGGGTTGGTAATCGATAACGAAGATTATTGTAAAGAAGTTTTATTTAGAGAAAATTACTTCTTTATTAATGGGTATCGTCATACTTTTATGAAAAACAAAGATAAATCTAGATTTATTGAAGGTACCAAATTTGAAGAAGTATATAGTTTGTTTCTATTTGATAGACAAGTTAGAAATATATTATTTAAAAATATATTAATTATTGAAAATAATATGAAATCTATAATTTCTTATCAATTATCTAAAAAATATGGTTATCGTGAAAGGGAATATTTAAAGCCTAATAATTTTAATAATTCATTTGAAACAAAAAGACAAGTTAATGATTTATTAGGTAAGATGAAAAGGCAGATTAAGAATAACGCTGCAACACATGCTGCTACGATGCATTATGCTAAAAACTATGGATATATTCCATTATGGGTTTTAGTTAAAGTTTTATCTTTTGGAATAGTAGTTGATTTGTTTTCAGTGTTAAAAAAAGAAGACCAATATGACATAACTGATATATATGGTCTTGATCTTAATACTTTTATTACTTATCTAAACATTTTATCTAATTATCGTAATTTGTGTGCTCATGAAGATATAGTTTATGATAATAGGACTCAAAAATATATTGAAGATACTATTTATCATAGAAAGCTTCGTATTCCAATGATGAATAATGAGTATATATATGGTAAAAATGATTTATTTGCTCTTGTTATAATACTTAAATCTTTTTTGAAGGAAGAAGAAGTTAAAAGCTTAGTTTTAGAAATTGAGAGTGCTGTTAACAATTTGGAATATAATTTGAGAAGTATTCCAGTTGCTAAAGTGCTTGACACTATGGGATTTCCTGAAAACTGGGCTGACATACAAAACGTAACGAAGAAGGAGTTGTTTTGATGGTAGAAAAGAAGAAAGTTAAGTCTATTTCTAATGATGCAGATGATGTAGTAGAAGCATCTGTAAAAAGTGAAAAAAAGAAGTTAGTAATTGATGATTTTGATGATTATAAACCTGGTAGTGGAAGGCTAAAACATATAGTTTGGTTTCTATTAGGTATTGTAGCAACTATAGCATTATTTTCATTTCTTGGTGCTGGAAAGAGAAGTTTTATAGGTGGAGGTAGTATAAACTCTGCTATTTCAAATATTTCTGGAGCTACAGTATTAATTGAAAATTACAATGGCAACAATCAATCTATTGCAGGTACAGGTTTTGTTTATAAATTAACAAAGGGACGTGCATATATATTAACAAATTATCATAATGTTTCTGGTAGTTCTTCTCTTAGAGTTACTTTTTCTAATAATACTAGAGCAGATGCTAAATTTGTAGGGGGAGATCATTATTATGATATAGCAGTTATCTCTGTTCCAAGTAAAAATGTTAAACAAGTAGCTACAATAGGTTCTAGTAAAGATTCTAAAGTAGGAGATTCTGTATTTACTGTTGGTAGTCCATATGGTTCTAGTTATAACGGAACGGTAACTAGTGGTATATTATCAGGTAAGAATAGAACTGTTACTGTATCTGAAACTAAAGGATATATGGTTAAATTACTTCAAACAGATGTTGCTATGGATGAAGGCAATAGTGGTGGACCTTTATGTAATTCTCGTGGCGAAGTAATAGGTTTAAATTCATTAAAACTTTCTAAAGAAAAACTAGTAGGCACTAATTTTGCAATGCCTATAGAAGATGTTATGAAAAAGGTTAGTGCTTTTGAAAAAGGAGCAAGAACATCTAAACCATATGTAGGAATATCAATGGTTAATTTAAACGATAATGATTCAATGACTTATTATGGTCTTGCTAATAAAATTAATACTAATTTAACAAAAGGTGTAGTAGTTGAAACTGTTAAAGCTAATTCACCAGCATCAGGTAAACTTATTGTTACTGATATTATTACTAAAGTTGATGGTGTAAGTGTTGATTCTATCTCTTCATTTAAATATGAATTATATAAAAACGCACCTGGTGATAGGATTGTTCTTACTGTTGAAAGAAGTAGAAGTTTAGTTGATGTAACTATAGTTTTAGGATCAAGTTAAAAAGTATTCACAAAAGTGAATACTTTTTTAGTTTCTAGTTGCATCAATTGTTTTTATACATTTTGTGCCACTTAATGTATAACCATTACTACAAGTATAAATTCTTTCATGTAAAGGAAAGCATTTATATACTGTAGAGCCAAAGCTTAATTGCATAACAGATGCATAACCAGAAGGGCAACTATCTGTTTCTGCTGTATATCCTTCGGAAAGATTTATACAATATCTACCTGAAGGAATCGTATCATTCGAATATGAATGTGTATTTGCAGGACATACATAATCTGCATCGATAGTACTTGTACATTTTGTGCCATTTAAACTGTAACCACTAGGGCAGGAATATGTTATTGGTTTTGCTGTAGTAGCCCTTTTAGTAGTAGTTTTTGTTGTGATTTTAGTAGTAGTTTTTGTTGTGATTTTAGTAGTAGTTTTTGTAGTAGTTTTATTAGTAGTAGTGGTTCTTTGTTGTTTGTTATTAATATCGTTTTTTGACTTTTCTTTAGTAGTTGTAGTAGTTGTTTTGTCTAATTCTTTATTATTAGTAACTTTTTTAGTGGTAGTTTGTTCTATTTCTAAAACATTTTCTTCATGATTTTGTTCATCTGTTTCATTATTATTTTCTATTGGCTTTTGATTATTATCAGTATAATTGTTTTTATTTGTTAAATTGATGACTAAAATTGTACTAATCAAAAGTACTAATACTATTGCAAAGATAATAATTATTTCTTTGTTTTCTTTTTTTGGTGTTTTCTTTTTTGTCATATATTATCTACCTCAAGTATAATGCTAGCATAAAATATTAAAAAAGTATTAAAATACTAAATTTGCTTTTTTACTTTACGTAAAATAGCTTTTTTGTTTTAACTAGCAAAAATCAAGAATTTGTGTTTTGTTTTTAGATAATATATTTAATAATATTATTTCCTTGAATCCCTTTTTTTACTAAGGAAAATAGTGAAATTTTGTTTACTGTTTTTTTAACAATTATCTAAGGCTTATATTACTCGTTTGTAAAGTATACATTTTTTTATTAGTTTTTAACAATTTTTATTCACTAATTTTTCACGCAAACGTTGTAATAAATAGGGTTTTATGCTATGATATAAGAGTAAAGTAGTAAAGTATGAAGATGCCTTTACAAAATATAATGAAGGAGGTGTGAAATGAAAGGAGACAAGAAAATTTTAGTAGCAGCAATTTTAGTTTTATTATTAACAGTATGCTTTGGAACATATGCTATTTATAGAGCTTCTGGAACAGCAACTGGGACAGTTAAAGCTGCAGCTTGGTCAGTTAAAGTTGGTACTACTGATATTCAATCAGCAAATTACACATTTACTGCTAGTAATATAACTTGGACAACACTAACTGGATATAATAATACAATTGCACCAGGATCATCTGGATATATTGATATTCCTATTGATGCTACTGGATCTGAAGTTGATGTACTTATTACTGCTGCATTAGGTTCTACAACTCTTCCAAATGGAATGACTGCAACTCTTGCAAGTGGAAGTGATTCACAAACAATTGCTTATTCTACGACTGAAAACGCAATGAAAACTAATGTAAGAATTAATATAGCATGGGCTGGTGCTGAATCAGATGATTCTTCAAAAGATAGTTCTGACTTAACTGCTTCTGGAACAACTATAAGTATTCCAGTTACATTGACTGCGAAACAATCATTGACTAATCATGCTTCTTAATAATAAGTGGTAATACACACAAAAGAATAATGTACTATTATTCTTTTGTTTAAAGTCTATAAGCAATTATAGATTTTAAATAGAGGAATAATTTTAAGGAAGTGGAACAAATGTCTAAGAAAGAAAAGAGTGATGATAATAAAACAACAGATAGAATAATCAAAATAATATTAATAATTATAATTATTCTTTTACTATTGCAAAATTGTTCATTAAATAAAAGAAAAGATAATAATTCATCTGGTAAAACTAATATTATTGATATAAATTGTAACAATGATAATAATTGTCAACAAGAAAAAGCTACAATAGATTGTTTACAAGATGGACAAAATAGTAAATGTTTAGTACCTAATTTTGTAGGTAAAAATAAAAAAGATGTTTTTAACTGGCTTATTTCGATATCTAATAATATTGAATTAGAAATTAAGTTAGTTGAAAATCCAAATTATAAAGACGGAACAGTTTTAGAACAATCAGTTGTAGACGTTAGTGTTAAAGACTTGATTGCTGGTAGAAAGAAACTTGTGATTACAATTGTAAATAATGGTTCTTTAGTAGATTGTCAAAAAGATAGTCAAAATGCTGAATGTACATTACCAAGTTTTGTAGGTAGAACAAAAAGTGATGTAGAAAACTGGCTTGATGGAATTGCAAATAATGTGAAAATAAAATATGTTTATGTTGCTTCTATTAAAGATGCTGGAACTATTGTAAATCAATCTATAAAAAGTGGTTCATCTATTAAAGATTTATTAGCTGGTAATGAAACATTAATTATTTATATATCTGTAGGAATGAAAACTAATTCCTCTAATGGTGGTAATAATAATACTAGCAATAACAATAATAACAATAATAGCAATAATAACGGTAGTAATAATAACAATAATACACCAGAACCTGAACCAGAATTAGATAACGATTTTTATGTTAGTGATAACAAAATAGTAAAGTGGCAAGATCAAACTGATTTAGATATTTTTGAAGATTCATTAAAAATATCTAAAGTAAGAGGAAAAATAGCTCCTGAAAGTACTGGAACATATAAATTTAAAGTTAATAATGGTACTGGATATAATTTAAAATATAAGATTTTATTTTCAGAAGAGAATCAACATGGTATGAATATGAAATTTAAATTAAAAAAAGGAAATACATATTTAATAAATCAATATGTATCTCCGGAACAACTAGGTATAGAAAATATGATTTTGAATAGCAATAAATATGATACATATTACTTAGAGTGGAAATGGGTAGGAGATGATGATGCTACCGATACTTCTATAGGTAATAGTGCTAGAACTAATGATATTGAATATAGTTTAACAATAAATGTAGAGGCAGAGAGTATCTAATGAACAAACCGTTTAAAATGGCATTTGACGTTGTATTTATTGTTTCAATTATTTTATTAGTTTTATATTTCTTATTAAGATTATT
>JAEEGL014775998.1_pt1 | contig 13241 bp, 8 predicted proteins | sample 9134231 | NCBI WGS metagenome assembly JAEEGL01 (sample SAMN16246548, study PRJNA631951) | gut metagenome | biome: gut microbiome; feature: rumen; material: fiber-attached | host: Bos | place: Iran: Karaj | collected 2018-10 | reverse complement strand
TGATGATCTGTCTCTCGGGACAGCACGAAATGACCACTGATTTTTTGGGTTTTCGGAACTTCTTTACGCTGAATTTCTTCAAAAAACCGATCTACAACGCGCACATCCTTGCGTCGCATCTCGGTGAAACGATGCTGAAAAAGAGCGGCGTCCCGGACGGCGTGACAGTCTATCCGACCCGCGCAAAAGAGGGACGGATCGCGATCCTCATCGCCTATGCCTCGGAGCATTTCGACGAGACGCTCCCGGAAGCGGAAGTGAAATTGGATCTTTCAGACTTTCCGGGCGCATACCGGGCCGCGCTTTGGCGGATCGATGAGCAGCATACAAATCCCTACGCGCTTGCGCTCCGGGAGGGCTTTACGGAGCCTTATTCCGCGGAAGAAGTGAAGCGTCTCGCCGAAGAGGGAGAACTGAAAAAAGAGGAATTGTCTTGGCAGGGCAGCGCGCCGCTTCGGCTGACGCTCGCCTCCGACAGTCTGACCTTGGTGGAATTTGTTCAGGTGACGAAATGAAGCAGGGCAATGAACTGATCTGCATCGGCATGGCATTGGTCGATTCGATCATCAAGGGCTTTGACCCGACGCCGGTTTCCGCGTCCGGTTACCGGGCGGCGTCCGGTTCGCTGCACGTCGGCGGCGAAGCCGTCAATGAGGCGATCGCGGCCGCCAAACTCGGCGTAAAGACCGGCATTCTCTGTAATCTCGGAGAAGACGAGGCAGGCGAAATGATCCTCGGCGCGCTCAGGCGTTCCGGCGTGGATACGGAGCTCTGCGTCCGGTCGAAGGAACATCCGACGCCCGTCTCGACCATGTTTGTCCGGGATGACGGCACCCGGCGTTCCATTACCAATGAAACGCACCGCTATAATTTCCACCCGGAGCGGTATCTTTCAAGCCTTTCCGGGGCGAAGGCCCTGATTTTCGGCTCCTTATTCCGCGCGCCGTTTGACGATCCGGAGATCATCCGGTCGGTCACAGAGACCGCGCATGAAGCCGGGCAGCTTGTTTTTGCCGACACAAAACTCCCGAACTTCAAGCGCCTGACCCTTTCGGATATCCGGGATTCGCTTCCTTACATGGACTACATCACGCCGAACGAGGACGAAGCGCGGTTTTTCTCCGGGAAAGACGATCCCGAAGCGATGGCCGACGTGTTCTTAAGTTTCGGCGTCAAAAACGTCATTGTCAAGCTCGGGGCACAGGGCTGCCTTCTGAAAAATGTGGAAAAAACGCTCCGGCTGCCGGCATTTCCGATTGAGGCGGTGGATGCGACCGGAGCGGGAGATCATTTCATTGTCGGATTTGCTTCGGAACTCTTACGCGGAAGCAGTATGGAGGACGCGCTTTCCTTTGCCAATGCCTGCGGCGCGATCTGCACGACCGCGGTCGGCGCAGGGACGGCGTTAAAGGACAGGGAACAGGTGCTTCGGTTTATGGCGAAGTTCAATAGGCAGGGGTCCCCGAGTGTCCCCACCCGGTGAAGGCGGGCGCAAGGGTCGTTCCGTCTTTTTCCAAAAAGAGACCGTTTTCATTGAGCAGGACTCTGTAAAGAGTGACCTGCTCTTTTCCTGCCACGGTGAACTTCGTCTGAAGATACAGATCGCCGTATTCCTGCCAGATGAAACACGGCCGATCCAAGATGGGGATTTGGTAAACGCTGCTCCCGAGCAATTCCCCGTTGGAACGGTAAGCGGTAAGGCGGATGCAGCCGATTTGGTCAGACGAAACGTACGGATTCAAAAGATATCTTTCCGCATCCCCGTCCCGGTCATTATCGACGATACAGGCGTCATACAGGTTTTTCAGCAGCTCCGGATGCTCGGAACACTCCCATTCCATCAAGGCATGGCAGTGTGCGTAAGCCGGGTCATATTTCGGCTCAAGGGAAGTCATCTTGTACACGCGGGACAACCATTCCTTGTATTCGGCATCCGGTGAATCCGCGAGCAGAACCGTATAAGTCCGATGAGAATAGTTCGAGTACGTTTCTTCGCTCAGATAACGGAAGATGCTTTCGTTCAAGTGCCATAGTCCGGCGCCGTCTCGCCGCTCATAATACTTCAGGGTAAATGTGTCTCCGTTAAAGGAGAGTTCTTTCAAGGTATAACTGATCGAGTCGCTCGAATCGATCTGATAGATCCTCACGATCGCGGCAGTCTTTTTCCGGACCGCCGCCGTAAAATCGAGCCAATGCTGCTCGCCGCATTTTAAATCATTGCCCGCCAATACGATGCAGCCGTCGTTTTCCGCCTGCAGAGCCGAATAGTTTTCCTTAAGTTCCTCAAGCGGGCCCCACGCAGGATTTGCTCCCACCGGCTGCTTCCCGGAATCCTGCTTTCCGCCGCAGTATTGGATCATCAGAACGGCGGCAATGACCGCGGCCACGCCCAGGAGCACGAAGATCAGAACCTTCCAGGCTTTCCGGATCCCGCGCTGTTCCTTGGTCTCCGCGTATTCGGAGAGCCTGCGGATGGTCTCTTTTTCGGCCGAATCGTCCGGATTCCGCTCGCCGTATAAGAGTTCCTTGATGTCCACGCCGAAGAAGCTTGCGAGGGTCTGCAGCGTGTTCAGATCCGGAAGGACGCTTCCGGTTTCCCAGCGCGAGACGGTTTTCGAGGAGACGAAAAGCGCTTCCGCCAGCTGTTCCTGAGTCAGGCCCTTCTCTTTTCGAAGCGTTTTGATGAAACTTCCGATCCGTTTTTCGTCCATTGCCGTATGGCCTCCGCAGTTCTTTTGATGGCTCCATTATAGCAAATATGCATCCGGAATAAAGGACAAATTGCGAGAATCGGCCCCGAAGCGGTCGGAATCGGTCTCAAAATCCGCTCGTTTTCTGTCTGATCCTATTGCCAAGCGGCTCCGGACGCTCTATAATGCAGTTAGCAGGAGGTGCGGAAATGTCTATTCTTGACCCGAACGACGTCGCATATCTGAAAAGCAAATATCACGATCCCGAAGATCCCTCGTTCAATCCGTTCCGCCGTTACATGTACCACGGCGGCACCTACGATTTTTCGACGGGGCTGGATGACGAAGCCATGCAGCAGGCGCTGGAAGAGCAGTATGAGGCGATTGCCGGAGAGCCGCATTCCGTCGTCAAGGCGAAACTCTTCGCCTTCGTGCTGGATCACGCGATCATTGACGTTTCTCCGAAGGATTATTTCGTCGGATTCTATAACTGGGGCCGCCCGCTGAACTTTTTAATGAACCGCTGGAAAGAGGAGTTCAACCGGAACTCCGAGGCGGATCAGGAGTTTATGAAAGACTGCCGGAAGTCCGGAACGGCCGCGCTGTGGCCGGATTTCGACCACGTGATCCCGGACTGGCACAGCCTCTTAACGCTGGGCTTCCCGGGACTCATTGCCCGCTCCGAAGCTTATCGGGAAAAACTCCGGGCAGAAGGCGCGCTCACGGAGAAATCCGACGCGCTCTTTACGGCGATCCGGATCGAATTTGAGGCGATCCTGCGCCTGTTGGACCGCTATGCGGCCTATGCCGAAGCGCATCCGTCCGCAAAAAGCGCCGAGATCCGCGCGAGCCTCCTGCGCTTACGAAACTGCGCCCCGGAGACCTTCTTCGACGCGCTGCAATGCATGTATCTCTATTTCATGATCTGCGAGCACGTGGACAATTACCAGACGCGCTCGCTCGGGAACGGCTTCGACGCGACCCTGCTGCCGTTCTATGAGTCGGATCTGAATTCCGGCCGCTATACGAAAGAGGGACTCGCGTCGTTCCTCGGCTACTTCCTGATGCAGTTTTCGTCGATCGCGAATTATTGGGGCCATCCGCTCTATCTCGGCGGGACGACGGCCGAAGGAAAGACGAGGATCAATGCTTTGTCGTATGAGGTCATCCGCGTCTATTCCGAACTGAATCTGCTGAATCCGAAGATCCAGATCCTCTACGACGAGCACATTCCGGAAGAGTTTCTGAAGAACGTTCTGAAGAGGATCCGCGCCGGCTATAACAGCTACGTGTTCTGCATGATCCCGGGGTACCGCAGGGCTGTCGCAACGTACGCGACGGCGGAAGAGTCGATGGAATTCGAGATCAGCGGCTGCTACGAGTCCCGCGTTTACGCGAACGAAGTGTCCGCCTGCGTTTCCTACGTCAACGCTGTAAAACCCGTGCTGTTCGTGCTTTCCGACGGCTTTGACGACGTGACGGGCAAACAGATCGGCGTGAAGACCGGAGATCTGAATGCTTTCCCGACGTTTGAAGACTTCCTGCAGGCCTACATCAAGCAGTGGGACTTCATTATGGAGGAGTCGATCCGGATCGGCAATGAAGATTTCGACCCGTACTTCGAGTTCGTTAACCCGTCCATGATGTACACGGCGACCGTCGAAAGCGCCTTAAAGCAGGGTCTGGACGGTTATTCCTGCGGCGTGAAATACAATAATTCCTCGATCTTAAACTGCGGCTTCGCGAGCGCCGTCGATTCCCTGATGGCCGTTAAAAAACTCGTTTACGACGAGCAGATCGTCACGCTCGCGGAACTGAAAGAGGTGCTGGACCGGAACTTTGAAGGCGCGGAACTGCTTCGGCTGCGCGCCCGGGCGCTTCCGCAAAAATACGGAAACGAGGAACCGGAAACGAACGCACTCGCTCGTCGGCTTTCGGATCATTTTGTCTCGAAGATCCAGGGAAGGCCGAACGCCCGGGGCGGCATCTATAAGGCCATCATGCACTCGGCCCGCATGTTCATTGAGCAGGGAAAGGTGCTCGGCGCGACGCCGGACGGCCGTAAGGCGGGAGAGGAAGTCTCGAAAAACGCTTCGCCTGCAGCGGGTATGGACCACAACGGCGCGACGTCCCTGATCCTCTCCGTGACGGAACTGTCCCCCTATCAGTACACCGAAAGCTTCTGTCTGGACGTGTTTTTGCATCCCTCCGTCGCCGAAGGCGAGGCGGGCCTCGATGCGATCCGCGGTCTCATTGACGTCTACAAGGACCGGGGCGGTCTCTCGATCCAGTTCAACATTGTCAGCCCCGACGTACTAAAAGACGCGAAACTGCACCCGGAAAAGTACTCCGAACTGCAGATCCGCGTCTGTGGGTGGAACGTATATTGGAAAGACCTGTCAAGCGCCGAGCAGGACGCCTACATCGCCAGGGCAGAGAATGCGGCAGGATGATGCGGTGCTGTTTTAGAGCACCGACGGCATAAACCATACAAAAAGCGCGGTTTGTCCGGAGACAAACCGCGCTCTTTTTACGATAGAAGCCGTTTACTCCGCGACGATCAGGTAGTAGCAGGCGGGCAGTTTTTCGCCGACCTTGAAGGTCATTTGGCCGTCCGCGAAGGTGGTCGGAAGCTGGCCGACGTAGAAGCCTTCCGCATTGACGCCCCAAACCTTCAGGTCGGTGCGGTTCGTGCGGATCGTGATCTCGGCCGAGATGACCTCCGCCTCGATCGGGGCGTGGCCGTAGTCGACCATCCGGTCTCCGTCGAAGATCTGGCCCGCGTTGTGAACGCGGCCGATCGTGGAAAGCAGCATGTTGTCGGAGGTTTCGATCGGATCGTCGGTCAGCGAAGACAGGGCAATGACCGCGAAATCGGACTTGCCTTTCACACTGAGTCCGTTGACTTCGGTGCCGGCGCAGGCGCTGGTCGCGCCGTTTCGTCCGGCCGAAAGACGGCCGTAGACGACCTTCGTCCGCGGGGTGTCAATGCCGCCGACCTTGTTTGCGAGATTCCGCCAAACCTGTCCGTTGTCGGACATGAACACGTTCGGATCTTCCCGCGGGTACTTCGCGTCTGCGGAAACGACCTCATCACATCCGACTGCCGCTTCGCCGTCCGGAACGATCGCGAACTGGTGCTGTTCCATGAGATCAATGCTCGCTTCATAATGAACGTCCTTGAGGGACGGCTGCGTTAAGCCGACCCGGACTTTCGCGGGCGTAATGTCGGCACGGCGGACGATCAGCGCGGAGTGGTAGAAGAGACCGAACTTCGCGGGGTCGTTCCAGACCGAGAAAATGCCCTCGCGGTACGGCGTGCCGCCGATCGTGGCAGAGGAGCTTTCCTTGCCGAGAATGTCCATCTTGTCGAGGCGCGTGCCATAGGCGTAGGTGTGGATCGTGCAGCCGGACCAGCCTTGAAGGGCGCTGATCGCCGCAAAGAAGATCGGGCCTTCGGCGCGGTAGCAGTTCGGCCAGGGCATATCCCACTCCGAAACAAAGAAAGGACGGTTGTTCAGGCGGGAAAGAGCCAGACGCTGGATCGTCTTCTCATGGCCGTTGATCTGGTCATTGGCGCAGAACTTGTCTTCCTCGCCCCAGCGCCAGTCGTAGTAGTAGAGGTGGCTGTCCGAAAAATCCATCTCGTTTTCGGCCTCCGTCAGCGCCGGCGACTCGTGCAGCCAGTTTGTGCCGGTGATCGGGATCTTCACGCCGATCGCCTTCATGTGGTCGCGCATTTCCTTGAAATAAGCGCGCGTCAGCGCGAGTTTACACTCGACGACCGGAGAAGTATTCGTGAAGATGTCGCCGGTTAAGCAGTCAAACTCATAGCCGTTTTCGTCCATCCACTTCTGCATGGCCTTCCGGAGCACCTCATTGTAATGCGGGCTGCCTTTTTCGCACCAACCCTTGATCGTGAAGATGTCGCACTCGTTCGTGATCTCAGTCATGACAATGACCGGGTCGTCCTTGTAGGCGAGCTTCGTGTAGGGGTTCACGTGGTTCCAGATCTGGTCCGCAAACTCTTTCTGCAGGTCAATGAGCCGCCGGTCGACGAAGCTGTAGGGCTTCGCGGAGTCCTTGAGTTCATCGGCAAACGGCACGCCGTCGCCAGACTTGAACTTCCGGTAGGTCATCATGTCGAAGTAGACGTAGACGCCTTCCTGCTTCAGGGAATAGATGAGATAATCCAGCCGGTCGAGGCTCACCGGGTCCAGTTTCCGCGTCGTCGAAACGCGGCGGCCCTTGCTGTGCCCGTAGATGTTCGGCGTGTCCCACTCCGCGTCGAGCTGATGGAAGCGGACGATGTTGCATCCGGCCTGAGCCAGTCTCGAAGCGACTTTTTCGGAATAGTCGTGCGGCGGGAAATTTGCGCCGCCGTTGAAGTTGACGCCCCAGAAACGGGCCGGCGTGCCGTCCTCAAAGCAGAACTCGTTCGGGTTTTTCTTCGAAACCTGAAGGAAGCCGTGTTTGCCGGCCGGCTTTTCGTCTTCAAAAACGAAGGAAATGTCTACCGGCATCGCGTCCGGGTAGGCGGGCTGTTGGAAATACTTCATTGCAGAACCTCCTCAAAAATAGTATTAAAAGTGTCCTTCGATCTTCGTGACGCCTTCGTCGAAGATCGACCAGTCTTCATGCCAGCGAAGGTCTTCCATCCGGAAGGCGACCGGCCAGGCCGGGAGCCACTGGGAAAGACCGAAGCCCGGAGAAACGTGGCGGCCCCACCGGGTGTGCATGACCGCTTCGTCCTGTGCGCCTGCCGGACGCAGCCGTTCATTGATGTACAGCGTGCCGTCCGAAACGCCCTGAGAGGCATTGCACCAGAAAGCGATCCCGCGCTCTTTCCACTGGACGTTTCCGGTCAGTTCATAGAGCTTCAGGAACGAAAGCACGTCCCGGAGCGCGTAATGATCGAGCGCATTGTGCGGCGTCGAAACCGACGTCGAACCGAAGGTGTCGAAACCGAGTTCGGAGATCATGCAGTCCTTCGGATAATTCACGGTAAAGTGCATCTGCCAGGTCGAGAGATACCAGCCGATCTTTTCGGACGCTTCAACGTACTTCGGATCCTTGGTGAGATCGTAGAGCCGGAGCGCGTCGCGGAGCAGGGGGCTGGAGGATTCCTTATCGATCGAATAGGTATCCAGCGCACCCGCGGTCGTGAAGCCTTTCTCGGCCAGCTCCTGATAATAGAAATCAAACGCGCGCACCGCGCTGTCCAGATACTTCTTTTCCTTCGTTCTCTTATAAGCGGAAAGGAGCGGAAGGATCAGGAAGCAGCCGATCGTTCCGTCCTTGGCAATGATATCGCCTTTATAATCCCACGATTTCGCGAAGGATCCGTCCGCCGCCTGGTTTTCCATCGCGAATTCGCAGACGTCAAACGCGGTCTGAAGGTATTCCGGACGGTCGATCCCAATGGTCTGGAGCAGGTCGTAAGCCTCGAAGTATCCGTCTGCGCCGGTTCCCAGATTGCAGGCGTCGTTCCGGATCGCAATGCCCCCGTCGGGATCCCTCTGAAGCTTCTTGCCGACCCGGCCGTACATGGTCTCGATCAGATCCGCGCCCCATTTCTGCGGATCAATGTCCGCTGCGGTCATCGTCTCATAGGGCAGGAAACGGGAGGGGTGACGGTCGACCCGGGAGGCCAGCAGGCCTTTCTTCAGGGTCGCGTACTGGATCCAGCTGTCGTTGGCTTCCAATGCGAGTTTTAAATTGACCTTGTCCCCGTTCTTGATGTAATCGTAAATGAAAGCATTGGCCATGGACGTGTTCTGTCCGACCCAGCCGAGCTGATAGCGGTGTTCCTGCTTGACGTAAGCGGTCGTGCCTTCGTGCCATTGCGCGCCGGTCGTGAAGCCCGCGAAACCGTCCGGTTCGCGTTCGAAGAGATACCGGAAGAAGGCAATGCTCAGGCGGTAAAGCTCCGAAGCCTTCCGCGGGGCCTTGATGGGGTGGCCGAAATAGCGCCAGGCGAAATCCAGAAGGCTCTTATAGCGGAACCGCCCGCCTTCGGACGTTTTTGCCTGAAGGATCGCGGTAAAGTCCTGCTTCGGTTCCATCGTGCCCTGGAACGGCCCGAGCCAGAAATGACGCTGCAGGGTGCGCGGTTTTTCCTCTTCCGGGAAGATCACAACGTGCAGTTCGCCTTCGTCCACCGCATACAGCGAGCAGGCGGTGTTGTCATTGGCTTCGGACATCAGCGCGAGGCTCGCAAGAGCGTTTTCGGAATAGGTGCAGGCCGGGATCGTGGCGCGGTGGGACGCGAAGGTCCACGGGGTTCCGTCTTCGTCGCGGTCGCCGATGTATTCCGGGAAATTCCCCCAGCCGTTGCCGTTGTAGCTGATCGCGGGGATCATCGTAAAGTCCGGCTTGCCGAAGAACAGGACTTCCATCCGCATATGGTCGACCGGCGTCTCCGTGTGCCGGTGCCATTTCCACGCGCCGTCCTCGAGCGGCTCAAAGGTGTCCGTCGCATCTTCGACGCCAAGGATCTTCGCAAAGGGAGTTCCCTCGGACAAGATGAGCCATGCGCCGTCTTTCTGAACGAGTTCAGTCATTGAATCATTCCTCCTCATCGCATTTATGCATGATCAGATCCGGCGCGATCTTACGGAACGCGCGGATCAGATTTTCCGAATAACAGTCAAAGCCTGCATCGTTCGGATGGACCTTACCATCTGAGAACAAGGCCGGGTCGTGCGGAATGAGGTCGATGCCGGGTATCACGGTGCAGCCGTAACGAAGGGCAGCTTCCGCAATGATCTCCCGAACGTCCCGGATCGTCCACCCGGTCTTTTCCTTGATCGTCCCCTCGCTCGTCCGCCAGACCGGCAGGACGACGAACCGTCTTGCCGCGGGAAAGCACTCCGCCAGCCGCTTCAAATACGCATCCGCCGTGACGCGGACGTCCCGCTCCCTTGCCCAGTCATTGGTGCCGTAGTTGATGACGGCAACGTCCGGATCAAAGGCGGGAAGATCGTCCAGGTTGCTTTCGCGAAACTCGTCTCCGCCGATCGCCTGATTGAGCGGAGACGCGAACATCGCCTCGGTCAGGCGGTTCGAGAAGCAGCGTTCCGGATGCTCCGCGTCAAAGCCCATGGTGATCGAGTCCCCGGCAATGAAGAGCTTCCGCGTCCGGCTAACGGGACGGAACGTGCCTTCGATCTCCACGTTCCGGAACGAGGTCACGTGAAAGTTCGGCAGGAAAACCGTGAGACGCCCGGGCCCTTCGGGCTCATAGGAAAAGGACGCTTCCTCAAATCCCGCCCGGTGGACAAAACCGCCGGTTTTCACTCCGTTTTCCAAAACGGAGAAGCCGAAAAAGGGTCTTGAAGAGACCATTTCGACGCGGTAATCAAACGCGATCCGTTTGACGTCTCCCTCGAGTTCAATGAACATTCCCGAGGAAGCCGCAGGCCGCTTCCCGAAATTCACGGAAATGCGGGCTTCCTGTGCCTCGGAAAAACGGCGGAACGAGACGCAGCCGTCGCCGGTCTTTACCATCCGGATCTGTCCGATCGTCAAAGATTGAAGCGTTTCATCCGAAATCCGCATGGCAGTCCCTTTACTTAAAATCGTCCACCGAGAACGTCCAGTCCTCCCGCTGGTGGAACGGAGTCTTATACTTCTTCGTCAGCACGCCTTTTTCCTCGAGATGCTGATAGCAGGCCATGTCGCAGGCCCGGCCGCAGATCGAGCAGCGGAACGAATGCTGCGCGGGCGGATAGAACCAGATGTCTTTTAAGATCTCCCGCGCCTTTTCGGGCGTCATCTTCGCCTCGCCGGCAATGACCTCCAGCCGGTCAGAGCGTTCCGGGAAGGCATCCGGCGGCATGAACGGGTTTTTCGTACCGTTGGCGCCGTTATAATAGACCGCACACTGCCAGTCGTCGATCGTCCCGTCCTCCTGGATCGCGTGTCCCGGGCAGGCTTCCCGGCAGAGTCCGCATTCGTCGCAGAGGTGGGGCGTTTTTAACGTTGTTTCCGGCAGGATCGCGTCCGTCAGAACGAAACAATAGCGGACGAAGGGGCCGAATTCATCGGTTAAGAGCGTGTGATTGAGGCCGAGTTCGCCGAGGCCGCAACGGACCGCGGCGTCGAGAAAGTTCATCTGCACTTCCTCCGTCCGGCCGCGGAAAACCTCGTCGTACGCGACTTCCGGGTTCATGCCGTTTTCTTCGGCCATGATCGTCTCATGCCGTCGTTCCGGGAGTCCCAGATAGCCGTGCTCCTCGAGATATACGGCGACTTTTAAGGAAGCCATCGGCATGACGGTTTCCTCCATATTTTCCACTCCCATGGTTGTGTACTGGTAGTAAGTCGTTCCTTCTTTTACCCCGCGATAGATGCCGCGGAGCACCTGAAAACCGAGGCCGATCACGGATTTGACTTCCGGAAGGATCTTGAAGATCGGATCGTCCTTCGGAAAGCGGTCCGCACTCGCAATGCCCACGATGTCCGCAAGGTTTTCCTTTGCGATCCGCTCCACGCCGCGTTTGAGCAGATGCTGCCAGCAGGCCAGATCGCAGGGCCGCCCGCAGAGGCAGGGCTGGTAGCCCCACATCGTGTTCGGCAGGTCCTTGAGTTTCGGATTCGAACGGTCCTTATTCCGGTAATGCTCGTGGCACTTGTGCGTGTCGAGCCCCGTTTCCGAAACGGCACCTCCGGTGCAGGCCTTCGCGCAGGCCATGCAATGGTCGCAGAGCGGTTCCGTAAGCGGTTCGTCAAGGTCTAGAGGCGCGTCGGTAATGATGAAGCAGTAGCGCATGAACGGGCCGTACTGCTCATTGATGATCTTCCCGTTCAGTGCCCGGGAACCGATCCCGCAGGCCTCCGCCGCTTTGCCGAAGTCGATGATGACGTCCGGAACGGGTTTTCCGGGCGCGACTGCCTCCGCGTGAATGAGCTCGTAGGTGCCCGCCACTTCCGGATTCGTGCTTTTGTCGCCCTTCACCTTCAGGTTCGGGACGGCCTTCTGGAGACAGGCGTCGTAACCCGCGTTCTCGATCATGGAACCGATCTTGAACAGAAAGATCTCCGCCATCTCTTCATCGATGTATTTCACGCCGAGCGTCGTATAGCCGTAGTACTGGTTTCCGTGCTCCATTGCCCGGTAAAGCCCTTTCGGAACGGCGAAACCGAAACCGATGATCGCCGCGGCACAGGGCAGAATGCTTCTCGGATCGCGCTGCGGATCGGGCTCGTCGTACACCGGACCGATGCCGACGACCTGAGCCCCGAGTTCCAGGGCCTTTTTCTTAATGAGTTCAGAGGTCAGTTTCATGGCGTTCACCTGTCCATTTTCCACGGTTTCCCGGTCCGGAGCGGCTTTTCGAACCGTCCTTCGAGGCAGCCGCCCTTTTTCTCGAGCATGGACACGCAGGCGCGGATGCACCCGCCGCATTTGGCCATGTTGTAGCCGACCCAGCTCGGGAAATACTGCTGCAGCGCCGTGTAAAGCTTCATGATCTCGTGCTCGTTCGCTTCGGTGCCCTCCTTTTCAAAAAGGTCCAAAGCGCCGTTCTTGTTCTCGTCCCAGACTTCCTTCGGCACGAAGGGGTTGTAATAGCGGCCGGCGTGCGTGTAGTACGCATAGCAGCGCCACATGTCGATGTCGCCCCACTCCATGACCTTGCCTTCCATCTCGACGCGGACTGTCTTCCCGGATCCGATCGGCGGGATGCAATGCCCCGGACACTCGCGCACACAGGCTCCGCACTTCCGGCAGAGCGGCGGGCCGGAGTAGAGTTCGTCGTACTCAAGTTCCGCGTCGGTAAAGAGGAAGGCGACGCGCTGCAGCGGCCCGAACTCCGGCGTCAGGAGCATCTTGCTGTAGCCGAGTTCGCCGAGGCCGCAGGCAACCGCCGCAAGGCGGAAATGGAACTGCAGATCCGGGCAGGCATTGCCCTCGCGGGTCGGCCGCGTGAACTGCACGTTCCGGTGGTGCGCCGTCGACGTCCGGGCATTTTCATTGACCTCGATCTGCTCCTCGGGGGAGAGGGTATTGCCCGGGCTTCCGTCCATGTCGGAGACGGGCCCCCGCGCCCCGGTATTCCGGTACACGAAAGCTTCGTAGCCCTCGGCCTCAATGACCTTTCCGACCTGATAAAGCACCTGCGGCGCAAAGATCTCGTTGATCCCGCCGTAGGCCATGGAAGGATACTGGAAGAACTGCGTCCCTTCCTCAATGCCCCGCTGAACGCCCCGCGGGATCCGGAACACAAAACCCACGCAGCTTTTCGCGTTCGGGAACAGGAGCTGCGGGTTCATTTCCTTCGGCGCGCCCGCAAAGCGGCTCATCGGTCCGATCCCGCATTTGTCCGCTCCGGCGGCAAGCGCCGCGTCTTTGATCATTTTCGCTGTTAACATTGGTTTCCTCTCGTACGGTCCCTCCGTCCCCGGAGGAGTATCGTTATGAATCGATCTTCACGATCCGCACGGGATCGCCGTTTTCCAATACGTAGGGGTAGATCGAGTGCGCCGGCTCCAATAGATCGAGGAGATTTCCGGCGTAACGGCCCTCGGCATAGCTTCGCAGAATCTGTT
>JAEEGL014730595.1_pt1 | contig 13241 bp, 12 predicted proteins | sample 9134231 | NCBI WGS metagenome assembly JAEEGL01 (sample SAMN16246548, study PRJNA631951) | gut metagenome | biome: gut microbiome; feature: rumen; material: fiber-attached | host: Bos | place: Iran: Karaj | collected 2018-10 | reverse complement strand
CGGCCAGGTTCCCGTCCTGGGGAATTCCCAGCTTCAAGCGTCCGGCGTTCAGCAGGGTGTTAAAGGTGCCGTGGACGATGCCCTGGGGCCCGATATACATCCAACCGCCGGCGGTCATCTGGCCGTAGTTGGCAACGCCCAGGGCGGCGGCACGGTTGAAATGCTCCTGGTCGTCAAAAGCGCCGACCATCAGGCCGTTGGAGATGATGACACGGGGAGCCAGTTTGTGGGAGTGAAACAGACCAAGCGGATGGCCGGACATGACCACCAGGGTCTGCTCGTCCGTCAGCTCTTCGAGATACTTTTTGATCAGACGATACTGCATCCAGTTCTGGCAGACCTGGCCGGTCTCGCCGTAAGTCACCAGTTCATAGGGATACAGCGCCACATCGAAATCCAGGTTATTGTCGATCATGACCTGGATGGCGCGGCCTTCCACGCACTTGCCCTTGTACTGATCGATGGGCTTACCGGAAAGCTTGCCCTCCGGGCGGAAGCGGTAACCGTAGATCCGGCCCTTCTCCTCCAGCTCCTGGGCAAATTCTTTCGCCATCTGAGCGTGGTGGTCCGGATGGATATAGCGAAGAGCATTCTTGATCGCCAGGGCCTTATCGGCTTCACTGAGCTTGGATTCCCGGCGCGGAGCGCGGCGGTAGCTGGGGTCCATCTTCGGGTATTCCGGCAGCTCATAGTCCAGCTTGATGGTCATGGCTTCGTCTGCGAGATTCATGATGCGATCTCCTCCAAATTGATTGTTCTACGAACAAGATCCGCGGCATCGTATGATCCAGGCCCCGGATCTGTTTATGGCCGAGTTACAATATAACATTTTTACCCTGTAAGTGCAAGAGAAACAGCATTTCTTTTCCTGCTGCGAATGAGAAAAACAGAACCGGAGGGAATGCATCTGGACACTTTTGACAGCCTGTGATAAACTCATATCAGAAATCAACATTACGGAGGTATGTGACATGGCAAAACTTGTGGAATGCATCCCCAATTTCAGCGTCAGCAAAGAAAAGGACGAAGCTGTTTTTCAGGGCCTGGTAGACACAGCCAACGCCATCCCGGGCTGCACGCTTTTTGACGTACAGACGGACGGCAATCATAATCGCTGCGTTTTCACCCTGATTGGCTCCCCGGCCGCTATCGAAGAAGCCGCCTTCCAGCTTGCCAAAAAAGCTGTGGAGACGATCGACATGACTAAGCATGAGGGGCAGCACCCCCGAATGGGTGCGGTGGACGTGATCCCCTTCGTGCCTCAAAAGGATGTGACGGTCCAGGAATGTGTGGAAATGTCCAAGCGTGTCGCCCAGAGGATCTGGGACGAGTTGTCTCTGCCCTCCTTCCTGTATGAGGACTCCGCAACCCGTCCGGAGCGGAGGAACCTGGCTTCCTGCCGCAAGGGACAGTTCGAAGGCATGCCCGAGAAGCTGCTGCAGGAAGATTGGGCCCCTGATTACGGCGAGCGGAAGATCCACCCCACCGCCGGCATCACGGCTATCGGAGCGCGCATGCCGCTGATCGCTTTCAACGTAAATCTGGATACGGCCGACGTAGAGATCGCCAAGAAGATCGCCAAGGCGATCCGCGGCTCCTCCGGCGGCTTCCGCTCCTGCAAAGCCATCGGCATCATGCTGGAAGAGCGGAACATCGCCCAAGTCTCCATGAACATGGTGAACTTCGAGGACACGCCCCTCTTCTACGCCTATGAGATGATCCGTTCCCTTGCAGACCGTTACGGAGTGCGTATCATCGGCAGCGAGATCGTTGGTCTTACCCCAGCCAAGGCCCTTGTCGACTGCGCGGAATATTACCTGAAGATCGAAAACTTCGACTGCAAGAATCAAATCATGGAGTACCACCTGATCGATATGGGGAATTGAGGTGCATGGAAATGAAACTGTCTGAAATGACCGTAAAAGCTTTTGCGGATATGCTGGCGTCCGATGCACCCGCTCCCGGCGGCGGCTCCGCCGCGGCGCTGGCCGGCGCCATCGGCGCGGGTCTCACCGCCATGGTCGCCTGCCTTACGCAGGGCCGCAAAAAATACGCGGATTACGCCGTCTTTGCCGCCGAGGCGGAAGAGCGTGGCAACATGCTGAAAGCGCGTCTGCTGAACGAGATGGATCAGGACACGGAGGCTTTCAACCTGGTCAGCGCCGCCTTCGCGCTGCCGAAGGAAACCGACGAAGAAAAGTCCGCGCGCAGCGCTGCGATCCAGAAAGGGCTGAAGGCCTGCACAGAGACGCCGCTTCTATGCATGGAACTCTGCGCCGAAGCGATTACGCTGAGCACGGAGTTGCTGGAGCACGGTTTCAACACCAGTTCTGCCAGCGATCTCGGCGTCGCGTTCCTGCAGCTGGGCTGCGGCATCCGCGGCGCCTGGCTCAACGTACTCATCAACATCGGATCTATCAAGGACGAGGACTTTGTCACCGCCGCCCGGGCAAAGGGCGAAACGCTTCTGACGCATGCGCTTCCCTTGGCTGTGGAGGGATATGAGAAGATCCTTGCGCTCGTCAGCGAGTAAACGGTATAAAGGAAGCAGAAGGTCGGGAATGTTCCCGGCCTTCTCCTTTTTATCCGATCGTCAGCGAAGGAAGCCGTTGATGATCTGCTCCTCCGCTTCCTGCTCCGTCAGTCCCAGCGTCATGAGCTTGACGAGCTGATCCCCGGCGATCTTTCCGATGGCGGCCTCGTGGACCAGCATGGCGTCCACGTCATTGGCCTCCAGGGACGGGATAGCCAGGATGCGGCCCCTGTCCATAATGATGGAATCGCACTCTGTGTGGCCGCTGCAGGGGGCGTTGCCAGTGATTCTGGCGTTGAAGGTCTGGGTGGAATCGTCCCGGGCCACCGAACGCGAGACCACGTCTGCAGTCGCGCCGTCGCCGTTGAGATTCACCTGGTAAGTGCTGACGGCATTCTGCCCTCCGTGGGTCATGAGGCGCTCCTTCACCACCAGGCGCGCCCCGGCCTTCAGTTCAGCCAGCGTCGTGCGCTCGGTGGAGTCCACGCCCTTGATCTGTTCCATCTCCATTTCCATGGAGCTGTCCTCATCCATGTAGACCTCTGTCACCGGATTCAGGATCCGCTGGCCTCTGCCATCGCCGGAGCCGTAATGCTTTTCCACATACTTGACCTTTGAGCCGCGTTCCAGATAAAAACGGTGGATACCGTCATGCTCGGAATCCTGGCTGCCGCAGTTATCGATCCCGCAGCCGGCCACGATGACTACGTCGCTGTCCGCGCCAATGAAAAAGTCATTGTAGACCGTCTCCTTCAGGCCGCTGGCGGAGAGAACGACCGGAATATGCACGCTCTCATTTTTCGTACCTGGCTTGATCCGGATATCGATGCCGCTTCCGTTTGGCTTGGAAACGATGTCGATATTGGCGGTGGTATTGCGTCCAGCAAGCTCGCCATTTGCACGGAAATTATAGGCTCCGGAGGGAACACCGTGCAGATCGGCGATCTCTTCGATCAGCCGTTTTTGGATCGCGTCAAGTTTCACCATATCTCTCCCCTCCTTACTGCAGCCGCTGGCAGGCGCTGACGGGCGCGGTCTGTCCGATCAGCATGGGCAGGATCTCCTCCGGGCTGCCCTTGTGGGTGATCCGTCCTTCCGCAAGGACGATGATCTCGTCCGCGATCTGCAGGATGCGCTCCTGATGAGAAATGATGAGAATGGAGCTGTCCTGGATCTCGCTGCGCATCTTTTCGAAAATGCGGATCAGATTCTGAAAGCTCCAGAGATCGATCCCGGCCTCAGGCTCGTCAAAAAGGCTCAGCTTGGTGTGTCGGGCCAGGAGCGTCGCGATCTCGATCCGTTTCAACTCGCCGCCGGACAGGGAGGAATTGATCTCCCGGTCGATGTAGTCTCTGGCGCAGAGACCGACCTCGGACAGGTAGGAACAGGCGGAGGATATGGAAAGATTCTTCCCCGAGGCAAGGCGCAGCAGGTCCTGCACCCGGATACCCTTGAAGCGCACCGGCTGCTGAAAGGCAAAGCTGATGCCATGCCTGGCGCGCTCGGTGATGTCAAGATCGGTGATATCCTCTCCATCCAAAAGGATCTGCCCGGACAAGGGTTTTTCGATCCCCATGATGAGCCTGGCAAGCGTGGATTTCCCGCTGCCGTTCGGCCCGGTGATCACGGTAAATTTACCGTTTTCTACCGTCAGATTCAAATCGTGAATGATCTCTTTTTTCCGCTCGTCCTCAGTGACGGCAAAGCTCAGGTCTCTAATCTCAAGCATAGATGGTTTCTCCTTCGTGTACAGGGTCTCGCAGAATGCGGCTCAGTTGTCCGCCAGATTATAGCCGTTTTTCATGTGCGTGCTGGCTTCCAGCAGGATCTTGTTAAGGGTGGAGACGGTCTCTTCTCTTACCATCCGGCAAAGCTCCTCATTGGCCTCCAGCAGGATCTTTTCCGGCTCTCCCGCTGCGATCCTGGCGTCATATGCAAGAAGGAGCTGACGGCCTCTGGTAAACACGGCATTGTGGTATCGTTCGATCTGCTGGACGCAGGAGGAATAGTTATGATCCGCCAGGACGTCGATGATCCGGCTTGCCCAATAGAGATTTTCCGTGGAAACGTCCAGTCTTACGTCGCTCAGGTATTTGGGGACTCGGTTTACGTTCGGATAAACGGGCAGCATGGCTGAAAAGGTGGTGGAGCCGAAGCAGATCCACTCCACGCCCTTGACAGCTTCAGGGACGCCGCTGCGGATCTGACAAATGCTGGTGACGCCGGTGCGGTTGATGCCAATGGAACGGTAGATCCCCCGCTTGCCGGTATCCCGATTGGTATAGGGATCGTAGGGTGTGCCCTGGAAATGAGAGGAGAGCAGATACTTCACATCCTCCACCGCCACCTTCCGATCCGGCACAAGAGACCAGGGGATGATGTCGCTCTCCGGGCCGAACTCCGCGTCGGGCCCGTCCCAGCGGAGGGAATCAGGCGTCAGATACCGTCCCATGAACCAGGCTCGGGGCGTGTTATAGATATGATCCATATCCCGCCGGGATCCGAAGATATTACGGGGATTGAACACACCGTCCTGATTGAGATCCAAATGGTTTTCTGCAATGAATTCCCGTAAATCTGCGGAGCAAAGATGGTTTTCCCGCGCGCCGAAAGCGTCGTCGAGGTCAAACGCATCCATTCCAAACTGATTGGGATTGATCACGCAGCGATCATCCGGGATCCGTCGAGCGATCCAATGGTGGCCGCCGATGGTCTCCAGCCACCACACCTCGTTTTCATCGTTGAAGGCAATGCCGTTGGACTCATAAGTACCGTCCTTCTCCAGAAGCGTTGCGAGTCGCAGTACGCCTTCCCGGGCCGTGCGGATATAGGGCAGCACCAGTACGACGATATCCTCCTCCCCGATGCCGCCGGGAGTCTCCGCTTCCCCCTCCTTATCCGCTTTTTTCAGCACAACCAGCGGGTCAGCCGAAAGCACGCGGGGATTGGAGGTGATGGTCTCCGTTGCGGTCATGCCTACGTTCGCCTCGTTGATGCCGGTGGCAGCCCAGATCCCGTCTTTCGGGTCCACGCTGGGACAGGCAGTGTAGCGCATGGGATCGGCGGGCAGCGGGATCTCCACGTGCGAGATCACGCTCTTATAGCTTCTCCCCTGTTTTCTCGGAGTGACAACGACCAGTTTTTTTACGTCAAAATGACCGTCGTCCGTACGGGCGATCATGGTGGAACCGTCATTGCTGGCTTTTTTGCCAACAAGAATCGTTGTACAAGACATTCCTATTCTCCTTTCGGTCTTTTCCCTCACTGATTTTCCAAATCCGAAGTGATTATATCACAGAAAAGAGTCAAATGATAGAATGATCCTTGCGATCAGGAAAGAATTCTCTATTATTTCCAGTAAAACGTATAGTGCCTGTCGATCGAAAAACCGAGTTGTTTGTAAAAATCCATATCCGAGATCACGTAGGCTCTCTCCGCGCCGTGTGCCTTTACCCGTTTGAACGCTTCATGCAGGAGCGCCCTGGCAATTCCCTTGCCTCTTGCGGAGGGGACGGTGCAAACCGGTTCGATATAGGCGTAGTCCGTTCCCTTTTGATGCCACAGGCAGCAGTAGGAGAGCATTTCCCCGCTTTGATCGACCGCTGCGATGCTTAATGACGGGTCAAGATGTCGGCGGATCTGGGGAATAATCGGGTCTTTCTTTTCAAATTCGCTCCGATCCATCCCGTGGTCAAAGCCCTGCCAAAGCAGCCATTGGAAAGCGTATGCGTCCCGACCCGGATCCAATTCCGCGATATGGAGCCCTGTCGGCAGTTCCGGCATAAAAACGCGATCCAGTTCCAGCTTCAGAACCGTTTCGGTCTGTTCCGAAGGGGAAAAGCCCATCGCCTTGGCCGCTTCGATCTCCCAACCGCAGGTATCACTGATCGCAACGCCGAGCCCGGAATCGTCCTTCAGCTCCCGATATGCGTATTCAAGGATCTCGGGATAAAGGGACTCAAAGCCCGGAAGAACAGCGCAGAAGGCCTCGCCGAAATACATGTCGTAGATAGCGGCGCCCACGAGTTTTCCTGCGCTGCGCCAAAGGCCGATTGAGGAGCTGGCGGCGCCGTCGAACTCCGGGTGCTCGTGCATCCATTCAAATCGCGCCCAGTTCCAGTTTATATGCTCTCTGCCGTTTCGGTTCAACTCGATCAGAAACACACAGAGCTCTTCATAATCCTCTTCTCGGTATCTTTGAAACACCATGCTCTCTTTACCTGTCGAAAAAACGATCTATTCTCCGCTCGTCCAGTATTGCAGACCCCAGTGCTCCAGATCCCATTGCTCCATATACGGGTTGCATTCATAGTCAACGTAGTAGAGCACGCCCCGGCAGGGAACGAAATTGGCAGGATAATAATCGATGTTGAGCCCGGCGGGATACAGCACGTCGCACATGGCACGCAGCTGTTCCAGCCAGTTCTCATCCAGCTTCCCCGCATGGATCAAGTCTGACGCCGGTTCGCCTTCGATGTATTCCTTGAGAATACGCTCCTGCGCTGGATCGACCGCCAAGAGCCGCGGCATGGTGATCCCAAGTCGTTTCAAGGTCTCATAGTCCCGCAATTCGGATTCCAGCTTGTTTCCGAAACTGTAGTAGTCGCAGGGCTCATGGTGGATCTGTTTGAGAACGCAGGTCCTTTCCCCGTCTGTCACCAGATAGGAATAGCCGCCCTTCCCCTTTCCGAGAAGCCGGATCACCCGATACTCCGAGCCGTTTACCGTCAAGACATCTTCCATGCATCAAAAGATCTGTCCGGGAAGACGGAGTTTTTCCTTGTGCGGAAAAGCCTTGTCAAATTCTTCTGCGCACGCTTCGTCCACATAATAGCCCTTTGGCGTCTGATAGACGCCGGTGATCCCAGCCAGATAACCCGGGATCAGTTCCCTGCAGAGGAAGAACGAAGAGTCCGCCCCTTCCGGCAGGTCGTGGTAGCGGATCCCGAATTTGCTGGCGTAATCGAAGCCGCTCTTCCCGTAAAAGCCGATGTTGCCTTCAAACAAAACGGCGCCGTAGCCCAAGGCGGAGGCTTTTTCCAGGGAGTAATCCAACAGCTTTTTCCCATAACCTTTTCGCTTCAGCTCCGGTGTGATCCCGATGGGGCCCATGGTCAATACAGGGATCTCTCTCCCATCGTCGGCTTCGATCACTGTTTTCATAAACATATTTTGCCCGATCAAACTGCCGTCCTTTTCCATGACAAGATCCAGCTCTTTTATGAAAGCAGGATCATCCCGCAGTACGTGGATCACATAGTGTTCAAGGCAGCCAGGTCGATATACGTTCCAGAACGACTCTCTGACGAGGTTTTCGACCTCGCGGTAGTCTTCTTCCTTTTCCAGCCGAATGATGTATTTCTTTTGATCCATTGCAAAGTCTCCTGTACACTCATTAAACTGTGATGATATTACTATATCATACATCATTGCAAAGGGGAACCTTAAACCTGAAAAAATCAATAACAGGCGCCCCACAAGGGGCGCCTGTTATTGATACGGCCGACGGGATTCCCCGCCTGCGGGCGGGCCTGGGCGCGGCTCTGGCGTGCCACCGGCACGCCATTCACTCCCGCGCCCCTCGAATCCCTGATTGCAATACCAAAAACAGGTCCCCCTTGCGGGGACCTGTTCTTGGTACGGCCGACGGGATTCGAACCCACGACCTCCAGAGTCGGAGTCTGGCACTCTATCCAGCTGAGCTACGGCCGCATATTCTTTTTGCCCAAACTTTACAAGGATAAAAACATCTGATATAATATCCCTGCGTTTGAACAGATGGTATTATAACAAATCCATCTGCACTTGTAAAGCCTTGTTTTGATTTTTTCGGGAGGGTCTGAGATGAAGAAAATCCCCCTTGGCAGCACCGGATTGATGGTCACGAAAACCGCGATGGGATGTCTTCCCGTCCAGCGCTGCGACGTAGATTATGCCGTTCGGCTGTTAAAATCGGCATATGAGGGCGGCATCACCTACTTTGACACCGCAAACGCATACACCGACAGCGAGATGAAGATCGGTCTGGCTCTCTCCGACGTGCGGGACAAGATCGTCATCTCCACCAAGAGTGCGGCCAGAGACAAGGCCGGCGTACTGGCGCATATCGAAAACAGTCTGCGCATGATGAAGACCGATCACATCGATCTGTTTCAGTTCCACCAGGTGCCGGAGGTCCCGGATCCCAACGATCCCAACGGCGCCTATGCTGGCGCTCTGGAGGCGAAGGCGCGTGGCTGGATCGACCATATCGGCGTGACGACACACCGTGTCCAGGTAGCCGAGGAGTGCATCGCTTCCGGCAATTTCGAGACGCTCCAGTTCCCCTTCAGCTACATTTCCAGCGAGCGTGACCTTGCACTGGCGGACAAATGCCGCGAGGCCGGTATGGGCTATATCGCCATGAAGGGCCTTGCCGGCGGCATGCTGACCAACGTGCGCGCCTGCCACGCGTTTATGAAGCAATACGAAAACGTGGTTCCTATCTGGGGCATCCAGAAGCTGGAGGAGCTGGAACAATGGTTGGCCGTTGCAGAGGAAGACCCGGACCTGGACGAAGAACTGAACGTCTTTATCAAAAAAGAGAGGCAGGAGCTTTCCGGCTCCTTCTGCCGGAGCTGCGGCTACTGCATGCCCTGCCCGGTCGGCATCGAGATCCGCAACTGTGCTCGAATGAATATGCTGCTCCGCCGTTCCCCCTGGCAGCAGTACATGACCCCGGAATGGAAGGCCAAGATGGACCAGATTGAGAACTGTCTGGAATGTCACAGCTGCTCCAGTCGCTGCCCCTATCAGCTTGACACCCCGAATCTGCTCAAATACATGCTAAAGGACTATCGCGAATTCTATGAAACACACAAAGATCTTCTCTAAACGGCTGCTTCGCCTTACCGCGATGCTGCTCTGCCTGGTCCTGGTGCTTCCTCTGGCTGCCTGCGGAGAGAACCGCAAGGAACAGCGGGAGATTTACGCCATGGACACGATCATGACCCTTACCGCCTACGGCAAAAACGCGGAAGCCGGTCTGAACGCGGCTGAGAGCGTGATCCTGGCCATGGACGTGATGCTGGATCCGGAGCTTTCCACCAGCACCGTCTATGCGATCAACCACGCCAACGGCGCAAGCGTCGTGGTCTCCGCCCAAATCGCGAAAATGCTCACCACCGCCAAGACCGTGTACGATCAGAGCGGCGGCGCTTTGGATCTGAGCCTTTACCCGCTCATCAAGCGCTGGGGTTTCGTGGACCAGAAATACTACAAGCCTACCGACGCGGAGATCGCCGAGGACCTTTCCCGGCTCTGCTTTGACAAGATGATCCTGACCAGCTTCCCCGCCTCTGGTTCCTACACGCTGATCATTCCGGAAAACGGGCAGTTCACCTTCGGCGCCGTTGCCAAGGGCTGCGCGGCGGAAAACGCCATCGACTCCATGCGCCAGGCCGGCGTAGAGAGCGGGATCATCTCTCTTGGCGGCAACGTGCAGACCCTGGGTCTGAAGCCTGACGGCAGCCTCTGGAAGGTCGCGATCCAGGACCCGGACGACCCCAACGGCTATGTTGGCGTCATCGGCGTCGGAGAGACCGCGGTGGTCACCAGCGGCCCCTATCAGCGCAATTTTACCCTCAAGGGAACCGTTTACCACCATATCCTCAACCCGGCCACCGGCTATCCCAGCGGCAGCGCGCTGCGTTCCGTGACCATTATCTGTGAGGATGGGACCATGGCTGACTGCCTGTCCACCGCCATGTTCGTCCTGGGCGAGAGCAAGGCCCTCAACTACTGGCGGACCTACGGCGGCTTTGAAATGATCCTGATCACCGACGACGATCGCATCGTCTGCACAAAGGGCCTACTGGAAGAGTTTACCCTTTCACCGGATGCTGAACAATACAGAGTCGTATATTCGGAGTAACATGGCACAACTGGAAAAGGAAGTACGTTATCTTAAGGGCATAGGAGAGAAAAAGGCGCAGGCTTTTCATAAGCTGGGCGTCTTTACTCTCTATGACCTTATATCTTTTTTCCCCCGTCGCTATGAGGATCGAAGCGTTTACAAGCCGATTTCCCTTGCGCAAAACGGTGAGAGCGTGTGCATCCGCGCCCTTGCGGCGGATAATCCCAGACTCAACCGGATCCGCCGCGGCCTTGATCTTGTCAAATTCAAAGCTGTCGACGAGAGCGGATTGGTCGAGATTACCTACTTTAATCAGCCCTATCGGAAAGACAGCATCCACAAAGGGGAAAGCTACGTCTTCTTTGGGAAAATGGAGGTCAACGGCAGCCGCAGAAGCATGGTCAATCCCGTCTGTGAACGCGAAGAGACTGAGGGCGGCGTCACGGGGCGGATCATGCCCGTATACCGCCTTGCCTCCGGCCTTAATCAGCGAGACGTCCTCCAGGCCGTGCGTCAGGGGCTGGACGAATGCGGCGAGCATCTCCCCGAGATCCTGCCGGAACGGATCCGGCGCCAGGAGCAGCTCTGCCCCGCTCGCTATGCCTACGAGAATATCCACTTTCCTTCCGATTTCAAGGGTCTGGAGATCGCAAGGCGGCGCCTCGTGTTCGAGGAGCTGTTTACCCTGGCCTGCGCGCTGGGCAAGATCCGCGGCGAGCGGGTCCGGGAACAGGGCGTTCGGATCAAGGCTGTAGAGCTGGATGAATTCTGGGCCGTTCTGCCCTTCTCCCCTACGGACGCCCAGCGCCGTGCCGTGAACGAAGCGCTAGAGGATATGCGTTCGGGAAGCGTCATGAACCGTCTTGTCCAGGGCGACGTTGGAAGCGGAAAAACGCTGGTCGCTGCAGCGCTCATCTGGGCCGCCTGGAAGAGCGGACTCTGCAGCGCATTCATGGCGCCTACCGAGATCCTGGTCCAGCAGCACGTGGCGACGCTGAGCCGCTTTCTGGCTCCTTTCGGCATCCGGATCGATAAGCTGACCGGCTCTTCCACCGCCAAAGAAAAGCGGGAGATCAAGGCGGCCCTCAAGGCCGGTGAGCTGGATCTCGTCATCGGCACCCACGCTCTTTTCAGCACAGATGTGGAATACACGAATTTGGGTCTGGTCATCACCGACGAGCAGCATCGCTTCGGCGTCGGGCAACGTTCCGCCCTGATCGGGAAAGGGCAGCGGCCCCATGTGCTGGTCATGTCTGCCACACCCATTCCCCGCACGCTTGCGCTGATCCTGTACGGAGATCTGGACGTATCCGTCATCGACGAGCTGCCTCCCGGACGGCAGAAGGTGGACACCTTCGCCGTAAACGAGGGCTACCGGGAGCGCCTCAACGGCTTTATTCGGAAGCTGGCCGCCGAGGGCCGGCAGATTTTCGTTGTATGCCCCATGGTGGAGGAGAATGAGGAACTTCCTACGCCGATGAAATCGGCAGAGGAGCACGCCAAAGAACTGGCTGCAGCTTTCCCGGAGCTGCGCGTGGCCTGCGTACACGGAAAGCTGAAGGCAAAGGAAAAAGACGCTGTCATGGCCGATTTCGTATCGGGCGAAACGAACGTGCTGGTCGCCACCACGGTTGTCGAGGTCGGCGTTGACGTTCCCAACGCGGCGCTGATGGTGGTGGAAAACGCCGAACGCTTCGGACTCAGCCAGCTCCATCAGCTGCGCGGTCGAGTCGGCAGAGGCGAGCACAAAAGCTGGTGCATCCTGGTTTCCGACGCCGAGAGCGACGAGGTCCGCGCGAGGCTGGATATCCTGTGCAAGACAAACGACGGCTTCAAGGTCGCGGAAGAGGATCTGCGACTGCGTGGTCCGGGCGATTTCTTCGGATCCCGCCAGAGCGGCCTTCCCGAAATGCACGTTGCGGACCTGGGGGCGGATACCCAGATCCTTCAGCGGGCCCAACAGGCGGCGCTTGCGCTTCTGGAGGATGATCCGGAGCTTGCCCAGCCGGAAAATGAAACCCTGCGCCAACAGGTCGATCGCCTCTTTCGGGCAAACGCTGATAGCTTCAACTGATCATCGACTAAATGGAAAAGCCGCGCTCCTGCCGGAGCGCGGCTTTTGTACGCATGTATTTGATTTAGGCATGTTCCAGACTGCGAACGACGCCGCCAATAGCCTTGATCGCTCCCTCTACGCCTGTACGGGCGCTGTTGATACATAGATCGTAATTGTCGATCTCGCCCCAGATCTGGTCGGTATAGTACTTGTAATAGCTGGATCGGTCCTTGTCCACCTGCCGGACCAGTTTCTTCGCCTGCTCCTCACTGAGCTCACGACGCGCCATCATGGTTCGGACACGGAACTCCGTTGGAGCCATGATGAACACGCGCAGAAGATCCTGACGGCGGCGGAGCACATAATCCGCACAACGGCCAACGAAAATACAATTGCCTTCCTCGGCGAGGGCACGGATCGCATCAAACTGGGCGGCGGCGATCTGTGTACTCAAATGGAAGCCCTCATCCATGCCCATATAGTGAGGGGCGGCGGTGATATAGGGAGAGATCCGTTTTTCATCATAAGAGGCAAGGATGGCTTTATTGAAGCTGGAATCCTCCGCTGCCTTGTCCACGATCTCCTTATCCAGGCAGCGGTAGCCAAGCTCCTCCGCAAGACCGCCGGCGATCAGATGGCCGTTGCTGCCGTGCTCTCTGCCGATGGTAATGATCATAATGATCCCTCCCCTGAAAACTGACTCTATCTTATCATTTTTCGCGAAAAAAGCAACAGCCCCGGAAAAGAAATCCGGGGCT
>JAEEGL012632034.1_pt1 | contig 13241 bp, 10 predicted proteins | sample 9134231 | NCBI WGS metagenome assembly JAEEGL01 (sample SAMN16246548, study PRJNA631951) | gut metagenome | biome: gut microbiome; feature: rumen; material: fiber-attached | host: Bos | place: Iran: Karaj | collected 2018-10 | reverse complement strand
TGGTGGTGACGCCCCTGCGGGGCGCTGGTGGTGACGCCCCTGCGGGGCGCTGGTGGTGACGCCCCTACGGGGCGCTGGTGGTGACGCCCCTACGGGGCGCTGGTGTTGACGCCCCTACGGGGCGCTGGTGGTGACGCCCCTGCGGGGCGCTGGTGGTGACGCCCCTGCGGGGCGCTGGTGGTGACGCCCCTGCGGGGCGCTGAATGATTATATTTTACATACCGATTCGAATGATTTCACGAGTTTTTTCACGCGTTCGACATCGACCGGATTGGAGATCACGCCATCTTTCTTTAGCGCGGTACCAACGATCGCGCCCTTGATAAAGCTGGCGTAATTGGCCATGGTTTCGGGTTTTGTGCCCGATCCGAGCAATACGGTTTTTCCGTCTGCTGCGCGATAGACTTCTTCGAGAATGCGGCGGTCGACGGGTTCACCTGTGCCGCTGCCCGTGACGATCACCGCATCGGCGTGTGCGCGCAGCAGCGTGTCTTTGGTGGCATCGGTCGCGCTCAGCGGCGCCAGCGGCGTCGCGTGCTTTACCAGTACATCGGCCAGAATCGCAATGTGGTTGGCCGAAAGCTGCTGGCGATAGCGCAATACATTATATGCATCGCCTTCGATAATGCCCTGATCCGTCACATAGGCACCCGAAATCACGTTGATGCGCACAAAATTGGCTTTCACTGCTGTTGCAATGCCGATGGCTGCGATGCCGTCGTTGCGCAGACAGTTGATACCCATAATCAAATTGGGATATTTCTTGCGGATTTCATGGGCCACAACCGTCATCATGGCGGTGTGATGCACCGGCATCGGCTGCGCCGCATTACCCTTGGGAAATGGGGCAGATCCAAAATTCTCGATGATCAGTGACGAAATGCCGCCTTCGACAATCGCATCTGCATCGGCCATGGCAAACGACAGAATCTCGTCAAAGCTGCGGCCGTCATAATACGGATCTCCAGGCAGTGCAGGCAAATGAACGACGCCGATCAGACCTTTGGGTTCCCACTTTTCCATATTCTTCTCCTTATTTTAAGGTTGGTTTCCCGACCGTGAATTTGAAGCGCCTGAAACCTGGAGCTGACTCCGGGATCAAGACTCCGGGCTGCATGCCCATGCAGAAATCGATAAACACCGCCGGTTTATACCGACTCGCAAGCCAGATAAGTCTGCAGAATCACGTGATACTGCGGATCAAACTGCAGCAGCTGGTTATCGATGGGGATCACCGTCAGCTGGGCATGTTTGAACGAAGGTGACAGGCTGTCCCACACGCTGTTCAGTCGACGGATGATATATAGGAATTCGTGAAAATATTCGAGCATTTCATCGTCTGCAGCGATGCTGTAGGCATAGCCTTTAATCATCTTGAGGCTGTATCGCACGAAGTAGGCGACGAATTGATTGGCGGGCATCAAATCCCGCCGGATGATGCGCCGGTCGAAGACCTTCAGAAACCGCCATTTCTGTCCGCGCTGCGTAAAATGGGGCATGCGTTCGGTGATGGCAAGTGCCCCGGGTTCATGGGCCGAGGCACCGAGCAGCGCGGGATCGAGTGCAGCTGCCTGGCCAACATCGACAAATGGGGTTTCGACGCGCAATTCCTGCTGCGGATGATCACAGATGGCGCGCAGTGCCACCCACAGCGCCGGGCGGCTGAATAAATCGATCAATGCTGTTGCGCGTTTGGAATCATTCATTGTGGTCGTGCTAGAAGAAACTCGCCAATCCGGTTTCGAGCAGCTGGCGGGTCATGCGGAATAATTTGTTGGATGTGAGCGGATAAACCGGCGATTCGAGCTGCAGGCGCTTGAGAATGCCAGGCATTTGCCGGGCATCCAGAATATCGGCCACCAGATCGCCGGCGGTCGCATGCAGCTTCGCCTGATCCGTTTCGCCGGTAATCGCAAACGCCAGAAATACCGGAAGAATCGACCCCAGTTTGTCCTCTCCGCCTCGCAGCTTGGGCAGGATCTTCGAGGCCATGCAGAAATCTCCCTGCTGTGCCCACGTGCTTTGTGACTGCTGGATATAGTCCAGGATTTCTTTCACCGTGCGGTAACCAAAATGCAGGTTTTCGGGCCGCAGAATCTTGTGAATCGTCGATATCGCGGGCTGCGCATCTGTATAGCCAGGCCAGTCGTGACAGACGCGATCGTAATCCATCTCGTTGAATTCCATCACGAATGCGCGATCGAGCACCTTGGGCGAAAACGAGAACGTTGTCTCGTCGACATTCACGGTTCCGATAATCGTGAGATTGGGCGTGAACGAAATCTTGGGCGGTACGACGCGGTGCCAGTCTGCACCATTGATGATATCCGACAAATCCACGGGGATCTTTTTCAGCATCATCCCCGAATTGGCCATCGATAAATAATGGTAGGCCAGTGTCCACGACCGGTCCATCTTGCCGATATAGAGCTGCTCGTGTACGCTGTCTTCTTTGCCGATCTCGCTCTTTGGCGCGCTTACAGTCCAAAGCGGCCGGTTGAACGGATGGATCTGCGACAGCTCTCCCATCTGAATTTCGCCATTCACCACGGTCGTTGGGCATTCCATCAGACTGAGAATATCAGCCAGATAATACTCGACGCGCGCCAGATTCAGCTCATCGAGAATGATAAAATGCCGCGGCGCGGCCTTGCCATAAGCCAGAAACTCCAGATAGGCATGCATGGCGACCAGCGTGGCCGAAGTCGGGTAGTACAAACCCGTCAGCGGATTGTAATAGCCCCAGATTTTCTGCGGATCTGTCCAGTCCGGGCGCACCGGCAAAAATGCCACGCGGTATTTCATCACGTCGTTCAGATTCGATTCCTGAATCTGCGTCTTGGTCAGAATATCGTGCGGCTCGCGCACATCGATATACGCATTGCCATCATTGCCAATAATATCGGGGATTATCCCGTTCTGGGCCAGCGTGATCTTGAACGATTGTGCGGTGCCCTCACCACTGTACGACAGGCCTGTGTATTGCCCGTTTTCCATCATCATGCCTGCTGCAATGCCCGTGGCAATACGGCGGGCCAGCTGGGTCTTGCCCGATCCGCTGATGCCCGAAAGCAGCATAAAGGGTTTGGTCACCAACGCTGTTACCAGCGACTGTATCACGCCTCGTCTTTCTCGTATCATTGCTTCATTGCCTCCCGCAAAAAAACGGATACACCTTTACCACATTTGATACGAAAAGTGGAAGTGTAACAAGCTCCTTAAAACAGGGCTGCCGCATTTAACCCCGGATGAATTATTGCTGACGCCATGCAGACTTTCCCAAGTGGTATAGTTTAGGCGAAATGGGGGAGGGGCCCCATTTCGACCTTTGCAGGCCATTGTAGACAGTTTGTATTCAGTAGTATCCATACATTATTGCGGGTTCCAAGGGCCTCAGGCCCTTGGCGGGGTCTGGGGCAGAGCCCCAGAAAAGTAAATGCGATGGTCCTGGCTCCTTAAAACGGTTGACGATAGAGCCCGTCGGGGGGATAATATATGCGCCTGTTGGATTTTGTTTTCACTAACGGATAAACCTATGCCTCCAGAAAAAAAAGCATTAAGTGATTTTCAAAACATCCTGTCTTCGGAGATGGATGTTCAGGAAGAACTCTCGGGTGGATTGCTGGATGGTTTCGCCATTCGCAATGTCGATTTGCGCCGCACGTCGTTTGCAGATCGAAAACTGCGCAATGTGCTGATACATCGCGTCGCCATGCCCAGCCTCAATTTCGAGGGAATGTCTGCCGATGCGGTGCAGTGGACCGAAAGCGGTCTGCGCGGCAGCAACCTGCGTTACACCGAATTCGACAGTCTCAATATGTCCAACTGCGAGGCTATCGAATGCAATTTCGACGAATCATTGCTTCAGAATTCGGCCGTCTTTGAATCGGTGCTCTCGAATGCCACATTCGTCAAATCGAAAATCGTCAAGACGACGTTCCAGTCGTCCGAGATGTATGGCGTCGATTTCGAAAACGCATTCCTCGCTCAGTGTGAGTTCACCGATCCCAAAATGGGCAATGCGTCGCTCACGCGCACCAATTTCCATCGCGCCATGATCATCGATTCATCGCTCAAGGGCGCCAATCTTCACGCGGCCAATTTCACCGACGCCATCCTCATTCGCGTCGATATGCGCGGCGCCAATCTCGTGCGCGCAGACATGCGCGGTGCAGTGCTCATCGACTGCAAATTCAATCCGGACGATCGCGACGGCGCGCTCTGGTCCTAGTTCTCACAAGCATTTCTTTGGAATATTAACGAATCATAAAGAGGATCAAAATGGCATCGACCCAGCAGCATCAGGAAATCAAAGCCGCCCTCGAACGGTACACAAAAGAAGAACTCGTCGAACTCATGGAGCACCTGCTCAGAATCTATGTGCTCAACGAGCCCGTCAAACTCGACACCGCCATCTCAAAACCCGAAAATGTCAAGGATTTGGGCGGTTATTCGTTCTCGCAGATCATCACCTATCTGCAGAACAATATGGAAGTCGACGAACTGAGCAAATTCCGCGTCACGCCCTATACCGTCTACGTTTCGGTGGGCGAAGCCGAGTTCGACTTGAACGGCCCCACGCCGACGCTCGCCAGCGCCAAGCCCGAATCCCGCGACGATGACGACGATGTCGCATCCGATGATGACGACGACGAAATGACGCCGGCCGAGAGAATGGATGCCCTCGACAACAAACCATGGCGCCGTGCCCCCGAACCAAAACCAAAGAAAAAATCCGGCCCCACAGTCGAAACACCGACCATGGCCGATCTCTTTGCAGACGATGGCAACCGCGACCGCGGCTATTCTTTCTACAATGAGCCACCCGAAAGAGCCGACGAGGAAGAGGAAGAACTTCCGCCCCCAATCGCGGATGTGGCCCCCGGCGACGATCCCGCTGTCAAAGTCGAAGAACCCGCAACTCAGGATTTCGCCAAGGCTGCCGCCACGCGCGAAGAAAAACCCGCCACGCCTCCCGCTGCGCCCCCTCCTCTTGCCGCAGGCGACACGCAGATCAATCCAAACAATCGTTTCGCAAGCCTCGACCTCGATTAACAGGAGAGCCTCATGCCTTCAGATATCATTCGCGTTCGCCGTTTCTTCGAACGCGGCCTGTACTTCTACGATCAGGGACAGTTCGCCGATGCATGCGTCAATTTCAAAGACGCCATCCAGCTCGACCCGAACTTCCTCCCCGCCAGAACACACATGGCCGTCGCGCTCGCTCAGCAGCATAAATACGTCGATGCCATCAAACTACTCGAAGATGGCCGCAAACAGGTGCCACTGCGTCCCGATCAGCAGCTCGAAGTCTTGCGCCTGCTCGGAAACATCTGCCTCATCCGCCAGGATTATCCTGCTGCCGGCTACTACCTGCGCGCCGCCCGCAAAATCGATCCCAAAAATCCGAACATCCGCCTGATGCTCGCGACTTGCTACGCCAAAGCCGGACAGTTCGCCGATGCGACCGATCTCTTGCTCGAAAGCGCTAAAGCTCAGGAGCCCTAGTGCTGCTGCGTCGTTTTTTATAGTTTGCGCGGCTATGTCGCATGATTGCGCCATACGCCGCGCTTTTTTGTGCGCTATCGACCGCAGGCGGTCAATACGCGCACAACACATATATGCTTCACATCATGCATTTGCCCCAATGGGGCGTTATCTTTGTACGAATCACCGTGGGCATTTTCTGATACCCCAAAAAGGAAATGGAAATATGAACAGATTAATGGTTTCGATTGGCTCAATTTCTCTGGCTTTGGCTCTCGCCGGATGCGCCACCACCAACAAAACCCCGGCCGCACCTGTGGATGTCTACGCTCAGATGGAATCGGAGGCTTTGCAATTTGTCGCCGACAGCACGCCAATGCCTGATACCTCCGAATGGCTGACGGCTGCGAACAACGGCGATGACGCTGCTGCCTTTGTGGTGCACATGATGTACCGCGATAAAATCGGCAATGTGGCGCATATCAAAGATGGCATCGTGACCGACGAAACCCTCGATGAAAACGATATATTTCGCGAGATGATTCGATGGCGTTCGAAAGAGCCGTCCGGAGATTTGCTGTTTGTTTATACCAAGCTGGCTATCACGCCTTCGCTCATCTTCAGTGACTATTTGAAAGAAGCGGCCGGTGACGATGGCTCCGAATCGCAGTATTCATATGGCGAAGCCACTACAAAGGCTCGTGCTTTCCTCGAAGAAGCTGCAAAGCGCGGTTATGGCAATGCCGAATATTTGCTTGGCCTCATCCACTGGAACGGACTTGGGGTCGCTGTAGACAAGACAAAAGCCTTCGAACTGTTGTTGCGTGCTGCAAATCACGGCATTTCAAATGCGCAGTACGATATCGGCATGATGTATGAACTCGGGCTGAATGGTAAAACCGATAGCGAAAAAGCCCGAAAATGGCTCGAAAAAGCTGCAGATAACGGCAATAAGGATGCATTGTTCATCCTTGCGATGAAATATGCAGATGGTATCGACGTCGCCAAAAATTCAGAAAAAGCTCTGGATTATGAAAGAAAGGATCTGACGTATCATGCCTGGCTCAAGCTGCATTACGATCATGTTGGAGAGGCTAATGTTGTATGCTCATATGATTACGATGAGAGCTCCATTAAAGATGTCACCGCAGATGATTGCGGCGATGGTGAGGAAGTGTTTTATGATCTCGAAGATCTGAGCGAAGAAGAAGCTCAAAAGGTGGTGAATGAGAGAATTTTATCGCGCGAATCACGGATGTCTTTACCCTATAAAATTGATTATTTGATCGCGCGCAAATGGTTGGAACGCGCAGCTAATAATGTCAGCAACGATCAGTCCAGACTGCTGTTGTCACAGATCTATACATTGAGCGGATGCCAGGGGGGAAGAGATGTATCCAGCCCGGAAACGCTCGATCTGGCATTTGCGATGATTCAGACCTGCGTCGATCACCAGACGCCGAATGCTAAATTTGCAATGGCACAAATGTACCATTTGAATGCTCCGATGTGGGAATACCAGGATGAATCAAATACGGATAAACGCGATGAATGGTATAGAAGTGCGCTCGACTGGTACGAAAAGGCTGCACAGGAAGACGATAAAAAAGCCTGCAAATCGCTGGCTGCCATCTATAACGGTTATGATTATCCCAGCCTCAGCGATGCGCTTGGCATCGAGCAGGATAAGAAAAAAGCATACGAATACGGCAAGAAAAGTGGGGATGCGAATGTCGCGGCTTACAGTGCGGCAGATAATGCAGAACAGGCCGCAAAAGAGGGCAGAGAAGAAGAAGCCATTGAATGGTATCAGAAAGCCATTGATATGCTGATTCAAAGCGATCCCGAAAATGCCAATCGTGAGAGTGTAAAGGAGTGGTATGTTCAAATCGGTTGGATTTATGATCACAGCAAATCAAAATTGCACAGTCTCCCCAAGGCGATTGAATATTATAATATGGCTGTGACCGGCGATGGATACAAAAAAATGTATCCGAACGATTTGCAAAAAGTCGCAACGCGATTTGGCGAAATCTATCGAAAGGGAAAAGAAGGCATCAAGACCAACAAAAAACTTTCGCAGGAATGGTTCCGCCGCGCCGTTGAAGCGACCTATTATTCTGTGCAGGAATCCCCTGCATTCAAATATATCAATGAACAGCCCAGAGCCGATCTCAAAGAAGCCATTGAGTATCAGATAAAACTAGAGCACGATAAAAAAGTGAGCGAGTTCTTTGTGATTAAATCGGGATTAAATCCGTGCATCAAGAACAACAATGCATGTCCGGCTAAGGTCACGACGCTGTATCGGGAATCCATTCAAAAGGCGATAACCGCGATTACTGCATATGCGCTGGCAACAACGGGAAAAGCCGATTTGACCTATATCGATAATACGTTCTATTTCTTTGCCATTGCGCTTGGGCACGACGAAAGTTATCGCCAGCAGCTCAGCAAATATTCGGTTGCTTATGGTGCGATTTACAACAACTACGACCTGATGCAGAAAGATCGCGAAACTCTGTTCTATATCTGGTATCTGCGCCAGATTCCCTATGCTGCCGCCGATGAGTTCAAAAAACTTCAGTCCGAAAAATCATGGGACGATTATATGAAAGAAGCCCAGAAACTGGTGAAGAAAGAATCCGAACTCAAAAACGGTTTTGGCTACGATTTGCTCTCTCACGTCCAGTCGTTCAAAGAAGGTCTCAATCCGTAGATTAAGGTAAGCGCTCAATACCTCCAATTGTCACGTTTCAGGCTTGTCAGGCTTGAAACGTGATTCAAGCAATTCCGGTGCGACTTAAAGCGTCTGCTCGAATTGTACATACAGGAATTATTGAGCGCTTACAATCTATCTATGGTTTGTCAAACCAGAGCTTTTGGGCATCGGGCGGTAGTGATGCATTTTTCTGCAGCACTTTTTGCCGGAATCCTTCGCACTTTTCGCAGATGACCTTGTCTTTGTCTTTCGACCTGAACATATCATCCACCATTAACAGTGATGAAATATCCCATTGGCTGATATCCTGGTTAAACGATGTTGCGCCGTCAAACATGCCGCTCATATATTGCACATTTGAGACATCCCATTTGGAGATATCCTGATTGAATGATGTGGCTTTCTCAAACATACGGCTCATACTGATGACATTGGAGACATCCCAATTGCTTAAGTCTTGATTGAATGATGAACAGTCTTTAAACATCGAACCCATATATTTAACTCTTGAAACATTCCACCTGCTGATATCCTGATTGAAAGATTTGCAGCCCCTAAACAATCCATACATGTTTTCTACATGGGAGACATCCCACGCACTGATGTCTGCGTTGAATGGCTCATTTCCAGCGAACATTAATCCCATATCACACACATCGCGCAGATCTGGTGTGTCTTTGGCTTTGAGCTGCGGATAATTGGTGTCTTTGGTATGTGGATTGTATTTCCCGCCACGTTCAACTGCAAGTAAATGACTCACATCTTTCCATCGAATGTCGCCCCACTGGTCGATCGATCGTAGAATAAAATCGTATGACTTTGGATCAAGTTCGCCATGTTCATCAAGTTTGAGATGGGGGACATCTCCGCGAATGGCGATTTGATGAATGCCCTTTTTTTTATAACGGCATACGATGTCTGCACTTCTGATTAAACTATCTGTATATTTATAATTCTTATATTCACCATTCATTTCGCAGTCGACATCGAAGTCGTATGGATAGGGTTCCTTATTGGAATCTGAGAATTGAGCATAATATTCTATGCCAACGGAACTGTTAGGTTTGAGCGTTTCGTAGGTAAGAATAAATGGTCGCTGCTCTTCTTTTGGAATTGGATTGTGCGTATATGGTACGACGCATGGTTCAGAACGTTTCGCAGTATCAATGGTCTCTGGTATTCCGGAATTCGGCTCGGTTGGTGCTGGCCTTGTTTCGCTGGTGTCTGTTTGAGGCTCTTCACTTGTAGTGTCATTCGCTATGTTTGTAGTTTCTTCGGGGACACTATGTTTTTTCGTAGCTGAGCATGAAAGACTTAGGCATGTTATCGCAATGATTGTCATCCAATTAATATGATTCATATTTCACTCCTGTTGTATTAGATGAAGATTCGGGTCTCACATGGTTTCCTCTTTATAAAACTAATATTGATCGGATTGCGGAGTGGGCAACAAGTTGGTTTAATCTGTCCATTCGTCCGTAACATCCTGTTCACGGTCTTCAATGCACTTTTCTCGACAGAAGACAGAATAATATATATGCTGCGAAGCTATCGAAACTCGTGCACAAAGTCTTGATGCAGTGCTGTCGCAGCATTTAGCGTTTTTGTATGATGGGTCAGCTCCATTGACTAAATCTTCAGTATACTCATGATCCGGTTCCAGACAACATTTGCCATCTGTACACGTCGCATCAACCGGACACACATTTCCGCAGCTGCCGCAGCTGCGATTCGAAGTGAGATCTGATTCGCATCCATCAAGAATTGAATCATTACAATTTGAATACCCTAATTCGCATATGAAATCAGTTAAGCTGCATCTCGATATGTGCCGATCCGATAGACTCATAAGCGTATCATTTGCGGTGTTTAAATCATAGTTTTCTATACATTCACCAATACACATCGTTTGTGACGATGTACACTTCGCACATTTGCCGTTCTCACACATTTCGTCGGTGGCACATGCAATGACATTATCTGCATCTGTTCCGCAAAACGCTCGGTCTGACAATAATGATGTCTGTTCCTTGCAAACATTCTTGTTGTCGATCTTAATTTTCACAAAACCTTCCGGGCAAACACATCTGGCTTCATTATCAACAACTTTGCATTCAAATGTCTCTGGACATGTTACACTTGCACAATCATTGTCAATTTCGCATAGTGCATTGCTGTATCCCTGAGTGCATTTGCATGTATAGTATTCATCACCAGACTCTGCGTTCTCGTGTTTGGCACAGGAATTGTAAATATTTGGATCTGCGCATGCGCCTTTTCGAAGACTTTCTTCATTAAGACCCAATATTGACGGTGAGTCGCCGCAGAATTCATAAGCAGATTCTCCCCTACATATATTAACAGAGACGCTTGTTATAATGTCATTCTGTCTAACAGATACATCCAGCAGACCACAGGTCGTATCATTTGGACACACATATCCCTTGTAATTATCATCCAATGGCGAATCGGCGTTCGCAAGTCCTTTTGCGCCGCAGTGTGCATCGTCATTCTTAATACATAAGCCATTGTTGTTCATTCGATAGCCAGTAATACAAACGCATTCCCCATGTTCGCATTGCTTATTTTCACCACATAAATACGAGTTTTCGATTGCATATCCATAATTATCCTGTACGGCACCGCAATACCTGATATCAGAATCAGGATTTATACATTCGTTGCTGTGGTTTCTCAATAAGCCAGCAGGACAGGTACATTTGCCGTTTTGGCAAGTAATATTGTTCTCGGTGATGCAGATCTCACCATTCAGATTATCCGAATCATTGGCGCCACAATACTTATTGTTGCGCATTGGGTCAATACAGTGGCCTTCGCGCATCAGCAATCCGTCAGGACAAGTGCACTTGTTCTGTATGCATGTTTGCGATTCATCAGCATGGCACGACATCATATCTTCGCATGATGTACCGCATGTATTGTTACTGTTAAAATCTACACAATGTCCATCACACAACACAAGATTATCGGGACAGACACAGATACCATTTCGGCATTCTTGTCCTTCGGAGGTTTTGCATGCAACCATGCTTTCGCATGTCAGACCACATGTTTTATTGGCATTCAGATTCACACATTCGCTATTGCAATCAACAGTATTTGGTCTGCAAAGACACTGTCCATCTCTGCATTCGCGATCGCTGACGCATTTTTCTCCTCCCGGGTTTTCACAGGTTGCACCACATGTCAGATCCGACAATGGATTGATGCAGATATTTCGAACGCTGCCATCTTCAGATATCGCCTCGCAAGAAATTGCGCCATAGCCACATTCATTGACACTGCATTTGCCATCCACGCATACGCCTTCACATGGCTGGTTACATCCGCCACAGTGCTGTTTATTATGAAGCACCTCGGTGCATTCTTTACTTCCTGAATCTGCATCACAAAGCAATTGGCCTTGCTTGCAGCTGCTGCACATCACGCCGGCGCTTTCGTCGAGAATGCTTCCATTCTGTAAATAAACGCAGTAGGGATAGTCATCCGGGCATATATGGTACTTGCTATATCGCCCCCTCTGATCGGCATTGGGGGCGCGCTTGTCGGATAAACTGTTGTCTCCCAGAATCCCAAGAAACTCGATTTCACTGCTTCCGCATGAACTGCCATCGAAATGCGGCGGTTCTTCGCTGGAGCAGCCAATTGGGCAGCTAAGCAAAGAAATAAGTATTATAAAGTGACTTTTACTCATGTTCAGACTCCTTTTGATAGTTATTTAGTTCGTCGTTCGTCTGTTATGCTGCAATGTAAGATAGACTGGCATGATATAACAAAATGACAACCAATGCATGCAATGATTCCGCTTTCTGCAGCCATATTTCCAGCAGCGATTCCAGCTGATAGTCTGTGTCAATATCATCGAACCGCTGGCGGCGCAGATATCGGCTTAATAAAGAGCGTACCAGGGTATTGCCGACTTTTAATACATCCAGATTGGATCTGAACTGTATCTGATCCATCGATTTGAGTACGGTTGTATCTTTGTCTGTGATATTTTCGAATAATTGTGTGTTCATCATTTTGTACACCTGACATGGGATTCTATCTACGGTTGATTAAACCAGAGTTTTTGGGCTTTGGGCGGCAGTGATGCATTCTTCTGCAGTACTTTTTGGCGGAATCCTTCGCACTTTTCGCAGATGGCTTTGTCATTGTCATTCGACCTGAACATATCATCCACCATCAAAAGCGACGAAATATCCCATTGGCTGATATCTTGGTTAAACAATGTTGCACCGTCAAACATGCCGCTCATATATTGAACATTTGAAACATCCCATTTGCTGATATCCTGATTGAATGATGTGGCTTTCTCAAACATGCTGCCCATGTTTGTGACGTTTGAGACATCCCATTTGCTGATATCCTGGTTGAAGGACGATGCTTCCTTAAAAACTAATATCATATTCTTGACATTCGAAACGTTCCATTGGCTGATATCCTGATTGAAAGATTTGCATCCCCGGAATAATCCTGTCATGTCTTCAACATGTGAAACGTCCCACGCACTGATGTCTGCGTTGAATGGTTCATTCCCTGAGAACATCGCACTCATATCACATACATCGCGCAAATCTGGTATATCTTTGGCTTTGATCAGCGGATAATTGGTATCTTTGGTATGTGGGTTGTATTTTCCACCGTCCTCAATTGCAAGTAAATAACTCATGTCTTTCCATCGAATGTCGCCCCATTGATCGATAGATCGCAAAATGAAATCGTATGATTTCGGATCTAGTTCGCCATGTACATCTAGCACGAGATATGGGACATCACCGCGAATGGCAATTTGATGCATGCCTTTTTTTTCATAACGGCATACGATGTTGGCACTTCTGAATAAACTATCCGTATATTTATAATTCTCATATTCACCATTCATTTCGCAGTCGACATCGAAGTCGTATGGATAGGGCTCTTTATTGGAATCTGAGATTGTAGCATAATATTCAATGCCAACGGATCTGTTGGGTTTGAGGGTTTCGTAGGTAAGAATAAATGGCCGCTG
>JAEEGL012381958.1_pt1 | contig 13241 bp, 8 predicted proteins | sample 9134231 | NCBI WGS metagenome assembly JAEEGL01 (sample SAMN16246548, study PRJNA631951) | gut metagenome | biome: gut microbiome; feature: rumen; material: fiber-attached | host: Bos | place: Iran: Karaj | collected 2018-10 | reverse complement strand
AAGGGCGACCCCATGTGGTCGCCCGAAGCGCTTAGAAGAAACCACCAAAGAGAAACAACGGCACACAGGGTAAGCTGGTTGCCCGAAGCGAGCATAACAAGGCACACAGAAAGAATCAGGCAGCATCCGTAAGGGCGACCCCGTGTGGTCGCACGAATAGACACACAACACCATGTAAGGGCGACCCCGTGTGGTCGCCCGAACAGGCACACAACACATGTAAGGGCGACCCCCTGTGGTCGCCCGAACAGGCACACAACACATGTAAGGGCGACCCCCTGTGGTCACACATAAGCAAGAAGGCGCGGCGTATTGAACCGCAGGTGAAATAGCACGCGCCCGCAGGGCGTATTGAGTTCAGAGACGTTCCCCGGAACGTCTCTGAACGAAATAGCACGCGCCCAAAGACGTCAACATTTGACAAATAACATCTTTGACAATAAAGGCGCTGTCGGTGTAAAACCAACCGTCGATGTTGCCGCCATTTTTTTTGAATGGCCTGAATGGATCATTTTTTTGAGAGAATACCAATGAGAAAAAGCGCAAAATTGCTGACTGCTTTGTTCGTTGCATCTATGGCCTTTGGATTTGTCGGTTGCAGTGGTGAAGTCCCCAAGCCGCCGGTTGAGCTCGGTCAGGTCGACAAAGCTGACAATGGTGCTGAACTTTCCATCATGGATTTCGTTGTAACAAAGCCGGATTTTCTCGACAGTGCAGGCCGTTATGCCCGTCCGAGCGAAGGTCAGGAAGAAGTCGCCATTGTTCGTCTCAAAGTTAAAAACACATCCAGCAGCGAGATTACCTACAAACCGCTTCACTTCGAAGGCGTCAAAAACCGCATGCAGCTTTGTACTGATCCGGATCTCGATCATCCCGAAACCAGAACAAATTTCAAAGCCATCGACTTTGGTCAGCAGAATCCGTATCACACCCCTGGACAGCATATCGATCAGCGCGTCACCATTCAGCCGGGACACGAGATCGTCGACGAATACCTGTTTGAACCGCCCGTCGTGAACAACGAGAAGCTGGTTGTCATCATTCCGGGAAGCATCATCGGCGACAGCAAACGCAATTTCCGTTTCTATGTCGGACAGCCCAAAGACGTAAAGCCCAGCGAACCCGCTTCGCTTCGACAGCCCGTTGAACTTGAGGGACTCGAAGTCAAAGTCACGCAGGTAACTCAGGAATACGCAGAACTCCTCCCCCGCACGCCCAAAGAAGGCCTTAAATACGCATACGCCTATACGAACAAACCCGTCATGGCCGTCTATATTTCCATCACAAACAAGAGCCGCGAACCGCGCAGCTATGATCCGGGCCACGCCGGTGACGGTGCCGGCATCAACATGCTCTTCTCGAACAGCCCCCTCGATCGCGCAAAGATCAAATCGGGTGCCTACGGCAAAAAACAGGTTCCGGGAAAAATTTCCATCAATCCCAATGCAACCGTCGAAGATGTCTATTACTTTGTAGCACCGGATTCCGGCGGCAAGCTCAACTTCAGCCTCTCCGGGCATCTCTTCAGCGTCAAGGGCATTTATCGATTCAAACTCGACTACACGCCCTCAAATCCCAGCGCACCCGATCTCAAACCCTATCTCCACAAGGATAGCGATAGCGCCGCAGACGCAGCAGCAGATGCACCTGCCGAAGCAGCCAACGCCGAAGCAGATGCCGCAGCAGCGGATGATGCCGAAGAAGAAGAGGAAGATGAGTAATTATCACCGCACCATCTCCTGATTTCTTTAAATCCCTGCCAACCGGCGGGGATTTTTTTATGCCCTGCTTCTCCCCCGTCATTACAAACTCAAAGCTCATCATGAATTAGATGTTAAGCAATCATGAAGGTTCTTACCAAAGCATTGGATAATGCAGATCAACTCTATAAGCAATAAGCTATAAGCTACAAGCCAGATCAGTCACAAAGGCACTTGCTAAAGAATTAGGTAACTAGAGGACCAACTTCCAACTCCCAACTTCCAACTAAACTCAAAGCTCAAAGCTCAAAGCTCAAAGCTCTTATGCAGTACCATTTCCGACGCATCATCCTGTTTCTTGCCTTGTTCCTGTGCCCATCCGCAAGCCAGGCCCAGGAACCCCCGGATACCAGTGATGATGCCCTGGAACTCGATCCGATAGAAACCTTCGCCGATGATACCGAAGACGCCGGCAGCGACGCCGAATTCGATGATCGCATCAACCATGCCCGGATAATCGAAATGAATGAACCGGTCACCGGACTCGGTGAAGTTCTGGGCCGGATTCCGGCTGCACGAATCAATGACTCCGGAAGCCGGCTGCAGAGAAAAGTCCTGACATACCGCGGGGCCGATGCACAGGATATCACCGTCCGGTACCAGGGCGTGCCCATCAATGCACTCTCGGATGCCAGTGCCGATCTTGCGCTCCTTCCCGTCCAACTCACACGAAAAGCCACACTCTCCGGTTCTGGAGCCGGAATCGCTTCCGGATCTGTCGGCGGTTTGCTCGATCTCGTTTCCGATGACTCCGACGAACAAATCAAAGCCTCGGTTTCCGGAAGTTCACTCGCCGACTTCAGTCTGTTTTCACAAGGCAGACTCTCCCTCACCCCAACGGCACAAATCAGAGCTGCATCATTCGCCGATCACTCCCCGGGAAAATTTCACTACATCGACGCCCAGGGATCGCGGCAAACCCGAACCCACAACGAAGCTTCGCGATACGGCGCACAAATCTCGGCCAGCGCGGATTTTTCCAAAGCATCCATTCATGCATTCTCCTTCATCAGCACGATCGATCGACAGGAACCCGGACTCTCCGAATATCCTTTGCGCTTCCTCAAAGCTGCCCAGAATACCTGGTTGTCACTGAGTCGTTTCGAAACGCAGTTCGCACCGTTTGCCGCCGGCAAATCCATCTCTGTCTGGAAATTCGATATCAGTCACCGCGCATCCGGCAGTACCTACGAAAATCCGACTGCATTCATCGGAAACAGACCGACCGCTTCCGATTATCTCGAAAACCGCACACTCACCCATATCAGCTCGGATTTCCTCGCCGGAACCATAAGCAAAACTTCACTCAGCCTCGGATACGATGCGCAATGGATGTCGACGACCCAGACCTCAGGTGCCTACTCAGATTCCCAGTCCCTGCAAAGGCATTTGCTCAATCTTACCATCGCAGAAACCCTCTCTTTTCTCACCGACAGGCTCTTGATCGACCTCGCCTTCAGAACCGACTGGAACGTCACCGAATCCCCCCTGTATTCCCCCCATATCGCCATTCGCGCCATACCCCACAAAACCGTCGATTTGTGGATTTCCGGCAATCGAACGGCGCGCTACCCCACTTTCGACGAGAATTACTACAAAACAGAATTTATACGCGGCAATCCCGACCTCAATCCACAGACGGCATACAATGCTGAGGCCGGCGTTTCGTATCATCCCGCCGAATGGCTCAGCCTGAGTGCTTCCGGGTTCTACAACCTGCACAAAGATCTCATCCGGTTCATCCCCATCACCCCCTATCTGTATGAAGCGCAAAATATCACGCACGCCACGGTAAGAGGCCTCGAATTCTCCGCATCCTCGCAATTCTGGCTGGGGTTTGCCATCAAAGCCAGCTACGCCTTCATCGATGCTCAAACCGACGATGGCCTTCTGCTGCCCGGCACACCAAAACATCAGACAGATACCGAATTGTCCTGGAATGATGATATCTGGCACGCATCATTCCGGGTCTCCTACGCTTCACAAACGGAACGCAATTTGGCCAACACACAGCACCTTCCTGACAGACTCAGACTCGACGCCAGCCTGGCTTTCCGGTTCTATCCGGGTTGGCGCCTCTCCCTGGCCATTTATAATCTCCTCGATGACCGAAAATCCGAAGATTCCATGCAGCGACCCCTCCCCGGAAGATACGCATTCATGACGCTTGAATACGCTTTCCCGAGCGATCCCGATTGATCGATTCATCGTTGTCAATTCTGGTGTTTCGCGTGCTATTGCCTGCGGCAATACGCACTGCGGGCCGGGCTATCGCCGCAGGCAATACGCCCGGCTGATTCTAATTATGCATTAACCCAATAATATTCTGTACAGACGTGTCGCGACACGTCTCTAACCATTACGCATTAGCATTACAAATCACAAACCCACATGTAGGCAAACCGACTCATTTTACAGCAAATCTCCGCTCAATCCATGGTATTCCCTTGATTTTTTGAATTTCATCAGAACGGAGTATAACACACAAATGTTGAGCGTGCAGACACAAACTGCAACATTGTCAGGGAAGACGGGACATATCCCGGTTCATCAGGAAAGAGGCACATGCTAACATTAACGCGCAAACCTGAAGAAACCATCGTCATCGGGGATGGCAAGGATCGCATCGAAGTGATTGTAAAAGAAATTCGGCGAAATCAGGTCAGACTGGGAATTGTGGCACCAGAAAACGTCAGAATATTCCGCAAAGAACTCATCGAACGCGATGAAATTTCTGACGCAGTGGATCCCACAGAACAAGCCAGACAGGACGTCGCATCTCCTTTGCCATTTCGTAGGGAATAATCATTTGACGCAATAATTCCATACGTGATAGGTTTAGCTTTGTATGGAGTTATTTTTCCATTCTTGTCCTTTGAAGATGCCATAGAGGCATTACTCATTGTTTATCGGAATTTAACGTTTTAGGAGTAGCATCCATGATTCAGGCCTTCGTATCGCTCAAGCCACAGCAACCCCCGCGAACGGAGTCCGGCATTCGGAATTTCTTTGAGGATCTGCAGGGCGCTGTTTTCAGTCAGCCCACGGTTTTCCAGACCAATGCCGACGCCTCGGTTCGTCCATATTCTCTGGATGCCGTTTGTGAAGCTGTCTTGCAACCAAACTGTAAATTCGTTGTACTCAGAGCAGAATGTGAAAAATTCTGGCAATGTACATTCCTGCTCCCGGATAAACAAGGGATGGGAGCTCTGTTTTTTGATCTGCAGCGTCGAAACGCACCGCGTCGCCTGTCGCCGGATACGCTCATCGAAATGTTCAAAAAACTGTACAATCTCATGAGTCCTCGCCTCATCCGCATCGGTGATTCGGACGCACGCGAAAAGCTTAAAAGCCGCCACGGCCTCGTCATGATGCCGGGACTCGGTCGTATCGAGTGGCTGCAGATCGTTTCGCCCGAAATTTACGGCGATATCTACAACCCGTCAGAGCTCATCGCAGCCCCCGGATACCAAACCGATATCTGGCCCGATGGCGCACTCTTCATGAGAGTTTATGACGATCCCAACGACTGGGATTCCGAAGACAATATCTCTCAGGCAAACTTCGTCCCGGGATTCCTCGCCGGCGTCGCTAAAATTCGCGATAACGAAAAAGAACGCGAAACACTCCGCGAACTCGAACGCATCTGGGTCCGCGCCGAAAAAACTGCAAACAATGCATACGATGTCCTCGATGCCAATATCGGGACCAGCAACATTCAGGCTGCTGCCAAACCTGCAGAAACGCCCAAACAAGAGGATGCAGTCCCCGTCGCGCAGAATGTTGTTGCAGAAGCTGACGACGACAAAAAACGAAAAGTCGTCTTCACAAGACTCAAAGCCGATTATTCGCTCACCGAAGACAATATCACCAAATACAGCAAGGAAGGCCCCTGCACTGTATTTACAGTCAAAACGGACAAAAAACCGGTCTTCTTCGCAACCTATCAGGATCTCGATCGCAAGGTCTTCATCCTCAATGCACTCGAAGATCTCTCCAAATTCCTGTCCACGAACCATTGCAGCGTTAAAGCGGAATGCTTCGACGAAATCAAACGGCTCGTCAAAACCTATTATCATCCCGAGTACAAATTGCTCGATTCGCTCGATGAACTCCCCGATTCCGTCATCCGCGATCGTCGCATGCCGGATATGAGAAAGGCTTTCAAACCCGCCGCCGTCGAAAACATCAATGGTAATCAGGCACTGACTTTCTGGTTCTACAAACCCGAATATTGCGGCCTCGAAACACTCAGCTTCACACAGTACGAAGACTGGCCAATGCAGCTCGAAACAAAGGTCCAGTGCTCCGAAATGGAAAATGAGCCCGAAAAACCGGCCGAAACCGCAAAAGAACCCGTCAAGGAAACTGCTCCCGAACCCAAAAAGGCCGAAGTCGCTGAACATAAAGAAGAACAGAAAGCCGAAGAAACAAAAGATCAGCTTCCCGAAAAAGCCGAAGGCGACAAGGTTCCCGCCGAATCCGAAGGCATGGGCGGAAAGATCGCCATCGTCATTATCGTTATCCTCATCGTTGTCTTCGTCATCCTCTATATGACGGGAAACCTCACTATTAAAATGTAATCGTTGACCTAAACCACTTCTCAGGCCCGGTCGTCGCTTGCGGTCGGGCCTTTCTTTTCTCTTTGCCCCACGCTTTGGGCTAATACGGATCCTGTTATGGGCGCACTAGAAGGAAGCCTCAGCTTTAAAACGTTTCATGTCGAAGGTGAACCACCCAATGACTTTCAGCAGGCATACCTGCACAATCTGCAAAGCCACTTCTTTGAACCACTCAGCCCCGTCGGCGAGGATGAACGGTCCGTTGGATGGGTTCCCGCTCAGGATCCCATCGCCGCTGAATTCCAGCGAAATCAGGTTTTCTTTAACCAGTACATCGTTTTCGCCATGCGAATCGATAAATGGTCCCTGCCCACCCCATGGGTAAAAGCTCTGACCAAAAAAAAGATCGAGGAACGACTCCCAGAACTCGAAGCCGAAGAAGCAAAAAAACAAAAAGAAGACGGGAAATTAAGACCAACCGCCAAATTGTCCAAACGCGAAAAAGACAAAATCAAACTCGAAGTCATCACCGAAGTAAAACAGAAAATCCTCCCGACCATGAAAATCATCGATGTCGTCTGGAATATCTCTGAATGCACAGTCCGCTTCTGGTCGACGTCAAATGCCGTCTGCGATGAATTCGCCGAACTCTTCGAAGCCACTTTCGGACTCACGCTCAACCAGGATTCCCCCTTCCTCATGGCTCAGCACCTCGGAATGACCGAAAAACAACTCGACAGCATGGTCGAAGCTGAACCATGGTATCCCGTGTTTGATGAACAATAAGGAGTTCACTGATGGATCTGTTTGAAAAAATTGAACGCACAAGACACTTCGGCGAACTCTTCCTGCTCTGGCTCTGGTATCACTCCGATATCGACGACACCGTCTTTTACCTCAGTGACGGCAGTGCCCTGACCCTCGCCATCGATAATCAAATCACACTCGAAGCCAAACTCACTGAGGCAGAACGAACCGTCCTGTCCGGAGGAGCTCCCGCTGACAGTCGCGAAGCATTCGAGGCACTCAGACAGGGAAAGATCGTCTCTCAGGCCAAAATCCGCCTCCAACGCGACGAAAAGGAATGGGTGTTCTCTCTGACCGGTTCCACGCTCAGCATGACCGGCCTCAAAATCCCCGCACTCATGACAAAAGCTGACGACGATAAACTCTATGAACGACAGGCACTCATCGAAGAAGCTGATGCACTCATCCGCGGCCTTTATGAAAAATTCCTGACCACACGACTCGATCAGGAAGCATGGAAAATCGAATTCGCAAACATCTGCGACTGGATTGCTCGCAAAGCATCGGGCAGTGAAACCGAAGAATAATATATGGATTCCTCGTTCATTGATTATATCTCCCCGTTTGGTCTGGCCATTCTTCAGGGAATTACTGAATTCCTGCCCATCTCAAGCTCAGGGCACCTCGTCCTGCTCAATGCCCTGCTCCCCGTCGATGCAGGACTCGCCTTCGACCTCATCCTCCATTTTGCCACGCTCATCAGCGTCGTCGCGTTCTATCGGCGCGATATTGCAGGCATCTGCGTTGGGTGTGTCCGCGAAATATCCTCCCCCATCGAAAAAACTAATCTCAAATTTGTCGGCTGCCTCCTCGTTGCAACCGCAATCACCGGCGCAATAGGTTTGCTCCTCAACGACTGGGTCGAAACGGAACTCCGAAGCATCCTCATCGTAGGATGTCTGCTCATCATCAACGCCGGCATTCTTTGGGTGTCTCAAAAAAAAGGACTCTGGAAACTCAGCGACGGCCCACTCAATCTTAAAACTGCCGCACTCATCGGACTCGCCCAGGGATGTGCTGTCCTGCCCGGTATCTCTCGTTCCGGATCAACCATCACGACTGCACTCCTGCTCGGCGTCGCCCCCAAAGATTGCGCCAAAATCAGCTTCCTGCTCTCTATCCCCGTCATCTGCGGTGCCATCTTGCTGCATTGGCACGACTTCGCTGCTCTGACGTCCAACGGCATCGGTATCATCATCGCCGCAGCCTGCGTCGCCGCAATCGTAGGATACATCTGCCTGATTTTGCTCGAAAAAATATTAAAAAAGGCGAATTTCCACTACTTCGCCCCCTATTGCCTCGTCGTGGGAATCATCGCCATCATTCTCAATTTTGTGCTTTGATCGTGCTGCTTTTCGCTCGCGCGAATGCGCAGCACATGCGCCGGCTATTGGTTATGCCAATACGCCGGCGCTTTTTATTTTCTGTTAATTGACGCCAAAAGAGCAGGACTCCGTACACTCGCCCTTGCCATTCTGGTCACCTTTGTCACATTGTTCAAACTCTTCCTGAACAGTGCCATCACCGCAATAGATATCGCGCTTGCAATCCGGCTTACAACGGCCATAGCCGCCGACATTGTTGTCGGTACCATCGTCGCATTCCTCGCCTTCTACGGTATCGATAACACCATCGCCGCAGCGCGGAGGCGCATAACCACAGCCAATACCGCAGTGTCCATAGGCACCGTCATTATTTTCTTCGCCATCGTCGCAGACTTCACCGATGGACGGCGTCACAACACCATCTCCGCAATACGGTGCTTTGCACAACGTCGTGCAGGCATCATCGTTCGAGGTATTGCCGTCATCGCATTCCTCACCGATGCTCGTATCCAGATAGCCATCGCCGCATCCCGAAATTCTGCACGTCGGCAAACAGACCTGGCCGGCGGTCACGCCATCTTCACCGTCGCACTGCTCATTTGCATCCTTCTTGCCATCACCACAGGTCTTGATTGTACAATCAGGATTGCACCAATCCTTATTGCTCGATTCATCGTATTCGCAGCCCTCGCCGCTTTCAATCTTGCCGTTGCCGCACCATGGGGCGAGTTTGCAATGATTGCAGCCATTGGCATGCTGCTGTTCGACATTCTCGAGGTCATCGGTTTTGTAATCGCATTCCTCTGTTCCGGCAATAATACCGTCGCCGCACTTGGCATTGCAGGTCGATGCGCCCATATTGACAAATCCTGTCAGCGTCAGCTTGTAGTTGGAAGCCGTCGTATGGCGTTCCGCCTGGAAAAGTTTGATCGGATAAATGCCGCCCTTGAAAATGTTGAACTTCTCGACCCATTGATCGCCGCCGGAATGTGTCGTCGTATTAAGCGTCACACTGCCTGACTGCTGTCCATGAACGCCGCCGATATCGACTGCCAGACGTCCATTCACAAAGACCCAGACATCATCGTCACCATAAAAATCGAGCTTCTCACCGCCCTCAAACTTAAAGTACGTCGAAAATTCCGAGGTAAATCCGAAATTCCTGTTCGCGGAATAATTGCCATATCCACGGTTCGTCAGCGGGAAGAAATTGCCATCTTCATACACGTATTTATTGCTTCCCGGACCACCGACCTGTGTAAGGGTAAGATTTTCCTTAAACATCTGGTTCATTCCCGGGGTATAGCGATACCACATGTCGAATGCCTCAGTGCAATGCACCGTATTGTTGCCGGAATTCCCAGACCAGACTGGCTTTCCATCCGAACTGAGCTGATCCTTCACAATACCGAGCGCCAGACCGCCATTGCCGTTCTCAAAATCCGGATGACCGCGATTGATCTGGAAACAGGATGGATTCAGATTGACAATTGCCTGCGTCGCATAACCATCGCCTGTCCCGGTTTCGGCCCACCCACGGAAGTCATAATACGTGATGGGGACCGTAATCTTCGGCAAATCCTTCTTCGAAAAGTCCGTGCAATAAAATCCTGTTTCGATCTTGCACTGGCTGGAACAGCCATCGCCAGAAATCAGATTGCCATCGTCGCATTCCTCGCCGGCTTCCCAAAGCGTCAGACCATCGCCGCAAATCGGACGGCATACATCGTCGACACATTCGAAGATTTCTTCAATCGTACACAGCGGACTGCAGCCATCACCTGCTTTCTGGTTACCATCATCACAGGCTTCACCGACATCCAGTTTGCCGTCGCCGCACTTGCCTTTTACGCAGTTTTTACCATTATCATCACAATGATAACCTGTCTGGATCTGACAATCCACGCACCCTTCCGACTTCTCTTCACAGGTTTCCAGGCCTTCAACTTTACCATCACCGCAAGTCGTTGCAACACAGGCTTTTCCGGCTTCCTCGCATTTCCAGCCGTTCTGAATCCGGCAATCCACGCACCCGCCATTCGATTTCGAAGATCCTTCATCACAAGTCTCTCCGCCATCCAGGAATCCATCGCCGCATTTTCCAGCTTCACAGGGTGAACCCGGTTTCGAGCAATGATATCCCGGCTCGATTTTGCAGCGATCACTGCAGCCATCACCACTTACAGGAACGCCCTTTTCCTTATTGACGCCATCGTCGCATTCCTCACCTTTCGCGACGATGCCGTCGCCGCAGGAACGCGCCACACATGATTTCCCTGCATCCGGACATATATACCCGGCTTCGACCGTACAGACATTCGAACAGCCATCGCCGGAATCCAGATTGCCGTCATCACAGGCTTCACAATTCTTCGAAGATTCCGAACAGGCTTTGCCGGTATCCAGATCCTGCAGCACACCATCGCCGCAAATCCGCGTCAACACTTTCTTGCCGTCTTCACCCTCAACATAGGCATACCCTTTTTCGAGCTGGCAAATCGCTGAACAACCATCGTCGGCAACCCGGTTCCCGTCATCGCACGTTTCCGAACCATCGATCTCACCATTGCCGCAGGTAATCAGGGTACAAACGCTTTTTCCGCCGTCTGTCACACAAATATACCCCTCTTCCATAGTGCACGTCGATGAACACCCATCGCCGGAATTCAGATTGCCGTCGTCGCATTTTTCATGCTCCGACTGAACGATGCCATCGCCGCAATAATTCACGTGTTTGCACTCTGACGAACAGCCTTCGTAATCATTGCTCTTATCTGTGCTGCCGGAATCACATTCCTCACCATGTTGTTTGTCGATATTACCATCGCCGCAATAGGGAGCCTCCCTGCAAGAGGTCGAGCATTGTCCCGGGCCGCTTCCATATTCGACATTCAGCAGCCCATCATCACATGTTTCTGTCTCCTCTTCGACAATCTCATTGCCGCATCCATTCGGAATACAAATCTCACCCGGCACAGGGCATGTATAATTCTCTTCTATAGCCGTACAGTCTGCAGCACAGCCATCGCCGTCATCTGTATTGCGATCATCGCAGACTTCAGCATCGGTGATTTCACCATCGCCGCAAACGGATTTCTTATGACAAACAGTCTTTCCCTCAACCTGGCTGCAATCAAAACCGTCTTCTGCGGCCTTGCAATCCGATGAACACCCATCGTCGGATGTCGTGTTGCCATCGTCACAAACCTCACCTTCGTCGATTTGGCCATTGCCGCACAAACTGGTCTGTTCCTGATTGTTGTTATTTTCGCCATTGTTTTCACCGTTATTCGGCTCGACTATCGGCCTGCAGGCACCACCGATCCCGGGACAGGCAAAACCGGATTCAACCACACTGCAATCGGCTGCACAACCATCCCCGCCCAATGCATTGCCATCATCACAGACCTCCCCCTGTTCGATGACGCCGTTACCACACGCTCCCATGACAACGGGAGCACCATTAGTTTCGTCATCACAACCAGCAAAGCAAAATGTGCACAATGCTGCATAAAATAACCATTTCCTTGACATATCAGCTCCTTAATTATTTTTTGTCTGGAACGACACGCAAACCCACGCATTTCCGTCTGTGACTGACTTTTGTGAACGCAGCCACAAAGGAATGCATATTCACCCAATATGTATAGATACTGAATTGCGAAATATAAAGCAAAAATCAACAGGCGGCGCGTATGTGGCACACATAGCGGCGCCCAATGGCATGCGTATTTGGACGTGGCGGAACGCACACGTACAAATAGCAGGCCGTACCCACGATCAAAGCTGAAAAAAATCGTACATCAAAGTGAAACATTTTCATTCTGGATGGCATCATGAGTGTGAAGGAATGGTCCTTCCCTTAGTGAGATGCCGTATGTATTCATCAGGATTTGTCTGACAATCGGGCCCGACATAATGTACAGCCAGCCGAGGGCCGGCTTGCTGCGCCGCCTTTTCGGACGCGAAAGGCGAAGTGCTGAAGCGCTGTACAGGCCATGCACATCGTGATGCTTTTTTTACGACGCTTCCTGTCGGAAAGGCATTGGTGTGCAAATTCGCTGGAAATCTGGGTTAGGACGGCGAGTCGGCGGGTGGGAATGGGACTGTGAGGTAACCCTGGTTACCTCAAATAATACACAAAACCACATTATGCCACATGTAGGTCAATCTTTAATAAAAGGATTTGCGACACAAAACGCCCCGGATATGCTAACAAACACATGTTTGCCAATTACGGGCAGAATTACTCATTCGGGAATCCATACATGCGCAATTATCCAGTTTATACCGTTACCCCAAAAGCAGAAAAAAGCCTTCGCAATGGCCATCCGTGGGTATTTGGCGAAGAAATCACCAACATGTCGGAACAGGCCGATGACGGACAACTCGTCGATGTTCGGTCCGTCAAAGGCGCATATCTTGGCACTGGCTGGGTCAACGAAAAAAGCAAAATCCGCGTCCGAATCATTTCGAACAATACCAACGACAAATTCGACGAAGCTTTCTTTGCGCGACGCATCCGCTACGCCCTGATGTACAGAAAACACGTCATGGGCGACGATTTTCACGCATGCAGGCTCATTTTCGGTGAGTCTGATCAGTTCCCCGGGCTCGTCGTCGACCGCTTCGAAGATATCCTCGTCATTCAATCGATGTCCGTCGGCATCGAATGCCGAAAACCCATGCTTTATCGACTTATCGTCGAAGCACTGCGCGATATGGGCGAAAACATTCGCGCCATTTATGAACGCGGCGACGTGGCAACGCGCGCGCTCGAAGGTCTT
>JAEEGL011487421.1_pt1 | contig 13241 bp, 14 predicted proteins | sample 9134231 | NCBI WGS metagenome assembly JAEEGL01 (sample SAMN16246548, study PRJNA631951) | gut metagenome | biome: gut microbiome; feature: rumen; material: fiber-attached | host: Bos | place: Iran: Karaj | collected 2018-10 | reverse complement strand
TACGAAAAATGTAAACATTTAACCACTTTCAAATCTTCTCCTAATGTCATTCTTCTTTTTGGTGAATATAGTGCTGATTGCGAATTACTTGCTTATAACCTTCACACAAAACTTACTCAATCAAAGGATTCTTCCACTTTCTTGGAAATTCATGAAAATGATCAATGGAATCCTAATCTTCCTACTACTCTTAGTGTCCTTGTTTCTTCTTACAAGGATTATTACGAAAAATTAACCACTATCTCAGACATCCTTCTTAATCCAGGTAATACTAAATGGTTATATATCGTCACTACTAAATTATGTACTGACATCATCTTCCTCATCGAAATGTTCCCTCATTGGATATTCATGATTCCTCCTTACATCACTACTAAAGAAGAATATTCTTACGTCGACACTTTATATTCACATATCATAACCACACCTAATGGTATTCAAGACTTCTCGTTTCCTATTTACTCTTTTCATTCTACTAAATGGTTTAATCTTATGGAAACTAAAAAAAATCTCACTCTTTCTTCTTGTAAATCTTCTCTTCTCAAACCTAAAAAATAATTCATTTTTTTTTTTTTCACTCTTTTTTTATAAAAAAAAAAATATATTCAACTGGATTCGAACTCCAGGTCTACATGTCATATTTATATATATATATATAAAATTTCGGAAATGAATTTCATTTGTTTAATATAATACTTAATTCATTAAGAATTCTTTTGGATTTTTATTACTTTATGTTCTTTAGAGAACAATCTTAATATTTTCTACGGGTTTTGCTCGATATCCTTCATTCAATAATATATCTAATACTTTCTCATTCAATTCTCCTTGTACATATAATTGATTCTTATTATTCTTTATTAATATATACTTTTTCACTGGCATATGCTGTATTTTCTTTATCATATCTTCTATTTTCTTTTCTTTCTCATAATATTTTTCTAAATACTCTTCTGTTTTCTTTCTTTCACACTCTAACCATTCCTCTAATTCTCTACCTTTTAAATCTAATATTGACATCTTCTTTTTTGAAGTTCTGTTGGGGTTTTCCTTTTTTCATTTACTTTTTGAAAAAAAAAGAAACAGAATTTAATTAAAAATTACCCTACTTAACACCAACACGGTTCTTCATCTTCTAAATATACTATATTATTCTCTTCTTCAGTACTAAAAGATGATTGTTCAAACACATCAAACTCATAATCTTCTACTGGATACTTCTTTTCTTGACATACTTCATTAATCACATAACACATATCCCATGTATATCCTTTAGGTTCTTCTATTGACATATTTTTCTATTCTTAGTTCTTTTTTTCAGTTTTTTTATAACTAAAAGTTTTTTTTTTAAAAAAAAGAATTTAATTATTCTCTTTTTCTTCTTCCATTACTACTACTTCAGGTTCTTCTACTACATCTCTCTCTTCTGTCGTAACTTCTACTAACTTCTTCTCTTTCTTCTTTATATCTTCTTTCTCTATTAATAAAGGTCTTTTTGGTATCTTCTCTTCATATATATTTAATGTATCAGTTATTAATCCTAAATTATATTCATCCACTTTTATATCAGACTCTTTCTTGGGTTCTATTCTAAATCGCATTCTAGAATCACTCGTTATTCTAAAATTGTCACGATTAAATACTCTATCTTTCATCATTTTCCATTCTTCTCTATACAACATTAATTCCGGTTCTTCACCTCTACCATCTTTCAAGGATTTAAATGCTGGAAACGCTTTTATTATAGCTTGTCTTGCTGCTAACCCTTGTACTGCTCTTTGTTGTTGCTCTGGCGTATTTCCATAACTCGAAGCAGTTTGGACTTGTGAATATCCTATATTTCCTAATTTATCCATATAAATACATCTAACAGAATATACTATTTTACCACTATCATCACCTATAGCTATTGGCTCAGACATTAACATTATATAATTCTCTTCACCTATCACTCCATTAATTATATGTTTTAATACTTCTATCGTAAAGAAATTGTCTTTGAAATTCCCTCTTGACAATGTCTCATTCAAATACATCGTATGTGGATTCTGTAGGAATTTCACTAAACTTCCTTTCATGAAATCACTCTCCACATATATCTTTTCTCCATTCATAACTTTAAATGGAATACATCTCACTACAGGATTCCCTGATTCAATAAACTTTTGAAGACTATCTTTTAAAAATACTCTCTGTTGTTCAATCACTCTAGAAAATCCATCAAGATCTCTTATTTTATATTCTTCTTTATTAAATTCAATGTCTATATTCTTCACTATCGCATATAAATAACTTATGTCAGATATAAATCTAATATATCTATCACCTACTACACTAATTGTATACATTATATCACCTTTCATGGCTAAAGCTTTCATATCTAAATTGTCTTCAAATCTTACAGTTCTATTATCAAATTTTTGCCATCCTCCAAAAAATTCTCCTATTGGTGTCTTCAACGCATTCACTATTTTACCATCATTATCTACTACCGGTTGATACACTGGTGGAAATGTTCTAGTATTCATTTTGAAATTATCTAATATTATTTTATAACGTCTTAATAATTCATTCCTTCTAATAGGATCTAATAGAATTTGTACAAATTCACTCTCCATTAAATCTGTTGTCCCTACTAATTGTAATCCTTGTGAATTCCTTCCATTATATAATATAGTCATTAACCTTTTAAACTCTTCAGGATTATTCATCTCTACAAATATATCTTTCTTCACTGGCTTATTGTCCGGTAATTTTATATTCCCATCTCTTTCAGACATTATTTATACTTTTCTCAGTTCTTTTTACCCTTCTTTTATATTGACTAATCTATATCTAATTTTGATTTCTATTTTCTTTTTCAAGTTCTTATTGATACATATAACAAAAAGTATTAAAAAAAAAACTAAACCATAAAATTAATACAAAGTAATGAAAATTACTCTTTTATGAAATAATAAGACTATTATCTTATTTTCTCCAATAAGTAATATTATACTTGCAAATTAACCAGAATGCATAATCAAGTATTAATGATTGTTTGTCTCCTTCTGTAACTGGATCTTCTGGATATAAATATCCTTCTGTAGGATCTACTGGATTAGGATTACCTCCTTTTCTTGATTTCTTCTTACCTTCTGGTTCTGGAACTATTTCACCTACTTTAGTTTTCAAATGTCTCAAGATGGCTCCAGCTGATGATCCTGATCCTTCTTCTTTACTTGAATTTGGTGCATCTAAAAAGTTGGTCTTTGGTACATGGAAATCACTTTGTCTAATACAAACTACTACTCTTCCTTTTTGAAGAATAACTTTATCACTTTCCAAATTGAAGTCATCAATGGTTGTTGTATCATTCATCTTTGAAGCTATATTTGATTTGGTTAAATCTTCTTCTGTTTGTGGCTTTGTAGCAAGTACTGTCTTATAATATTGACTTCCAAATTCAGCTTTAACACCTGTGGTTGATGATCCTTTAACATATTTACCTGAAAGGATAATTTGTGAGAAATCCATTGGAATGGTTTCAGCTACAGTATTTCCTGTATAGAAATTGACATAAATTGGGAAATCACCAGAGATCTTTCCAGCTCCTGATGCTGACATTGTAGCAAAGTTATAATATGGTTTGACTTCTACTTCTACACTTCTTAATTGAATCTTAGAATAATTCAAACTCTTCCAATCTTGTCCTTCTGGGAACATTATATTATTAATGAAGAGATAATCCCCTTCAGCTTTAATTAAATCGGATCTAACTCTATAAAGTTGTGATTGATAAATAGTAGTTTTAATTCCTTCTTCTGACATCAGTAATGATTTTTCAGAGTTCCGCCGATCTATTTATACAAAAGTTGAGGGTATACCTAGGTTATCGGGAATTAATAGTTCTTAAGATTAAACTCAAAAAGTTAAAAATTATATTATGGCTGCAATCTTTAGTGTTTTGAAAAATGTTGCTAAAGTAGCTGTTCCTTTAGCATGGTCCATTGGAAAACCTCTCATTGATGCCGGTGTTAATGCAATTTCTTCCATGGACATGACAAACGGTTATAGTTTAACTTCAAATACAAGTGGTATACCTACAAACATTTTTAATTTAGTAGGTTCTATGGATGATCCTGTTTCTGAAAAGGACAGAAAACAAGAAGAAGTTTTGGTTGTTACTCACGCAGAATTGACTCAAAGACAATTATTAGCTTTTGCTCAAGAACAAATGAAAGTATGTGATTATGCTTTCCAAATGCCAGTCACTGGTTTGGCAAAGTCAACCGTAGTTCTTTCACTTCACGTCGAATATACTTTCTCAACTGAAGAAACTAATCTTAAAATCAAAAATGTTAATTATAATGATCATGTTTATTTCCACTTGATGCCTAGTAAATTTGCATTCTATGATGTTTTGAAGAATCATGATTTGTGTAAATTCTCTAGTTTGAATATTAAAGCTGCTAATACATCAGGTTTTGATACTACAACCATGATTGGTTTCCTTCCAGTCACTACTGATACTACTGGTTGTTCTAATGGTTTACTTATGCAATTATGTAAGAAATTAGAAGCTGATGGTGATCGTGAAATCTCTTATAATATTAGATATGTTTCTCCTGACGTTGTTACTTATGATGTTAATGAAAACAAAGATTTTATTAATATTGAATCAAGATATATGGCTCTTGAACCAAATAAGATTTTGAAAATGAATAATATTATTGCTTTGGAAAAAGAAGAAAATACTGATTTGTCTTATGGTACTGTAGTTATTGTTAAACAAAATGTAGGACAAATTGTTGGTATGTCATTCAATATTAATATGGAATTTGATGTATGGGATTTCGTTATTAACGGTATTAAAATATCCGAAATCAAAGATAAGAATCTTAATGGTATTCCTGATGATCAAGAACCAGGATCAGGAAGTGGTAGACCAGACACTGGTTCAGCTAAACCTGGTAGAATTGGTAGAAGAGCAAAAGATTAAATGCTTTTTTTCAAAATAAATGAATTATTTAAGAAATTGTATTTACTATAGTTACTTTTGTTTCTAAATAACTATAAACTTTCTTTAAAAGTTGTAATCCTATACGTGGATTCTTTAATGCATTAATATGATTACGTACCATAAGTGAAGTTGCATTTCCTACTGAAATTGTCGAATGGTCTGTTAAGACATAACATTTTTGTTCTTTAGAACATACATTAAATATTAATATGTTTGATTCAGACATATCTTTTGTTTTATCATCTATCTTAATGAAATTAATTAATCCACCTCCATGACAACATTCTATCATCATATATAAATTCTTGAATTTAATTTCCGTAATCATTTCGGAAAGTTCCTTATCAGGTATTAATACATTTTCGTTGAGTTTCAGAAACTCTTCTGGTTTGCCAGTCTTCTGATTGCGAATTTGTTTTCCATGTAAACAAATATAAAAACATATTGTTTCCGACTGACTCGTCACTTTTTTTATTTCCGTAACAAATTGTTCTTTCGAATATCGCCAGGTGTCTAATAGATAAACTTGACTTGAACCATATAGTTCATCAAACCATTTCTTTACTATATTTATACTATAATTGTTAGGAGTCCAAAGATGATTTATAATAGGAATAAAAATAGGTTTTTGGCGGATCTGCGATTGCATGAACTGGGAATTATTAGTTCATTTAAATGGCAAGAGGTTATAGATCTAGAAGATTCAGATCCGCTAGACGTATTGGTAGAAGATATAAATCTAGAAAGAGTTCTTTGGCACGTATTAAGAAAGATATTATGAAATGTAATTTCCCTACTAAAGTTAAATTTATGGGATTGACCGAAAAGAAAACTATGTTTTTGACCAAGTCAATGACTGTTACCTTGAATGAAATAAATAATCAAAATCAAGTTGTAACAGGTCAAACAAGATCCTTCTATTTGTGTCCATTAAATGCAGACAATATTGATACAATAAGATCTAGAGTTGCATTTGGTAATCAACAAGCTGTTACTTCCAATTGGGACAAGTTCTGTATTCTTGGAGTTTATATTAAATTCCAACCAATGTTTAATATGTTTGACGGGGAAACTCTTTCAAAAACTATAAATCAAGTTACAGCTACTTATACTATGAATAATGTAGATTATCCCCAAACTGCTACTTATGATCAAGTAAACAAAACAAATAAACAAGTCTTTACTTTCAATTCCAATGAAGCCTTTACTATTTATGTCCCAGCACCAACTACTATGGAATTCAATAGTGCTGTAGTTCATAAATCAAAGACTTGGTGGTCAATAACCGATTTAGGTGCTTGGGGTCAAGACGTTCAAGATGTTCTTAAAGCTGGTGAAGACACAGAAAGTAGTGATGAAGAAGACGAAAATGTTGGAGATCCATTCAATGCTAATCTTCTTATGCATGCCGGTAGAATCTCTTTGAGTACAAGTGGTAATACACAAAGAGTTTATTACAACGTAACTATTAATTATAAGGTTGCCTTGAAAGGATAAGTTAATAATTTTACTTATCTGTTAATTAAGTAAAAGTAACAGAATTTTCTTTTTCTTTTTTTTTAAAAAAAAAACATGAACTTGAAAATCGTAGTAATAAGTAAGATGCAAGAACAACCAGAAGTCCAAATTGTGAATTATAATAAACAATATGAAATAAATCTTAATGATCATGATATATTAAGTGTCGAATATGATAGTAGAGAACAAAAAGAAATGTTTGAAAAGGTATTAGTCTGTAAGATATACGGTATAAAGTATACGTTAACCACAACTCCAGAAAGTATTAGTTATGACAATTACAATAGAATAGAATATAATATATTTTATGGTAGTGGAAGTGAGCCACAAGGAGATGTATCCAAATGTATCTTTGGTATAGTTAGTGGATTTAAAGCATATAAGACTGAAACCAGTACTGAAGCGGAAGTTAAAATAGAAGCTCCTTATATGTTTATTTTTGCTCATAAGACAGCAAAAAATGATGATGAGACTGATGTCAATGTTTTAAGAATACATAAAATCATTATTATACCAAATAGTCATAGTGTAGACCCACCAGGAACAGTTATACCAGAAGGATTCTCAGGTTGTGGATTGTTTGCTGGAGATAGTAATAGTGGTATTGAATATTGTATTCTTGGATTCAAGAAAGAAAATAATGATTGGTATTTCTATTTACCTTCATATTCATATTGTTTAGAAGGTAGAACAGAGAACATCATTAATTTAGGTAATGATTATAAAGGAAAGTTTAAGGTTGCAATGCCAGTATTAAATCAAGATACAGATGTTCCACAATAAATCTTTTTTTTTTATTGGTCAATTGACTTTTTCTTCTTTTAGGTTAGAACTTAAAAACAACGGGTTTTTAGAACTGGGAAAGTTCAATAAAAGATGACACAAATCTGTGAATATGTTAAATATAAGAATGGGATGGACACAGTAAGTGTTGAACATGAATTATATTCCAAAATAATAGAAAAGGTATATGGAGTTATACCTACAACAACAGAAAATACACCTACAAATTACAAATATGTTATTGAACAATTTGATTTAAAGAAATCTGACAATAATACTTTTACTATATATCTTTGTGCAGAAAGAACAGTAGTGAATGATGTAGATGTGTTTAGTAATGCTTATTTATGTATTCCAGAATTAAATTCTGAACGTAATGAATTAAATGGATTAAGTATATATAAAATTGATACCAATCAACTTAAGCTTCAACTTGGAATTACATCATTAGATGGTGATAATAAATATACTTTATATGGATGTATTGATACTACCAGTGGAATTGCATTGTTAGGATGTAAGTCCGTAGGAAATACAGAACGTTTATTTGCTTTTCCAAATAAAAGTTGTTTCCTTGAAGGAAGACATGAAGATCTTTATGAAGAATTTGAAGGGAAATTGTATGAATTTGATGTGCCAACCATAGATTTTCTAATTTAAATATTGAATTCATACTTAAGAAATATATGGTGCTACAATATAAATGCAATACATATAATTGAAAAAAACTTAATATTAAAATAGTTTTAACTTTTTATTTTTAAAGAAACTACAAATATGAGATGACAAGAATACCATATACTCAAATAGAATATGATATATATCAATGTGATCGACCGAATCAAAGTCCATATGAAGAGATACGAAGAATGGGGAATACTGAACGGAATCAATTATTTGAATATATAGGTTTACAAGTCTGTCAATATACATATAATAAACTTTTACAGAAAGGAAGTGGACAACAGAAATATAGAATATATATAACATTTACTAAACATACCTGTTGTTGTGTGAGTGCCGAGATTATTAATAATGGAATAAAACAAATGTGGTTTTCAGATGTAGAAGTCATAAAAAAAGATGAGAATTATATTATAAGAGAGATTAAAAGTTATAAAATGAATAAAGGAGAAGTACCGGAATTGATATATTTTGCAGAGAATTCTTCGACATATGGGTTGAAAATTACAAAATCCACTGTCATGCCTTATAAATGGCCATTGTTAGGAATATCAAACAAGAAAATGTTTTTACCTCCAAGGTCTATTTTCTTAGAAGGAAATCATCAAGATGTATATGTTCAACCATATATATTTAATTGGATAAGTGATAATGATCCCAATCAAGACATTTATGAAAATCTTTTAAGTAATCCATCAAATGGGTTTGAATATAAACCAAAGATATAAAAGAAATGTATTCAATTATGGTTCAGTAAACTTGTAAGCAATAATAAGTTTTCTTTTGTCGACACCCCAAGCAATATTACTTTCAAATGGGACATTCATTGTTAAATAAATACCTTTGTTAACAGACAAATTAGGATTACAATCCAAAATGGCATATGTCTCACTATTCCATTCCAAACCTTTTGTAAATCTAAACAAATATTCTGTGACATCAGAATCCAAATTCAAATTCTTAATTGTTAATTGATATTTCTGATTTGGATTAGTTTTACTTTTAGTAAAGACTTGGATTTCAGCGATTTCTTCCATGACATTAGATGGATTTAAAATGTAATTAAATACAAGACGAACACATTTATAACCTTCAAGTTCTTCGGCATAAGCCAAATCCACAACAAAAGTGGATCCTTCTGTACCTTTCAAACCTGTTCTTCTCATATATTTCAATGTTTCTGAGAATTCTTGAACTGCTGTTACGCCATCAATATTAGTAGTTGATGTATTTTCGGGTTCTTCATACTCGTCCACACGGATGAATTCATCTTTTTGTTGTAAATCAACATCCATGAATTCAAATCTACTGAAACGGAAATCAGTTGCTAAAGATATACTTTTGAAGGACTTATTTCTAAAAGTTCCTTTTTGTAAACGTTGTGATCTCATTGGGTTTTGAATTTCAAGTTTTGGCAATATATGAGTTACAAAAAAAAAGAAAATTTTCCAAAAATCACTTACTTAAAGAAATAACATTAATATACTAAAAACTACAAGTAATTTCAATGGAGGAATTCCATTATCAAATTTTTCATAATTAATAAATAATTGATAATAATCTTTACATTGTTCAGTATCATATAAACTACAATGGTCATCTTGTTTCATTTCTTCAGTACAACTAGTAACAATACTATCTATATTACAATATTTAAGTTTATTGTCTTGAATATCAAGCCATGAATAATGAGGTTCTCCAGTATTAATATCCACTTCATAATTACAATGTTCTTTAGTATATAAGAAATATTGAGTAGGTGTATTACATTGTGTATCACTATAATGAATCATGGAATAATAACCATTTTCTCTAATATAAGTATCAATATCTTCTATATTCTGACCCTTCCAATAATATGTAGTACCTGATAAAGTAATACAATTAGTATCACTATAAAGTTCAACAAGACAATGAGTTGCATTATGATATTTTTGTATATAACTTGGAGTTCCTGGAGTACATAACCCAAATTTAACTATAACTTCTTTATCATATTTAGCAAAATTACCTTCTTTAATTAAAAACCATTGAGGAGTTGTACTTTTAGTATCGGCAAATACATTTAGAATTTGAAGTACTATCAAGATGTAAATCATGTTTATGATATATAAGATTAGTGATCATCTATTAAATATTAGAATTAACGTATTAATGGGAGTACCCAATCTTTTTAAGATGTGTAAGTTTGAAGAAGTAGATCTTCGAGATTATCCATATAAGAAAGTAGGAGTAGACATGTATGTAATATTCCATAAATTTGTGATGGATGTTCAAATAGCCAAACAATTAGTAAATAATCCAAATGAATATATAATGGAATATTATGAACAAATAAAGAATTATTTGAATGGATTTCTTCAATTAGGATATGAATTATATTTAGTGTATGATGGAAATAAAATGAAATATAAAATAACTGAAGAAGTAAGAGAACAACAAAGATTGAAAAGTTTTAATCAAGAGAATTGGATAGGAGCTGTAGAAATAGTACCACAACAAATGTATAATTTCCAAGATTATTTAAGTAAATATCCTATAATAAAAGATGGGAAACCAGTAAAATTCCCATATGTAGTAGCACCGTTTGAAGCTGATGTAGAATTAACATTCTTGTATAAAGAAGGAATAGTGAATAGTATATTAACCAATGATAGTGATTTAATTATATATGGGGTTAGACATATATTAATGATACGTCAACAAAAGATTATGCGATATGATAGTGAATATATTGATAAAGAGGAAGAGATTGAAATGATTAATCAAATAGATGGAAGGAAATTATGGTTATTTGGGTATTTAATAGGATGTGATTATTTCAAAGGTGTACCCAAGATAGGGATAGTGAAAGCATTTAAAATAATAAAGGATCTTAAGTTAGTAGAAGAAGGAAGTCAAGTAGATTGGCAAGAGACATATAAAATATTAATGAAAGATAAAGAATATGTGAAAGCAATAAAAGGGAAAGAAGAAATAGAGTTTGAAATCTTTTATAATAAAGTAAGGATGGTGTATACTACACAATATGTAATAGATCCAAGGGATTATGAATTAAAGAATTTAATAGGTGAGAAAGTGAAAGAAGAAAATAAGAAACGATTTGGAGAAATATATTCTGTAGAAGAAGTAGGAAAAGGTATTATGAATCCAATTAATGGTATAATATTTACTATACAAAAGGAATGTATAACTAATTGAATATATTTTATATATGTATATTTAAAAAAGATAAATTAAAAAAGAAATTAATTAATATTTTTTAATGGTATGAGTCAAAGTGATAGACATTTCGATAGTGATATCACCTGTATTTTTACGATTGAGTTGAATGATAAGAGCACCCAAACTAACAAAAGGGGATCTACCAGGAATTAGATTCACATTTGTTGATTGTGAAATGTCAATATCTTGGATTTCCCCATCTTCATTGATTTGACAAAAAGTCAAATATGGTTGAGGATTCTTAATAATAGTTTTTTTAGTGAATTGGACATGATTAGAAAATTGGGAAAGTTTAGAAATATCCAAATCGGAATCACATAAAGGAGTGTGTAAATACCACACATCGATATTTTCGACTAAAGATTCATTATAATTATTAAGTGTTATTTCAAGGTTTCTAGGTCTAACATTAGCATATTGTTCTGTGAAGAAATCAAGTATATTAAGTTTATAATATCCATGGATTTCATTACCATTCAATGTTAAATTAGTAACGATTTTAGCTTGTTGCGAGTCTTCTATACCATTAATTGCCGAAAAGACTTGATCTATTTCTCGTTTAGTACTTTGTTTAGAACTTCCACCAAATAAAAAAGACATGGTTTTGTAGATCTGACTTTTATAGACCTAAAAATCGAGATTTTTGTAAAAATAAAAAAAAATCTTAAAATAACATTTTATTATAACTAATCAAATATACAAATGAATGAATTAATGAATTAATTATTACATTAATATTAATGATATTAATGATATATATTTATGATTCAAAAGATTTATATCATTAAATTATTAATAATTAAATTCATGATTGTTCTTCTTCTGGGAAATACCTTTTAATGGTTATTTCTACAAATTTCTTAATGAAATTATTAGGTTTGTTCTCATTTCCATCACTTTTGTGATTTATAACATAATTTATTGGTTTATCCCATTTTTTACAAAATTTTGTTATTCAAGTCCTACTTTTTGGATTCTCTCCCCTTTTTTACTTTTTTTTAAAAAAAAAAAATATTAATAATTGGCCAGGATATTCATAAAGTAGTAGTTGGATAACAAAAATAAAAATATTTTGTTATTCATATATATTATATATTTATAATTAATATATTATTAATATATTATTAATATATTATTAATATTATATATAATATTATATATTATTATTATTATAATTGAAATTAAAAAAAAAGAGAAATAAATAAATAAAAATGGATTATTTCTATTGGTTATTTTATATAATCAAATGTTGGTAATAATACATTATTTTCTTCTTTTTCTTCTTCATTTATTATTTCCATTGGATTTTCATTCATATCTTGATATTGATTTGTTATCATTATATCCATATCTTCTTCTCTTTCTGGATATTCCATCATCATTCTTCTTTCTTCTTCTATTTCTTGTTGTTCTTCATTTTGTTGTCTTATCATTTCTTCATATACTAATTGTTCATTATAATGTCTTACTTCCATGGCTTCCACACTCTCTAATCCTGGCATATTCTCATTCAATTCTACCATATATTCCCCTTGTACATCTTTTCGAATATTGGGTAATTGTAGAAGTTGTTCCCCATTCACTAATGACAATTCATATATTAATGTAAAGAATTCACTCTTTGTCACTAAATGTTTTTTATATTCTTCAGGATATTGTTCTTCATATTCTGGTATATATGGAATTGTTATCACAAAACTTAATGTTATATTTGGTTTGTCACGTGTCTCATGTATTTTATTCACAAACTTTAATATTCTTTGATTATCTTTCACCATTCTTCCTCTTCTTGGATTATATCTCCATTTCAATTCTCCTAATTCATTTCTATAATATATCCTATTTTTTGTATCAACTATCATACGTACTCCTGTATCCACCATTGACATATTCTCTCTCTTTATACTTTCTAACTTTTCTACACTGGGAATATCATAACTTTCTAACTTATTTAAATTATAAAGAGATACTGTCTCTATAGATATCTTCACCGGTTCATCTTCATAATATACTATATTTCCTATCTCTT
>JAEEGL016952670.1_pt1 | contig 13242 bp, 13 predicted proteins | sample 9134231 | NCBI WGS metagenome assembly JAEEGL01 (sample SAMN16246548, study PRJNA631951) | gut metagenome | biome: gut microbiome; feature: rumen; material: fiber-attached | host: Bos | place: Iran: Karaj | collected 2018-10 | reverse complement strand
CGCCGGAGTCATAGGCGCGAAGAACGTCACAGGGGAGCCTGAGGGCGCCTATCACGACGATTCGGCGCTTAAGGCATACTTTATCGAGCCGTGGGCAATAACGCCCTATATGGACGGATTTGCGGTCTCAGACGCGGGCGCGAACGTCGTCCGCCTCATCGCTGACGGCAAGGTCTACACCTTCACCGGCTCGGGCAGGGCCGGGAACTCCGACGGCAGCGCCTCTGACGCCTCGTTCAGCCATCCCACGGGACTCGCTTCCGACGGGAACGGAAAGCTGTATATCGCGGACACTGCAAACGGCGCCGTGCGCTGCGCGGATAAAAAGGGCAAGGTGACGACCGTCGTGAGCGGCCTCGCAAGCCCCATGGGCCTCGCCTGGCATGACGGAGCTCTCTATATCGCCGAGACCGGGCGCAGCCGCGTCTGCGTCTGGAAGGACGGAAAGCTTGAGACCGTGGCCGGGATATCCGAGCCCGCGGAAGCAGCCGGCGAGTATACCGGCGGATATACGGACGGCAAGATTTCACGCGCGCGTTTCGACCATCCCCAGTCTGTCGCCGTGGGCGATGACGGCACGATCTTCGTCGCGGACACCGGAAACGGCGCTGTCCGCGCGATCGGCGAAGACCTGGTCTATACGGTGGCGGCCGTTCCGGACGGAAGGTACGCCGCAGCGGCTCCGCGCGGAGTGCTGATCGAGGGCGATACCCTTTACGTCCCCGACCGCTTCGACGCGGGAATAAAGACTTATTCCATGGCGCAAAAGGCCTATTCCGACGTGAAGGCGGGCGACTGGTTCGCCGGCCCCGCGGAGACCATGTCTCTGCTCGGCGTTATACGCGGTGTTTCCGATACCGAATTCGCTCCGGGCACTACGACCAGCCGCGCGATGTTCGTGACCATACTTTCAAGGCTGCACCGCCTCGAAGAAGGCTTCGCCATCATAGACGGAGATTCCTCCTTTGACGACGTTCCCGAGAATTCGTGGTTCGCGCCATCCGTGCACTGGGCGGCGAGCGCCGGCATAGTAAAAGGAACGGGCGGAGGCAGGTTCTCCCCAAGCGATCCTCTTCAGCGCGAGCAGCTCGCCGTGATGCTCTACAACTACGCTAAGCATATGGGCTACAGCGTCAGCGCTTCCGGAGACCTTTCGGTATTCCCCGACGCCGAGAGCGCGGGCGGCTACGCTAAGGACGCGCTCGCCTGGGCTGTCGGAGCGGGCCTTATAAACGGCACCACTGACGGAAACGGCGGCGTGATACTCGATCCGCACGGCACGGCCACCAGAGCCCAGACAGCCGCCATCGCGGAGCGCTTCCGCGAGAGGATCGTTAAATGAAAAGACGCGGGATCAAAAAACCGCATATCCTGATACTTTTGATAACGCTCGCCGTCCTGCTTTCGGGCTGCGGCGCAAAGCAGGAGGCCGAACCAATGAAAGCTTCTCTTACTTTTGAATCCTTCGACGGCGGGGGCCCCGAGTTCACCGCCGTGCTTGGTTCCGGCATCGTCTCTTACGAGAGCAGGGTGAATTACAGCAAGCCCGACCACGAGGAGATGACCGGGGCCGGCTATACCGTCACGTATACATTTACCGGCATTGAGCCCGGCGAGACTGAGCTTAAGATAGAGGAGAGGTCGCCCATAGCGGACAATCTCGACCATTACTACAGCGTAAAGGTCGACGAAAAGCTGAACGTGACGATAGAGCACCTGCGCACCGAAGACCCGGCGGAGGCGGAGACAGCATCATTGAGGCCCAGACCGATGCTCGTTATAAGCGCGAACGGCGGGGATATATACGCCTATTTCGACGACAGCGAGGCCGCTGTCGAGCTTCTGGGCATGCTCGAAGAGAGCCCAATAGAGGTAAGCCTTTCCGATTACGGCGGCTTCGAGAAGGTGGGCCCGCTGCCCCGGGCGCTGCCCGCGAGCGACGAAAACATCACAACCGAACCCGGCGACATAATGCTCTATCAGGGCAGGAACATCTGCGTATATTACGGCACGAACACCTGGGATTTCACGAGGCTCGCGAAGATCACGGACACAAGCCGCGAAGAGTTGCTCGGGATCCTCGGAGAGGGCGGCGTGGAAGCGGAGCTGCGCCTGGAATGGGTGGAATGACGGCCGGAAACAATGATCATGGATATCGTTCTTGAAAAGCTCGAATACGATCTTACGGTCTGCAAGCTGAAGAGCCTCGCGGAAGTTTCCGGACTTCCGGATCTCTTCTTTATCGCGAAGACCGATGAAGAAGTATCGCTGGTCTGTCGCACTGAGGATGCGCCCGCTGAAACGACCGAAAGAGAGGACGGCTGGAAGGCCTTCAGGGTGAAGGGACAGCTCGATTTTTCGCTGACCGGCATACTCGCGAAGATCGCCGGAGTTCTCGCGGCCCGCGAAATAAGCATATTCGCTGTATCGACCTATAACACGGATTACGTGCTGGTAAAGGCAGGACAGTTCGGCGCGGCTCTTGAGGCGCTTTCGGACGCCGGATACAGGATAGACTGAAGGAGCATAAGCAAATAAGGAAGCCTTCCCGGAAGGGAAGGCTTTTATAATTCTTTTTTTATTATATAATTTATACTAATAATAGTATTATAGGGGTTTTTCTGGAATGGACACAAACAGACAAGAAGCTTTGATCAATGGAATTCAAGCCGGATTCCTAGACAATAAAATCTCTTCAAATCTTGAGTACAGGCCTCAGCTCATAACAAACGATAAATCCAAAGGCAAGAAAGTTATGCCTGTTATTGAGAGTGAGCTTCTGAACTGTGAAGAGTTTGCAATATCTGTAGCGTTTATAACAATGAGCGGTATCACGCCGATGCTCCAGACTTTTAAAGAATTGAGAGACAGGGGAATCCATGGCCGAATTCTTACTACAGACTACCTTGCTTTCAGTGATCCCAAAGCTCTTAAAAAGCTTCATTCTCTTGAAAATCTTGAAGTTAGACTTTTTAGCACTGATGATGCAGGTTTTGGTTTCCATACAAAAGGTTATTTATTCCGAAAAGAGGAGATATATCGTTTTATCATTGGCAGTTCAAATCTGACGGCAAGTGCACTTCTTGAGAATAAAGAATGGAATACACGTTTTGCTCTAAGTAAAAATGGTGAGCTTACTGAACAGATTCTTTCTGATTTCGATGCGCTTTGGAATTCTCCAAATACGTATAAATACGAAGACTTTATCGACATATATGAGTCGAAATATCAAATCAGTAAGGCTCAAAGAGAAGCTGCAATAAGTGAAGGCGTTGTATCTCTTGATAGATACCGTCTTACCCCAAACAACATGCAGGCTGATTTTGTCAAGAATGTGCACGATCTTAGGATTAAAGGCGAAAACAGAGCACTGCTTATTTCTGCGACTGGAACAGGTAAGACCTATGCTTCTGCTTTCTCAATACGTGAAGAAAAACCAAGCAGGGTGTTGTTTCTGGTTCATCGTGAGATTATTGCAAAGCAGGCTATGATGAGCTATAGGAGAGTTTTTGGTACTTCAAAGAAACTTGGCTTGTATACAGGCACTGCAAAAAGAGATGACATTCACAGTGTAGATATTCTGTTTGCCACTATGCAAACCGTCTCAAAAGCGGAGAACTTAGGCACTTTTGATCCTGAAGAATTTGACACGATTATCATAGACGAGGTGCATAGGGCAGGGGCACCAAGCTATCAGCGGATAATGAATTATTTCAATCCGAAGTTCTGGCTTGGAATGACAGCTAGTCCTGAACGAACTGACGGATTTGATATATATGGATTGTTCGATCACAATATTGCCTGTGAGATTCGTCTACAGCAGGCGCTTGAGGAGAATATGCTCTGCCCGTTCCATTATTTCGGAATAACAGACTTGATTATCGATGGAAAAGAGATGGACGATAGTACTGACTTCAATCTTCTTATATCGGATGTCAGGGTAAAGCATATCGTCGAGCAGATAGAGTATTTCGGCTATTGTGGCAATCGCCCAAAGGGACTGGTTTTCTGCAGCAGGAATAGAGAGGCAAAAGAGCTATCAGAGAAGTTTAATACTCTGGGGTATAAAACAATTTCTCTAAGTGGTGATGATTCCAATGAATATAGAGACGAGTGTATTGAAAGACTGGTTTCAGATACTCGAGATGATTATTTGGAATACATTTTTACGGTTGATATTTTTAATGAAGGCGTTGATATTCCAGAAGTAAATCAGGTAGTAATGCTTCGCCCGACCGAGAGCCCAATTATTTTTGTTCAGCAGCTTGGCCGTAGCTTGCGGAAAGCGGACAAGAAAGACTATGTTGTAATTCTTGATTTTATAGGCAATTATAACAACAATTTTATGATCCCGATCGCTCTCTCGGGTGACCGTTCTTATAACAAAGACTCAATTCGAAGATACGTTTTGGAAGGGGCTCGTATTATTCCAGGGAGTTCAACGCTTCATTTTGATGAGATATCAAGAAAAAAGATATTCCAGTCAATAGATGGTGCGAATTTCAACGATTTAAGGCTTATCAAAGAATGCTATAAACAGTTAAAGTTCAAGCTTGGAAGAATACCAACACTTATTGACTTCGATACTTATGGAACCATTGATCCATTAAGGATTTTTGACTCACAAACACTCGGTTCTTATTATATGTTCCTGAAGAAATATGAACCGGAATTTAAAATAAGATTCAACAAACTTGGTGAGCTCTATTTAGAATATATTTCAAAGAAATTTGCTTCTGGGAAAAGACCGCATGAATTGATAATGATAAAAGAATTAATGCTTGGTTCGGATGCAGTTTTTGAAAGTCTTGAAGATTATATTAGGGATTCGGGTAAAAGCAATTTGCAATTGATCCGGCGGGATAATCTGGCAAATGTTTTGACTGCTAATTTCGCGACTGGAAGCAGTGCTGGTACTTATTCTGCATGTATCTTTATGAAAGAAAATGGAAATGATTACTCGATTTCGAATTCTTTCGCAGAATTAATAAAGAATCCTGATTATTATAAAATGACCATGGAACTTATCGATTTCGGACTCCATAGATACGAGGAGAACTATGTTGATACATATAATGGTTCTTCATTTAAGCTTTATTCCAAGTACACATATGACGATGTTTGCAGATTGCTCAATTGGGATAAGGGAGAGGTCGCTTTAAACATCGGTGGTTACAAGTACGATAAACTCACAAAGACATATCCAGTTTTTATTAACTATGATAAAGAAGAGGATATCTCAGACACCACGAAGTATGAGGACCGCTTCATAGATGAGTCCAGACTTATAGCAATATCTAAATCGGGAAGAAGTGTATCATCTGATGACGTTCAGACGGCCATCAACGCAGACTCGCTCGGTGTTAAAATGGACCTGTTTGTGAGAAAGAATAAAGATGATAAAATAAGCAAAGAGTTCTATTATCTGGGCAGAATTCATGCAACAGGAGAAGCAAAAGAATTCATAATGCCCAATACAAACAGCAAAGCTGTTGAAATCAGTTACCAGTTAGAAACACCTGTCAGAGATGATATCTACGATTATCTGACAAGTTAGGAGTAATAGTTGAAGACGATAAATGTTGTAGCCGCGATAATCTGTGATAATGAGCGCATTTTTGCAACTCAGCGCGGATATGGAGATTTTAAGGACGGTTGGGAGTTCCCGGGAGGGAAAATTGAGCCTGGTGAGACTCCTCAGGAGGCCTTAGTTCGTGAAATAAGGGAAGAGCTTGAGGTTGAGATCGAAGTAGGGGATCTGCTTACTACAGTTGAGTATGATTATCCCGCTTTTCATCTCAGCATGCAGTGTTTCTGGGCTTCGATAAAAGAGGGTACCCCGGTATTATTGGAACACGAATCTGCTAAGTGGCTTAGTTTTGATCAGTTGGACAGTGTTGATTGGCTGCCGGCAGATCTTGATGTTGTTGATGCCATAAAAACGATTTTTCATAGATAATTATTAAAGCAAAAAAGTTAAGCTATGAATCATGAGTAAGATCATTCCTTTTCGTTATATCATTGAAGAGGTTCCACTGGACGTTGAGTATTACACACGGAAACCGGATATTCTCAGGTGTGAGCTCAAAGGTCTTGCCATAGCTCTCAGAGAGGGTATGGATGTTGGATTTGATGTTGACGTAATGGATATCGATAATGCTCGTTCATCAATGGAAATTGGTTATAACTTTAAAGATGCACTTTTTGTCTTTCATGAATTGGAGCCTCATATTCTTGCTCATGATATGAGTTTTGAACAACTTAGGGACACACTTTTTCGCATGGACAAAGAAAACGGATTTGAACACCTCTGATATAAGAATGATCGCTTGATGCAGGCAACAAAGTATTAACCATGTTTGACGACGATAACTGGCTTATAGAAGATATTTTCGACGCCATTGCGATAGGCGAGATCTTCGGGAAGTCTCCAAAGCCGAAAAATGAAACTGAATATGACGACGACGAAAAGAAGAAGACCGAAGCTGAGATCTCGAAAGAGTCTTCGGGCAGCGGCTGCGCCATGCAGTTTCTCGGTATGATCGCCGCGGTCATCGTGTTCTTTCTCATACTGATCATGCTTTCCCCAAGATAACGACAACTATGCTCCTCATCGAACCCACAATAGAATACGGCGCCGAGGCTATGGCCTACAGGCAGGATTTTCTGGACAACGGCGATTCCATGGACGGCTGCGGGCCGCTCCGCAGATGCGATACTCCCGAAGCCTGGCTGGCCGAGGTCGAGCTTTACAGGCACAAAGAGACGCTGCCGCCGGATAAGGTGCTCGCGACTCAGTATATCTACGTGCGCGAAGAGGACGGCCGCATAGTCGGCATGCTCCAGCTCCGCCACTATCTTAACGATTATCTGCGGACCTACGCCGGGCACATCGGCTATTCCGTAAGACCTTCCGAGCGCAGGAAGGGCTACGCCAAGAGCATGCTCAGGGAGGCTCTTAAGATCTGCAAGGGCATGGGCCTCACCGACGTTATGATAAGCTGTCACACGGACAACGAGGGCAGCCGCCGCACCATACTCGCAAACGGCGGGGTATACGAGGGGACGGTCTTCGATCCGGAGGACGAAAAGTATCTCGAGAAATACTGGATCCACATTGAATAGAGCCCGAAGGGCATTTCAAGGCAATAAAAAAGCGGCCGCGCCTGCGGTCGCTTTTAAGTTTTTTGTTATGCCGCTGCCGGCCGTCAGGCGCCGCTGCAGCCGCCGATTACGCCGCTCCAGATGAAGATTATCAGGGCCCACTTGAGCACGGGATTCTGCACCCTGTTGTAGATCAGCACGGTGAGAGGGGCGGGGAAGAAGAATATCCAGCCCAGCACCCAGAGCCACGTGCGGCGCCTCTTGGGCTGCTCGTAGCTGCTGTAATTTCCCTTCGAAGCGGAGGCGTTGTAATAGCCTCTTCTGGCTTCGCCGCCGCGCCTCGCGTCCTGAGCGGATTCCTGCTGTGCGCGCTGCCTGCCTTTTTCGAAGTTATAGCCGGCCTCCTCGGCGCTTGCCGATTTGAAGCCCGCGTCTATGGTCACCTTGGTGTCGCAGTATTCGCATACCGCCATGCCGGTCTTCTTGTCGTATATCAGCGGAGCCCCGCAGTTGGGGCATTCCATTTCGGTCAGTTTCATTTCCGTGACCTCCGTGACGGTCTAGGCGTTCAGCTTCGCGACGATCTCCGCGAGTATCTCGTCGGCCTTGTCGTTGTCGACCTGGCAGGTGCCGGCGTTGAAGTGTCCGCCGCCGCCGTAGGAGAGGCATATCTCGCCGATGTCGGCCTTCGAAGCCTTGTTGATTATGCTCTTGCCTATCATCAGAGCGGTGTTCTGCTTCTTGAAGCCCCAGGCCACGTGGATGGAGACCTCGGTCTCGGGATACATGGCGTATACCACAAAGCGGTTTCCGGCGTGGATGATCTCTTCGCTCCTGAGGTCGATCACCGCTACCTTGCCGTCGACCTTAACGATGCGGCGAAGCTGCTCCTCGAACTGCTTCTCCTGATCGAAGTAGAGGTCAACGCGCTCCTTGACGTCGGGCAGCTCGAGTATCTCGTCGATGCTGTGCACGAGGCAGTTGTCGATGAGCTCCATCATCAGGTCGTAGTTCGAGATGCGGAAGTCGCGGAAGCGGCCGAGTCCGGTGCGGGCGTCCATGATGAAGTGGAGCAGGGTCCAGCCTTCGGGATGGAGGATCTCTTCGAGCGTGAAGTCGGCGCTGTCGCCCTTGTCGACGGCCGTCATGAGCTCCTCGGAAATGCGCGGGAAGGCCTTGGCTCCGCCGTAGTAGTTGTATACGACTCTCGCCGCAGAGCGCGCCTTCGGGTCGATGATGAGCTTTCCGCCGGTCTCGGTGGCCTTGAGCCTGTCGACTTCGCTTTCGTGATGGTCGAAGGCGAGACCCACGCGCGGGTCGTAGGGCAGGTTGGTGGTGATGTCGTTCTCATTCAGATCGATCTTGCCGTCCTGAACGTCCTTGGGATGGACGAATTTGATCTCGTCGATAAGCCCAAGCTCCTTGAGCATCATCGCGCAGGCAAGTCCGTCAAAATCACTTCTGGTAACAAGTCGTTTCATATATCGTTCCTCCGGATAAGTTAAATAATATTCACGGATGATTATACCATATTTCGGGCCGCTGTCTGCTTTCTTATGCTCAGAAAGTCCAGATGTTCGCTTCTCTGTAGATGTAGTCCTCGGGCATCTCTCCGAGCTCCCAGCCGGTGTTGGTGGTCTCTATGTAATAATATTTCCTGTCCTCCTCGGTGAAGTAATAGCCGCTGAGGTCGTCCGAGCCGAGTATGCCGACCGCCATGTGGTCGTCGAACCTTATGAGGCAGCAGCCGTAGCCCATGGCTATAAGCATCGAGACGAGCAGTATGCTCGAATCCTCGCAGTCGCCGCCCTGATCGTAGAGCGTCTCGAGAGGATACTTGGGATAATCGTAGCCGAGGCCTATGTCGTCCGGCGTGTATTTGAGGCTCTGCACGAAGCTGATCGCGAAATAAACTGCGTCGTCCTCTTCGAGTCCCTCCTTGGTTACGGCGTTCTCGAAGGCTTCCGCGAGCTCCAGTATGTAATCGTCGTCGCTCTCGTCGTAGACGTAGTCGGAATAGTTGGAATAGTAGGCGTCAACGACTCTCGTATAGCTCCTGTATTCCTCGACCGCGGCGAAGGGGATCACGAGGTCGTAGGTCCAGTCCCAGCCGCCCCATTCCCACTCGTAGTGGACCGATTCGGCCTTCACGTCGTCTCCGATGATGTCGAGAAGGTCGAAATTGTAATGGTTCACGTAGTCCATAGTCGAGAAGACCTCCTCGGCTATGAGCTTGTCCGCAAGGGTCTCGGTAGAGTCCTTAAGGGCGGTGCTGAGCGCGGCGTAGGATACGGTAACGACGTCTGCTCTCCAGAAGCTGTCGAGCTTTACTATGCCGGGAAGAATGCCTGTCGACCTCGCGAGGCCGTAGGGGTCGTCCCAGGTGAAATCCTCGCCTCCCGCGTCGGAATAGCCGAGCGAGCGCAGCACGAAGGTCAGATACATAGCGGCCGTTGCGTCGCTGAGCCCGAACTGATCCTCCGAGACTCCGTTAGTAAGGCCGGTCTCGTAGGCGAAGCCCACGTATTGGTCGGCCCAGGGGGCGCCCTCCGCTATGTCGGCGAAGGGGTGGGTCCACTCTCCGTCAAGGGCTTCGGCTTCCTTGCCGAGAAGCCTTATCAGCATGACGAGGGCCTCGACTCTTGTGGGAGGTCTTCCGAGGTCGAACTCGGTGTCGGAAACTCCCTTAAAGAGCCCGAGATCCTTGAGATCCTGAGCCATCAGGGTCTCTATGGTCGTGGCTCTGCCGTTCGCCGCGAAGGCGGGGAAGGGGAAGGCCGCCGCGCAGATTATGATCGCCATGAATACGGCGAAGGTCCTTAACGTATTGCCTGCTTTCATGCTTTGCACCTCGTTTACTGTTCCTCTCCGCTCTCGAAATTGTTGCAGAGGCTTATTATCAGGACGTCGTCCGTCGCCGGGCTCTTGACGAAATAGTTGCTGGTCTCGACCTTGCGGTAGACTCCGTCGTCGCCGATCTGCCTGGTGATCATGTGGAATTCCTTTTTGCCTTCTCTGTAAAGCTTCAGCTGGTTTTCGCGGCAGAACATGGCGTGCCAGCGCTCGCGGTCCTCCGGATGCATGGAGAGGGTGCCTTGCTCTATCAGATCGTCGACCGTGCCCGTGGACGCGCAGCCCGTGGACGTGAAGTTCTTGTACGTCATCATGTAAAAGCTGTTGCGCGTGAGGTTTCCGTAGATGATCAGCGGATATCTCTTGTAGACCGCCTGCAGCAGCATCTGCTCGGCCGAGTTCTCCGTCTGGATCTTGAGTATGTCCTCTTCCTCGAAGGGCTTGCCGCGGTCTGCAAGGAAGCTGATAAAATCGTCCTCGGGCATGGGCTGGGCGAAATAGAAGCCCTGGATAAGGCTGCAGTTGCAGGTGCGAAGGAAGCCGAACTGCTCCTTCGTCTCTACGCCCTCAGCGACGCTGCGAATGTTGAGGCGGTTGGTGAACAGGAAGATGCTCTCCAGTATGGTGCGTTCGCGCTCGCTCTCGCAGTTTTTCTTGAGAAGCGAGCGGTCGATCTTGATCTCGTCCGGAAGGGTGTCTGCGACCAGGCTGAGAGATGAGAGTCCGCTGCCGAAATCGTCTATGGAGAATTCAAAGCCGTTCTCGTGCAGCTGAGTCACGGTCTTCTGCATCAGCTCTTCCTCCTGGATCATGGCCGATTCCGTGATCTCCACCACTATAAGGCGGCGGTCGAGATGATTGGCGTCCATTATCTCCGCGAGGTGCCTGGGCATGTCCTCTTCGCGCAGATGCCAGCGCGAGAAGTTGACGGACACCGGAACGGGCTCTATGTTCATGGCTTTAAGGCGGTTGAGAAACCTGCAGACGTTCTCCACCACGTACCAGTCGAGCATGGCGATGGCGCCGGTCTGCTCCATGGCGGGCAGAAACTGATCCGGAAGTATGACGCTGCCGTCTTCTCTGACCCATCTGATAAGAGCCTCCGCCGATCTCATGCGGCTGGTGGTCGCGTCGAACTTCGGCTGATAATAAACCTTCATTTCCTGCTTCTGCATAGCCCTCATGGCTACGAGAACGTCGCTTATGATGAAACCGTCCATAGCTTTTCTTCTTTCTTCTCCGACAGGAGATATTTGCCCCTGCCGCATTTCGTGGGCTCTCCGAATACGACGGCAAAGGTGCTTCCCATGATGATGACGGCATCAAGGCAGATGACCGCTTTCTGTACCGCGTCTCTCAGCGGAAGGAATTGTTCGTCCGTGTAAAAGCAGGGTGACAGAACAAAGCAGATCTCATCGTGCTGCCGTACGAAGCATTCAAACTCCGGACGGCGGTCCAGGTCTTCGCCCTCCATAATGATCCTGGATGGTTCAAGCAATTCTTTGGCCTGATGGCAGAATCTGCTGACCCCATCATACCGTTTCTCCGGCGTTGATAATTCATAGAGAAGCCGCTCGCGGCGGTTCTTTCTGATAAATGCCTGCACAAAGTGCCGCTCATCTGAGTAATCCATGATGTAATTATAATAAAACAGCGGATGCTTTTCAATTTTTGCGGGAGATGGCGGGATACGCTGCGCCGGAATTATCGGCGGAGATGGTGGGATCGTTCGAGCGTCGCCGAAGGCTCGCTCTCACGTGAACCCCGCGTGGGTTCTCATCCCTCCATGGACTTACACCAAAAAGAAAAACCCGGCATAAAGCCGGATCTTTCTTTTTGGCGGAGATGGTGGGATTCGAACCCACGTGCCCCGGAAGGCCAACGGTTTTCGAGACCGCCCCGTTATGACCGCTTCGATACATCTCCGTATTCTGTTTTACTGCCTGCGCCCGAGCGGAGGGCGCGGCCGTTTACCGGTCGGCTGCGAAGTCGGAGCCTTCGGGAATGACGAAGCGCACGGCCTTCGGCACTACGCTGATCTTCGTCTCCTCGAGGGGATAGACCTCACCGTCAACAGATAACATAATAGCGGTATTCGGCCGGATTGTAAACTCCTTTACCTGAAGATATTTCACGTAATCCGCCATTTTGGGATCGGTGATGTGCGTCCCGTTGTGATACTTGAGCAGCATGGGATAGAGCTTGAGTCCGCTGACGGGTCTGGCGATAGTGATGTCCATCTTCCCGTCGTTGAGGCTCGATCTCGGGCAGCTCTTGAAGCCGCCGCCGCAGAACATGCCGTTCGCGATCGCGACGAGCAGAAGGTCCTCGGTGACCTCCTCGCCGCCGTCTATGCTGTAGGTCATGGAATAGCTCGGATGCTTCGGCAGTATCTCGAGGGCACCGACGGCGTAGGCGAGGGGACCTCTTATGCGGTCCTTGAGCTCTCCGACCCTGACCACGACCTGGCAGTCCGCGCCTATGTTGAGCATGTTCAGCGCGTACTTTCCGTTGTATCTTATGGCGTCGATCTTTTCGGCTCTGCCGTTTACAAGTTTATCTATTTTGATGAAGTTCTCTTTGTTCGTGAAGTTCCTGACGAAGTCGTTGCCCGTGCCGCAGGGCATCACGGCGAGCTCCGCGTTGGCGTAGCCTATCATGCCTCCGAGGACGTCGCATATGGTCCCGTCTCCGCCCATGGCGTAGAACCTTACCGGGTCTCCGGCCGCGGCTCTCTGCCTCGTCCAGACGCCGACCTCCTGCTTGTTCAGGGATCTGTGGATCTCGTATTCGAGGCCGTTTTCCTTAAGATAGGGGATGACCTTCGGAAGGAGCTCCTTTTCCGCGGCGCCGTGCCCGGCTGCGGGATTGAGTATGAAAATGTGCTTCATCGCTGTTATTCTCCCTGAAATATTTTAAGCGGCATGCAGTTGAGCCTGTCCAAAGATACAAGGCAGTATTCCGTGCCTTCTATGAGCCCGGAGGGGCCGTTGGCGAAGGCCGAAGAGCCGTGCAGATGGCCGTAAACCGCCTTTTTAACGCCGTATTCGGCGAACATCGACGTAAATCCCGACTGCTCCTTTTTGTCGTTCGTGGGGGGATAATGGGTGGCCGCTATCAGGACGTCCCCGTCCCTAAGCTTTGCCCTGGAGTCCTCGAGCGAAAGGCGCAGCCTTATCAGCTCTCTTTCGTATATCTTCCTGTCGGTTTCCTCTGAAAAGTCCGGGTCTCCCGGGCAGATCCAGCCTCTGGTGCCCGCGACGACGCAGCCGTCCATGCGGAAGG
>JAEEGL015900860.1_pt1 | contig 13242 bp, 10 predicted proteins | sample 9134231 | NCBI WGS metagenome assembly JAEEGL01 (sample SAMN16246548, study PRJNA631951) | gut metagenome | biome: gut microbiome; feature: rumen; material: fiber-attached | host: Bos | place: Iran: Karaj | collected 2018-10 | reverse complement strand
GGGCAGCAGACCGGCGAGCAGAAAGAATTCAACATGGCGGCTTTCGTGGCCGGAAGGGCCCAGATCCTGGTTTCCACCACCGTGATCGAGGTGGGCGTCGACGTGCCCAACGCCTCGGTGATGGTAATCGAGAGCGCCCAGCGTTTCGGCCTCTCGCAGCTCCACCAGCTGCGCGGACGGGTGGGCCGGGGCGCCGAGAAATCGTACTGCGTGCTGGTGCGTGACTACAAGACCTCCCGCGAGGCCCTGCAGCGGCTCGAACTCATGTGCCGTACCGAAGACGGCTTCGAGATTGCCGAGGAAGACATGAAGATGCGCGGCCCCGGCGACCTGGAAGGCACGCAGCAGAGCGGCCTCCCCGTACGTCTGGGCATCGCCTCGCTCGCCCGCGACGGGATCCTCCTGTCGGAAGCGCGCGAATACGCCGAACAGGTGCTCGCCACCGATCCGACGCTCTCACATCCATTGAATACGCCCCTCGCGCGGGAATTGCGGAAGGGGCGTTACGAAGTGCACGATTACAGCAAGATTTCCTGAGCCTACTCCCAATAGGTGATGACCCGTTCCGCAATGGAGGGAAAGAACTCCCCGTGCTGGAACGCGGGTTCTGTCACCTCGGTGCGCATGATCCAGTTGCCGTGGCTGTCGTAGAAATACTTGCCGAAGGTATCGGTGTAGATCTGGTCCTTGTTGAAATAGGCCCGCTTGAATTCCGTTTCGTCACCGTTCCCGTTGTACTTGTAGTCGGCCCAGAACATGGCCACCATGCCGCCGGCATTGGGCTCGTCCAGGCGTTTGACCAGCAACAGATGGTCGTTTTCATAGAAGGACCAGCTTTTCACTCCGCTCTTCTCAATATAGCTAAGGGGCATGCCGTTGGCCGCGAACGTGGCCGAGGTAACAAGGCCATCCTTCTCGAAAGAAGACGGATAGAGGCCGTTGTAAATGACCTTATAAGTATAGGTCTCCGGTTCCGTCTCGCGTCCGACCTGGCTCACCTCCGTGATAGTAAGGTTGCCATCGGAGTCGAAGGCATAACTGTAGTCGGTCCGCTCATAATAGGCCGGAGAGTCATCGAGGTAATGGATGGCCGCAAGGTCCTTGATGAGCGTGAGCGGGAACGATTTTCCTGAGGAATAGATGAAGGGAATGAAGTTGTATGGATCGGTGGCCACGTACTTCCCGCCCGACGAGGCGTATTCATAGGTAAATGTCCGCGAGCCGTGGTTCTCCCCATAGGAATACTCGCTCCGGCTGCGACGCCCCTGGCTGTCGTAGCTGTGCTCCCACTCCACCTCGACCGTATTGTCGACGGTGTTGTGGTACTCCTCCTTCACGAGATGCCCGGCCTGGTCGTAGAAAAACTTGTGATAGGTGGTGTAGGTGCTTTCATACCAGCTCTTTACCGGTCCCCGAAGCCCCGTCTGCTCCAGGTCCGTACGCTCCCAGAAGTTCTTGGAGAACCAACTCTCCGCCTTCAGGGCGCCGGCATTGAGGCTCTGTGTCACCGGCCGGGCCAGGGTTTTGCCGCCCGCCTCGATGGAAACCGCCGCATTCCGGATTCCGGCCGTAGTGTTGGGTTCGACCGTTACGGTGATTTCACCCCAACCCGAACCCGATTCCGGGCTCACCTTCACCCAGGGAGCAGTGCCGTAAGCTTCCCACTCAACGGGTTCCTCGCCCTTAAAGGCGCGGAATTCAATGGTATAACTGTCGCCCTCCACCGGAACCTGAAGTTCGGCGTCGCTGCCTCTGAAATCGAGCGAGACAGCTGACTTGCCGCCACCCTCTTTCTCGTCGCAAGCAAGGGCCAGCGCAAACACCGGCAAAAGGATTAAAAGGAGCTTTTTCATATCATTCCATTTTCTGCAAATATAAGTATCTTTGCAAAAACAACAATTACTGGAATGAAAAGGGTACTCATTGCTTTAACCTTGCTTACGATGGCTGTCAGTTGTAACCGGAACGCCGCGGACACCGGGGAAGGTGCCTCCGCTCCGCAGATTGAAAACGGCGTGATGACGCCCGAGGTGCTGCTCTCGCTGGGACGCGTCTCAGATCCGCAGCTCTCCCCCGACGGGAGCCTGATCCTCTACGGAGTGAACCACCAGGACCTCAAGAAGAACGGTTCGCGCCGAAACCTCTTCCTTTGCAATGCGGACGGCAGCGGACGCAGCCAGCTCACGTTTGGAGCCGGCAGCGTTTCCAACGCGCGCTGGAGTCCCGACGGAGGGAGCATCTGGTTCCTGCAGGACGGACAGCTCTGGAAAGCGCCCCTCAAGGGCCGGCGCCTGGGCAAGAAGCAGAAAATGAGCGACGTACCCGCCGGAATCGGCGAATTCAAGCTCTCTCCCGACGCTTCGCAGATGATCTACATCAGCACGGTGAAGGGCCCGGTGCAGACGCCCGCCGACTCCGACCCCGCGCTCGACAAGGCCAAGGCCTACGCCACCGAACAGCTCATGTACCGGCACTGGGACCACTGGGTGACCGAAATCCCACACAGCTTCACGGCTCCGCTCGGCGACGGCCCCGTCACCCCCGCCAATTCCACCGACATCCTGGGGGCCGACAGTCCCTTCGAACTGCCCACCGAGCCCTTCGGCGGCACGGAACAGCTGGACTGGCATCCCGACGGCCGGCACATCGCCTATTCCTGCCGCAAGAAGACCGGGCGTGACTACGCCTTCTCTACCGATACGGAAATCTACATCTACGACACGCAGAGCGGCGCCACCGTGCTCATCCCCATGGGCGGCGGTTACGACACCGATCCGGTCTGGTCGCCCGACGGCAGCCGCCTCGCCTGGCTGAGCATGGAGCGCGACGGTTACGAGGCCGACAAGACGCGCCTGATGGTCTGCGACGTGCATTTTAACGCCGACGGAGCGGCCAGCGCCGACAACATCCGCGACCTTACGGAAGGCTTCGACCACGATGCTTCCGGCCCCGTCTGGACGGGCGACGACCTCTGCTTCAACGCCCTCTACGAGAAAGCTGTGCAGGGCATTTTCCGCGTGAGCGCCGACTCCGGCGAGGTGCAGCGCCTTACGCCGGAAGACTGGCCCTGCGACTTCTTCTCGCCCTTCGGGTTCGTGGAGCGTGAAGACGGCCTGCGCCTGCTCACCACCTACTATTCCCTGCATTTCCCGTTGGAACTCGTGGCGGTGGACCTCAAGCCCCAGGGCGCCTCGTTCACGCAGCTCAGCCACGAAAATGCCGACATCCTGGGACAGCTGAAGGAGATCCGCACCGAGCTACGGCAGATTCCCACCACCGACGGCAAACTCATGCCCACCTGGGTGGTCTATCCTCCGGAGTTCGACCCGGCGAAGGTCTACCCCTCCATCCTCATCACCCTGGGCGGCCCGCAGAGCAGCAACAGCCAGGACTGGTCGTACCGCTGGTGCTACCGCCTCATGGCCCAGCAGGGCTACATCGTGGTCCTGCCCAACCGCCGCGGCACCACCGCCTTCGGACAGGAATGGAAAGAGCAGATTTCAGGCGACTACCCCGGCCAGAACATGCAGGACTACCTTTCCGCGGCCCGCGCCCTCAAAGCTGAGCCCTATGTGGGCAAGATGGCGGCCTGCGGCGCCAGCTACGGCGGCTATTCGGTCTATTACCTGGCCGGCGTGCACGGCGACGTGTTCGACTGCTTCATCGCCCACGCGGGCATCTTCGACGAGAAATACATGTGGTACACCACCGAAGAGATGTGGTTCCCCAATTTCGACAACGGCGGCGTGCAGGACCGTCCCGGCGTGGCCGGGGTGGAATTCGGCGGTATCCGTCAGGGCGGCGCGCCCTACAGCAGCCTCCCGGCGGCCCGGCGCCACTACGCCAACTCGCCCGAGAGCCGGGCTACCGACTGGCATACGCCCATTCTCTGCATCCACGGCGGCATGGACTTCCGCATCCCCTACGACCAGGGCATGGCAGCCTTCAACGCCGCCCAGTTGATGGGTGTCCCCTCCAAACTGGTGGTCTTCCCCGACGAGAACCACTGGATCCTCAAACCGCAGAACGCCCTTTACTGGCACCGCACCTTCTTCGACTGGCTCGACCGCTGGTGCAAATAGATGGACCAGCCCAAGTTTGAGCGCATGCTTCGGCTCATGAAGCTGATGACCGGCAACACGGCGTTGACGGTGGAAGACCTTGCGCGCAAACTCGACACCAGCTACCGCTCCATCTACCGCTACATCGACACCTTCCGCGAGGCGGGATTCGCCGTACAGAAAGTGGACGCGGGCGTCTACCAGCTGGTTACCACCCGCGGACGCCTGCCCGATTTCAGCAAGATCGTCTATTTTTCCGACGAGGAAGCGGCCATCGTGAACGGGCTTATCGAGGGGCTCGACAACAGCAACGCCCTCAAACAGAACCTCAGGCAGAAACTCTCGGCCATCTACGACAGCGCCCCCGTGACCGACTTCACCGAGAAACGGGCCAATTCGCTCAACGTGCGTGAACTCTCCGACGCCATCCGTGAGGAGAAGGCCGTGGTGCTGCGCGACTACAAGTCTTCTCACTCCGGAGAACGGCGCGACCGGAAGGTGGAGCCCTTCGCCTTCACGTCCAATTATATACACGTGTGGTGCTACGACCTGGAAGACGGGCGTTGCAAGACCTTCGCCGTTGCCCGCATCGGCGAAGTGGAGGTCTGCCCCGAGGGATGGGCGCACGCCCCGGAGCACCGGCGCGACGAACTCGACGTTTTCCGCATGCCCGGACGGCGCCATATCCCGGTGCGGCTGCAACTCGACATGATGGCCGCCAACCTGCTCTGTGAAGAGTATCCGCTCGCGGAAGCCGAACTGAGTCCCGCCGCCGCGGACGGCAGCCGCATCCTCGACACGCAGGTCTGCGCCCTGCAGGGCGTGGGCCGCTTCGTGCTGGGCCTCGCCGACCACATCGACATTCTCGATGCCCCGGAGCTGCGCGACTACCTCACGCAGTTCACGCAGCGCTATTTATTATTGAAATAGGACATCCAGGCGTTCTGGTAGTCTCTCAGGGCCGCAGTTCCCTTAGCCGTGATGCGGCAGACCGTGTGCGAACTTCGGCCGGCGCCGCTGCTGGAGATTTTGATATAACCCGCCTCGGCCAGACGGGAGAGTTGTACGGACAGATTCCCCGCCGTCGCCTTCGTGAGTTCCCTGAGGTAGACGAAGTCGGCGTCGTCCAACGAATCCAGCGCCGCCATCACTTTGAGGCGCAGCTCGTTGTGCAGGATGGGATCGAGGTCCTTAAACTCCATTACGCATGCTTCTGTTGAACAGTAATCCCGGCACGATGAGTGAGGCCACCGCCGTAAGCACGATACACGGCACCTGCCAGACCCACAGTTCTCCCTGCAAAAGGAACGTGCCTACACCAACGGCCGCCCCCACGAGTCCGCCCGCTATCATGGGCCGGAAACGCAGGACCTCACCCGTAATGAAGGCGCCGATCCCGACCAGCAGGCAGATCATCGGATTCTCCACCACTTCATAGAGGTCGAAAAAGCCGAAAAGGAAGCCCCCGGCGCCAATGGCGCAGGCCGTAAAGATCCAGTAATCGAGCACCAGCCTGGAGTCATGCGTGCGCATATGCTTCCGTTCATGGTCGCGCCGAAGGATGACGGACATGAGGGGCAGGCCCAGGAGCGGGATGCCTACCCAGAGCCAGAAACACCAGTCCCGATGCAGGACTTGCCACAGCAGAAATTCCAGCAAATAGAAAAAGGCCGTCAGCGAACCCCAGAGCAGGAACAGCCTGTCCCCGTTGGGGGCGCCGTCCATATCTACTTTGCCCCTGGTACGGGCAATCACATCGAGTGCGTCGAATTGTTCCATATCAGGGGCAAAGATAACGATTTTAGTTGTGGTCTACGTATATCTCAGACTTTTTCCTGTTATCCCATTTGAGGCGGAATATTATCTGCGTGCCATGCTGTGTGCTCCCAGTGCTGGACTTGAGCTGCAGCTTGGGATGATCATCCCGGCCACCGTGTCCACTGAAGGAGAAGTAGGTGTCGTAGCCGGGGACCAGTTCCACATGCGACCAATCCCAGTAGGCGTCTTCCGGCACCGTAATCACGCCCAGGGAAAGACCCATGGGATAGTTGCATACACCGTTCTCCCCTCCGCTGGTCCAGGGCTCATACGCCCCGTTGCTGTGCGGATAGGTGATCTTGAAGGAATAGGCTTTGTGCTCAACCACTTTTACGGGGATGGTGCACTTGGCGCTATGGTCGGTCACGCTGCGGAAGATCAGATTGAAATCGCCCACCGGAATGCCTTTCTTGAAGTCGACGTACATGCCGTACGGATTGAAATCGAGCTTGTTGTAGTTCTCCGTTGAGGGATCGATCTCTATACCGTAGCCGTTGAATGAATAGCTGTCGGGCTTCCATTCAGCAGCCTGAATGTAGACGTCGTCGTAGGACCATCCGCCATAAGGATCATTCTCGACCAGGATAAAATCAGCGGAACCGTTTTTCGGCGAAAGTTTGAACGACGAGTAACCGGGGCCGTTGTAGATGGAGAACGTATAGCCTTTTTCAAGGCCGGTGTAGCTGAAAACGAGTTTCACCTGCTGATTCCCTGCCGATTGGGTGGCGGTGAGCTTCTGGGTGGAAGCGTTCCAGCTGAACCATTCGCCGGACTGGCCGTTGCAGGTCTGGCTATCGAGTTTCACCTTGCTCCAGTCGAAACGGGCACCAGGCGTCCAACGGGCCGTGAGGGTGACGGACTGGCCGGGGGCGACCCAGTTGCTTTCGCAATTCAGGCTGAAACTCTCCAGGTCCGCCTTCAGCTCTTTAACGACCGCATTGCCACAGATGGTGTATTCGTCTCCGGGCAGATAGCTTTGCGTCTGCTCGTCCCAAGTCTGGTTTTCAAAGACGAAGACAAAGAGGAACTGGTACTGGCCGGAATAGGCTCTGGTCTTTTCCTTGAGCCAGAACTGGCTGCTTCCATCGAGTTTCACGTTGCCGCCCTGCCCCATGTGGCAGTCGAGCATCTTGTCCTGGCCCAACCTCATGGTACCCATTTTGACAGCGGCCCAGGGATATTTGCTGTAGAACTCCTGTGAGATGGTGGTGAGTTTGTTCGCCACCTCCGGGGGAATCTCCCCGCTGAGCCAGCCCATGGTCATCTGCTGTGCATCCTCATCCATCAGTTCCAGAAGGATGGCCTGCTGGGTTCCGTCCATATAGCTGCTTCCTACGTACCACTCGGAATATTCCTCCGGTAAGGTAAAGACCTGGGCTGCACCGCCTTTCTTCTGAACGGAATAGGTGTTCTCCTTCAGCGCCTTCGCCGCCTCGATGGGCTGGTCGTCCGCGCCCCTGGGCAAAACATCGGCCGTGGCGGTAGCCAGGTTGCCCTGCTGGTACACATCCTTGCTTTCTACCTTCTTGACGGTTCCCTTGACCGTGCCGCCTTTAAAGCTTTCCGGATCCGCCGCGGTGAAGGTCACCGTCATCTGTCCGTTCTCGTCGGTGACGGCACTGGCGGGGCTCACGCTGCCGCCGGTGGCCTCAAAACTGACGGTCGCCTTCACTTCCCTGTCTTTTAGGTCAACGGCTTTTCCGCCGGAAGTGAGCGTAAACGAAAAAGTAAAGGACGCCGTACCGTCCAGACCGATCTTCTGCGAAGCGGGAGAAACGGTGAGTTTGTCCTGAGACACACTGTCTTCCGTGGGAGGCGTGCATCCCACAAACACTCCTGCCGTAAGGGCGAGGAGAAAAAGCAAATGTTTGATTTTCATAAAATTATAATGGATATAGTTTGTTCCATAAACTTTTACAAAGATACTTAAGTTTATGGTATAAACAAAAGATTTCAAAAAAAAACACACTTTAAAATTATTTGACGAGAACTGTCAAAATCGCGGCATACCTTTGCATCGTCAAACAAAAAGGAAACCGATTATGTCGAAGATCGAACGCATCAGCGCCTGCCGCAGCAGCCTCGTCGCCCAGCTCAAATCCCGTTCCGTGAATTCGAAGACCGCCGTACGCATCGAGCGCAGCTTTACCGACGCTTCCATGGAGTTCCTCATGGACCTCGGCCTGGAAGTTGCCGCCGTCTGCGCCTGAGTCCTCCCCCGCCCTGCGCAAAATACGGGTTTTTGTGTTATCTTTGCCTTATGAAAAAGAAACGCAAGATCACCATCCTCGGCGCAGGCATGATGGGCTCGGCCCTGGCCTTCCCCGCCGCGGAAAACGGCAACGAAGTGCACATCGTGGGCACCTGCCTCGACGACGCCATCATCGACGGCTACATCCGCACCCGCAAACACGAAAAATTCTGCCGCCCCTTCCCCGACAGCGTGCAGTTTCATTATTTCAAGGCCTGGGAGCGCGTCACGGAAGGCTCAGACTTCGTAATCGGAGGCGTTTCTTCCTTCGGGGTGGACTGGTTCCTGGAAGAGATCCTCACCCGGCTCGACCCCAAAATTCCCGTACTGAGCGTCACCAAGGGTCTGCGCGCCACGGAAGACGGGACCCTGCTCTCCTATCCCGGCTACTGGGAAAGCGAACTGGCCAAGCGAGGCATACGGCGCGAGATCTGCGCCATCGGCGGCCCCTGCACCAGCTACGAACTCGTGTTCATGGACCCCAGCGAGGTGGGCTTCTGCGGCCGTGACAACGCCGCCCTCAAGATGATGAAAGAGGCTATGCAGCGCCCCTATTACCACATTTCCCTCACCAACGACGTAATCGGACTGGAAAGCGCCGTGGCGCTCAAGAACGCCTATGCCATGGCCGTTACCCTCGCCGTGGGCCTCAACACCCGCTGGCACGGGGAGGACGAGCCGCAACATTACAATTCGCAGGCGGGCACCTTCACGCAGGCCGTGCGCGAGACGCACGCGCTTATGCAGCTTCAGGGCGGCACGTTCGAGAGCGAATGCATCGGCCTGGGCGACCTCTATGTCACCATCTTCAGCGGACGCACCCGCCGCTGCGGCGTACTTATGGGACAGGGCCTCAACTACGACCAAGTCACCGAGGCCCTTGCCGGCATCACGCTCGAGAGCCTGGTGATTACCCGCGTCATGGGCCGGGCTATCCGCCGCAAGGCCGAACTGGGCCTCGTGGAGCTGAAGGACTTCCCCCTCCTGATGCACATCGTAGATATACTCGACAAGGGCAAAGCCGACGCCGATCTGCCTTGGGAGGCATTCACCTTTGAAAATTTGAAATGACCGACAATACGCAGAGACGCTTCAAACAGTGGCAGTGGCGGGTCATCATCTGTTCCATGATCGGCTACTCCATCTTCTATTTCGTCCGTAAGAACTTCTCCTTCGCCATGCCTTCGCTCGCGGCGGAATACGGCATCGGCGACCTGCAGCTGGGGGCCATCCTCACGGCAGTTGGCATCATCTACGGCATCTCCAAATTCGTAAACGGCTTCATCGCAGACCGCAGCAACGCCCGCTGGCACCTGGTCATCGGACTGGGCGCCTGCGTGATCCTGAACTTCTTCTTCGGCTGGAGCGCCAAACTGAGCGCCTGGATCTCGGGCAGCACGTCCGGTCCCGACTTCGTGAACGTAATGGTCTGGACCATAGGCATCCTGCTGGTCCTCAACAACGTTTTCCAGGGCTGCGGCTTCGCGCCCTGCAACCGCCTCATGGTGCACTGGGTGCCGCCCCGCGAGCTGGCTACCAAGATGAGCATCTGGAACACCTCGCACAGCATCGGGGCCGGTATCGTGTCGGTCCTCTGCGGCGCCATCATCGGCGGCATGGGCATGAACCTCGCCGGAGAACCCGCCACCCTCGAGCAGATCGCTGCCAACCTGGGCAGGGCGGTCGACGACCCGGTGGTGCTGCAAGCCGCCAGCCACGTGGGTGCCTGGCAGTGGTGCTTCTGGATTCCCGCCCTCATCGGCACCTTCGGCGTCTTCTTCATCCTGGTGTCGCTGCGCGATACCCCGTCTTCCGTGGGCCTGCCCGAGCTGCCCGGTACCAAGACCGAACTCGACGACCACGACGACGCGACCGGCTACAAGGAATTCGTCCGAAAAAAGGTCCTCCGCAACCCCGTCATCTGGGCATTGGCGCTCTGCGACCTCTTTGTCTACATTGTGCGTTTCGCCGTGCTCGACTGGGGTCCCAAGTTCCTGCAGCAGGGTGAAAGCGCCCTCTCGCCCCAGCTGGCCGGCTGGACCATTGCCATCTTCGAGATCGCCGGCTGCGCGGGCATGATCTTCGCCGGCTGGGCCACCGACAAATTCCTGGGCAGCAAGGGACAGCGCATGTGCTTCATCGAGATGCTCATCACCGCGGCCTGCCTTGTAGGCCTCTGGCTGCTGCCCAAAGGCCATCCTGTGGCCATGCTGGTGCTGCTGGCCGTGGCGGGCTTCTTCCTCTACGGGCCCCAGGCCCTGCTGGGCGTGATCGCCTCCAACCACGTCACCAAGAAGGCGGCCTCCTCGGCCGTGGGCCTTATCGGACTTATGAGCTACGTGAGCACCATTTTCACCGGCTTTGGCGTGGGTCTGCTCTCGAACTCCTTCCACGAGGCCTTCTGGAGCCACCTCTTCCTCATCATGGCGGGCGTCGCCGTGGTGGGCGGGCTCGTGGTGATCCCGCTCTGGAACATGAAAAACGACGGATATCTCCATAATATATGAAACGGAACCTATTGATGACCGCGGCCCTGTGGCTCCTGCTAGGCTGGACCCTTGCCGCTCAGACCCAGGAAGTGCGCATCTTCTCCCACCGCGGTGGGCGCATGGAATACGACGAAAACACGCTCTCGGCCTTCCAGGCCAGCTATGACGCGGGCTACCGCGGATTCGAGACCGACATCCGCATGACGCGCGACGGCGCCTTCGTAATCACCCACGACCACACCCTCGACCGCACCACCAACGGCCACGGCATCATTGAAGAGAAGACGGAAGCCGAGGTCCGCGCCCTGCGTACCAAGGGCGGACACAAGATGCTCTTCCTGGACGAGCTGCTCGACTGGCTCAAGGACAAGAAGGGGCTCTACGTGGAGTTCGAACTCAAGACACGGCCGGAGCATCTCTACCCGAAGGAACGGCTGGAGCCCTACTGCGACCATATCTACCACGCCATCAAGGCCATCCAGCCCGCCGACGCCCAGTTCGTCATCACCTCGGGCGACACCCGGGGCCTTCGGTACATCCAGCAGAAATACCCCGACGCCGACCTGCTGCTCATCGTGGGCAGGCCCTGCAACGACGAGACCATCGCGCTTTGCAAAGCCATGGGCATCAAGCGTCTGGGTGCCAAGATCGAAGGCACGAGCCGCAAGGACGTGGAGAAGGCGCACAAGGAAGGGCTGATCGTGAGCCTCTGGCCGGGTCACTGCCCCGAAGACGCCGTGCTGGGCACCTATCTGGGCGCCGACTACCTCTGCACCGACACGCCCATCGCCGTCAAGACCTTCCTCGACGGCAAGATGCCCTGGATCCGCGCCAGGTACTAGCGCTCCGGACGGAGTTTTGCGTATTTGAGCAGAAGGAGTTTCTCCCCGTAGCGGTCGAAGTCGATCCGGGCCTTGAGCTCGGGTACCGTACCGCTGATTTCCAATATCTTACCCGCTCCGAAGCGGTTGTGCTCCACGCGTTCCCCCTCGTACAGTTCGGTCATGGGAACGGGCACGAAGTCGGCGTCAATCACCGGCGGAGGCGCCGTGGGCCGGATCGGCCGCGATGGCGCTGCGCTTGGAGCGGGGGCCGCCGGTTTGGACGCGGCAGGACGCCGCTCGTAGCTGACGCGTCCGCTGCGCCCATACTGGTAGCCCACAGAACTTGAAGAGCCCGTCCTGCGGCTCCAGGGGGCGCTTTCGGAGCGCTGCCAACCCGAACCGAAACGGAAAGGCGTGGTCACGGAAACCGGATCGTCGAAGTCGTCGCCGAGCGGCCGGTCAAGATAACGGGCGTCGATCTCCCCCAGGAAACGGCTGGGCGGATTGGACTCGTGCTTGCCGTTGCGCATCCGGGAAACGGCGTACGAAACCGCCACCGCTCGTTTGGCGCGGGTGAGCGCCACATAAAAGAGGCGCCGCTCCTCCTCGATGTCGCCCGGCGTCGCAGTCATGCTCCCACTCGGGAACAGGTTCTCCTCCATACCGGCCACGTAGACATAGGGAAACTCCAGCCCCTTGGCGGAGTGCACCGTCATGAGGGCCACCTTGTTCCCGTCATCCTCGCCCTCGGGCGCGTCTACATTCGAAAGCAGGGATACATTTTCCAGGAAATCGGCGAGCGTCACCACCGGCGCCTCCCCTTCCACCTCATCGGCCTCGAGCGAGGCGAGCTGCTCCTCCACGAAGGCCGCGGTGGCGTTCACCAGTTCTTCCACATTGGCCGTCCGCGAGAGTCCCTCGATGCTCGTATCTGACTTGAAGAAGGCGTAGAGGCCCGATTCGTCGGCGATCCGGGCGGCCATTTCGTGCGCGTCGGTCACCGGCGCCAGGCGGGCCAGCCGGTCCACGAATTCAGAGAAAGCGCGCAGTTTCGCAATGCCGGCAGGCCTGAGTCCGTACAACTCCAGGTCTTGAAGGAAGGCGGCGCGCATGAGCGGAATCCCCTCCTTGCGGGCGGCCTGGGCGAGGGCGCCCACGGAAGTGTCGCCTATGCCCCGGGCGGGTTTGCCCACGGCGCGGAGGAAGGCTTCGTCGTCGGCGGGATTCACCACCAGCTTGAACCAGGCCATGAGGTCCTTCACCTCGGCCCGTTCGAAGAAGGAGTTGCCCGAATAGATCATATAGGGGATGTTCTTCCGGCGCAGCTGCTCCTCGAGCGCACGCGACTGCGCGTTCGTACGGTAGAGGATGGCGAAATCGCGGTAGGCGGCGTGTTCGGCGCGCATCCGGTCCTGGATGCCGGAAACGATCTGCACCGCCTCCTCCCCCTCCGTATAGGCTTTCATGAGGGAGATTTTCTCCCCCTGCTCCCCTTCGGCGTAGCATTTCTTGGGGATGCGCCCCTCGTTGTGCGCGATGAGCGAATTGGCCGCGTCCACGATGGTCCGCGTAGAACGGTAGTTGCGTTCCAGACGGATGATCGTGGCTTCGGGATAGTCTTTCGTGAAACGGAGGATATTCTCCACCCGGGCGCCGCGGAAGGCGTAGATGGACTGGCTGTCGTCGCCCACCACGCAGAGATTATGGTGCTCGCGGGCGAGTTTTTTCAGGATGATGTACTGGGCGTAGTTGGTGTCCTGGTATTCGTCCACCAGGATGTAGTCGAAACGCTCCGCAAT
>JAEEGL014822813.1_pt1 | contig 13242 bp, 9 predicted proteins | sample 9134231 | NCBI WGS metagenome assembly JAEEGL01 (sample SAMN16246548, study PRJNA631951) | gut metagenome | biome: gut microbiome; feature: rumen; material: fiber-attached | host: Bos | place: Iran: Karaj | collected 2018-10 | reverse complement strand
TTCCTTAATCATATAACACCCACTAAAAAAAATTACACCGCAACCACCATAGTATAAAACGTAAAGGGGACTCAGTCAAGCCGAGTCCCCAAAAGGAGGATTTATAATACCACAAAGTTATTTGATAACTAATCTCTTAGCACCTTCGGCTGCAAGAGCACTTCTAACTGTTTCGCTCTCATCAAAGGTAATCTGAGCACATAACTTAGAGCCTTTCATTCTCTCTGCTGCAAAGGATAAACCATTATTTTTTCTATCCAGCTTTGGAGAATCAATCTGATCTGGATCCCCAAGCAATACAACTTTTGAGCCTTTACCTGCTCTAGTAATTATCTCAAGTATCTGTCCGATGGTACAGTTTTGGGCTTCGTCTACAACGATGTAAGAATTAACAAGAGAACGACCTCTCATGTATGCAAGAGAGCAAATTTCCAGGATACCTGTCTCAAACATATCCTCAATTTGCATCTTGATCTGCTCCTTCTCTTCGTTCTGACCCTTCAGAAGCACCTGCAGGTTATCCATGAACGGAGCAATAAGGGGTGTCATTTTTTCTTCCAAATCTCCAGGTAAAAATCCCAAATCATTATCTGAAAGAGTGTTACTTCTTGTAATCATAATTCTGTCGTAGCCATTGTGGTAATATCCCTGAAGGCCAGCTGCCAGTGAAAGGAATGTCTTTGCAGTACCAGCACTACCCTTTAGAATAACAAGAGGGATTTCATCTGGACTGGCAAGCAGTGCATATAAAGCAAATCTCTGTCCCACATTTCTAGGCTGACAATATGGTGTGTAGTAATCTCTATCCTTTAATAGATGCCATCCGTCTTCCTTGAAAGTATAGAGAGCCGAATTGCTTCCGTCCTTGCAAATGCCAAATTCATTTTCGATAAATCCCTTGTTAAATGGACTCTCGATATCCTCTGGTGTAATATCCCTACGTCCTGTGTAGTTCTCGTTGTCAACAATCATTTCATTGTGATAACCTTGTACAACGCAACCACACATAGTAGCATTGATTCTCATTGAAATATCATTAGTTACAAGTATTGTTTCAAGGTCGCTTTGCTTTGCAATAGCAAGCACACCATTAATTATTCTGTTGTCAGGTCTTTCTAAGGTGAATTCCGCTGGAACCAGCTTCTCAAATTCAGATTCCTTTGCAATTTTGAAGGTGCCGCCATTTGGCATAGTCACACCGTTGGCGTAATCCCCTTCTATAGATTCGATGTTTCGGATTGACTCTCGCGCGCCATAACCCACCTCAGCATAAGCCGTCTTCATAGAGTCAAGCTCCTGCAAAGTAGTGGTGGTAATGATGACATTATTATCATCAAAACCAAACAAGGCCGAAGGGCAATGAATCAAAATGTTAGTGTCGAGTACGTAGTTTTTCTTCATAAGGGGTCACGCTCCTTGCATATTAAATTATCAGTCAGCGCTACAGTTTGTAGATAACTTTTCTGATAATTTAATTTTACCCTACTTTGCTCTTCTTCGCCACAAGATTTTGTTGTTTTTTATGATTTATCTGTGAAAAGAAGCACCACATATTGATATGTGTTTCAATATCAACATGTGGCGCCTTTTATATGCTTTTTAAACTATTCAATTGAAAAGATTTCCACCTCTGACATAAATGGAATTGACTGTGCTGCACCAGGTTTTGTAACTGCAAGAGCAGCGGCTTTGCTAGCAAGAATCAGATTAACTCTAGTAGGCATTTTCTTGATAAGCCCGGAAATAAAATAGCCTGTAAATGTATCGCCAGCAGCTGTGGTATCAACTGTGTCCACCTCAAATGCTCCCTGATAGAGCTCCTCATCACCATGGTGGTAAATAGCTCCATCCTTTCCTAGGGTAAGCAAAATCTTAGCATTTGAAAAGCTAGCTTCCATTGCCGCCACAATTGTGGCCGGAGTAGTCTTGCCTGTAAGCTGAGTTCCCTCATTTTCATTTAATACGAAAATGGAAACCTTGCCCAAATCACATTCATTTATCCTGTCATCCATTGGAGAAGGATTAAGCACAATAGTCATGCCCTTGGCAAATGCCTGATCTATTATATATGGAAGTTCATTAATTTCATTTTGCAGAAGAATAATATCTCCAGTAGAAAAATTGCTAAGGACTTCATCAACGAATTCCTTGGTATTTTTTTGGTTGGCACCGCCATAAAGGACGATGCTGTTTTGACCTTCATTATCTACCTGAATAATCGTATGACCACATCTACCAGTAACGGTGCGCATGTAGTCTGTTTTGATTCCACAATCCTGACAGGCATCATAAAAATCCAGTCCCTCTTCGCCTACAAGACCTGCATGATAAACTGGCACTCCAGCTCTAGCCAATGCCACAGATTGGTTGAATCCCTTTCCTCCTAGATTGATTTTCAAATTCCTAGAAGAAATAGTCTCTCCTTCTCTGACAATATGGTCTACCTGATAGCTGTAATCCAAATTAAGTGAGCCAAAATTCAAAACCTTCATAAACAAACGCCTCCCCTGAAAGCTCTACCTAAATACGTCCTACTAATAATAAGCTTGCCAATCCATAGTATGTAAGTACCGCAACTAAATCATTTACAGTACTGATCAGTGGACCAGATGCAACCGCGGGATCCACTTTAATTTTATGGAAAAAAATTGGGATAATTGTTCCAAAAAAGCTAGATACAAGCATAGCAATAAACAATGAGCATCCAACAATTCCTGAAATCTTAAATGCAACCATCCAAATATAATGTTTGAAGAAATGTAGATAAAGGGCAACAATCACAAATGCAAGGGAGCCTAAAAGCAAACCATTTGTTCCACCTACTCTCATTTCCTTAAATATAAATTTTGCCTTTTCAACACCTGAAATTTCTTCATCCATAAGCACACGGATGGTAACAGCAAGGGACTGTGTTCCAACATTACCAGCCATACCAAGAATCATGGACTGAAAAACAACCACAATTGCAATCGATGCAACTACCTGCTCAAACACACCTACTACCGTACTTGTGATAAGTCCAAGGCAAAGCAAAAGTGCAAGCCATGGCATACGCTTTCTGATACTGTCCACAAGGCTTTCATTTAAATCTTCCTCTGCAGTCAAACCAGCCAGCTTCGCGTAGTCATCACCTAACTCGTCGTCTACCGCTTCGACGATATCCTGAGATGTGATAACACCAATGATTTCATCAGCTGGATTAAGTACCGGGATAGAATCTTCAGCGTAATCCTTTAAATCTTCGATTGTATCAGATATCTTTGCGTCTGCTTTAACACTTGGATAACTGTGAGAAATAATGTCCTCAAGTGGTGTATAATCACGAGCCAAAATAAGATCTCTTAGCTCAATAGCACCAGAGTATTTTTTCTTTTCATCTTCAACATAAATAGTGTTGATATTGTCATTGTCCTTTGACTGAGAAATCAAAGAACGCATTGCCTGCTTTACTGAAAAATTCTGACCAACAACGATGAAATTTGTAGTCATCATACTACCAATCTCATCCTCGTCGTATGAATTAATCAAGCGAACATCTGCCGATGCCTCCTTGTCCATCAGGGCAATGAGCTGTTCTCTCTGCTCTTCATCCTCGATGTCTTCAAGAGCATCTACCGCATCGTCGGCATCCATGTTTTCGAGGACATCTGCAGCCTGTTCTGGTGTGATTTCTGCAAGAATCTCACCAACATCCTCAATATAAGGGAAAATTTCTGAAAGTCGCTCAGCACCTAAGATACCGAATAGTCTCTGACGGTCTTCTTTATCTAGAGCCTCGTATGCCTCGGCAATATCATTCTCATGATAATCGTCAAGAGCTTCGATTAGCTCATCAGCACTGATATTAGAGCGAAGTAAGTCGATAATCTCCCCAGTAATTGTGTTCTCTAATAATTCTTTGTTTTCCATAGTTTCACATGAACTAATGCATAAAAAAAGTCACCGACTTTTTGGATTACCAATAGACGATGACAAAATCTACCCACATAAATGAAACTACTCTATTATTTGTAAAGAGCAGCTATATTCTTATGCGCATCTAATGCCTCGTCGCTAAATAATCGCCCGTGACTGTCCGATTTATCCATAGCTACTCTCCTTTCATATTTGCTAAATTAAATTGTTTGAATTTACATAAAAAATTTAACACATAAAACAACTCTTTGTAAACCCAAATTAAGAAATTTTATTAACCATTTCTCTATCAAATACAACATTTTTTACCTTGTCCACCTCGATTTGATAGAGGGCATTAGCAGCAAGATGCTCCGCTGCCTGTTCAACATTTCTTATACCAGTAGAAATTACGAACTTCTCCATCACCGCATCAAGTCCGTCCTCAGTAACCTGACATTCCTCTGGTGACATTCCCATTCTCTTCAATACCTTTGGAAGTGAAAATCTCTTAAAGATTTCTTTTTTCTCCTCAACTGTATAATCAGGAATATCAATTACAGCAAATCTAGACATAAGTGGTGCAGAAATATCTGCCTTTACATTTGCTGTGGCAATTGGGTATACGCCCATTGTAGGAATCATGCATTCCATATAGTTATCAGTAAATCCTAAATTATCAAGCAATGTCAAAAGTACGTCTGCTGGATTGCCATTGCCCTTTCCAGAATTTGCCTTATCAAGCTCATTAATAATAAACACAAGATTGCTGGTGCTAGCATTTGAAAATGCTTCCATAATAATACCAGGCTTTGCATTAGAATAAATTCTTGAACTACCTGTAAGCTGCTCTGGATCATTAATAGAACTCATATCAAGCGTAGTCCATGGAAGCTTTAAAATACGCGCTACCGCATATGCGATTTGAGATTTACCAACACCTGCAGGGCCGCAAAGAAGTAAGCCGTAGCTTGGAAGTGTGTGAGTACGATTGACCTGAATTACAGTCTCCATAATACGCTGCTTTACAGACTCAAGTCCATAAAGCTCCTCATCCAAAATACGTCTAGCCTCCACTGGGTCAATTGCCTCGAAATAATCACTCTTCCACTGAATACTTGTCATAATGGAAAGTGCTCGCTGTGCATGACGGCGCTCTTCGATTGTAACTTCAGCGGACTTAGCAACTGCTAAGTTTCTTCTAGCCCAAAGTCTAATATTATCTGGGAATGTTCTGCCGGCACAAGTAATAAAGTCTGTGATGGACTGAATGCTTGTAAGCTTCATATCATCGCCATCTTCAACCTCGTCCTCGTCAGTCTCCTCCTCAGAAGGAGCATTGCTTGCAAATAATCTTTCAAGCATAAACTGAAGGAAGCCATCATCTGATGAAAGCTTGCCATTACCTATGCCTGTCTCTCTAATCTTGTATACAGCATAGCCCTCATCTGTGATTGCGCCAGATAGTCTAACCGGTATATGATTTTCTCCAAGCCATCCAAGAAGACTTACAAAACGCAAATCCACTCTTAAAATATCTGAAGAAACCACTCCATTTTCAGTGTTGATTTCAAAGCTAGTCCTTGTAATTGGATTGGTAAATGTTCCGCAAATATGATGAGCCATCTCCTCCTTTTTTTGAAGGACTAAAATCGGACGCTCAACTGTAGCATCAGGCTCATCTGACTTAAATGTCACATAAGTCTTTACCGCCTTTGCGTTATCTTTTTCTTCCTGAGCAAAATCAAATACTGGCATTTCCTACTCCTATTAAATCTTGTGAATAAATAAACCGCTTCTAAGCTTTGGCTCAAACCAAGTAGATTTTGGTGGCATCAGAAGTCCTGCATCTGCCACATCAAATAATTCTGCGATGCTTGTTGGATACATTGCAAAAGCAATTTTACAATCCTCTGCGCATCTTCTTTCTAGCTCTTCTAATCCACGAATACCTCCGACAAAATCTATGCGATTGTCTGTCTTTGGATCCTCAATTCCAAGTAATGGCTGAAGCACTAGATTTTGAAGTAATGAAACATCAAGTCCCTCAACAGGGTCTGCAACAAGATGTTCTTTCTTCACCTGACATAAATACCAGGTACCTTCTAAAAGCATACTCCACTGACCTTTCGCCTCTGGTCTAATAGGCTTACTGTCAGTCTTTACAATATCGACAATGCTATCAAGCTCCTCTAAAAGCTCTTCTGGAGCAAGACCATTTAAATCCTTTACAACTCGATTGTAATCGTATATTTTAAGCTCCTCATCTGGGAAAAGAACTGAAAGGAAATAATTAAAATCTTCCTTGCCTGTGTATCCAGGTTTTTCTTCTCTACGCTTAAATCCAACCTTTACTGCGCTGGCAGCTCTGTGATGACCATCAGCAATGTAGATAGAACTCATCTTTTCAAATGCAGTTGCAATAAGAGCCATATCCATCATGTCCTTGATTATCCAGCAACGGTGGGTAATTCCATCCTCAGCTGTAAAATCATATACAGGCTTTCTGCTTTTTGCCTTTTGAACAACTCCAGATATAGTAGGCTCTGCTCTATATGCAAGAAAAATAGGACCTGTCTGAGCACTGCAGGTATCCACATGACGGATTCTATCCTGCTCCTTTTCAGCTCTGGTATTCTCATGCTTTTTAATAACTGAATTGGCATAGTCATCAATAGATGCACAAGCTACAATACCAGTCTGTGAACGACCGTCCATCGTGAGCTCATACACATAATAATATGCCCTATCATCCTGAATAAATCTTCCAGCATCTGTCCACTCTTTAAGCATTGATGCTGCCTTTTCATAGACCTCATCAGAGTACATGTCTACGTCCTCTGCAAACTGTGTCTCTGGTCTATCAATTGCCAAAAATGAATTTGGCTGTTCTTTTACCTTCTCATAAGCTTCTTTTCTGCTATAAACATCATAAGGAAGGGCTGCTATTACAGCAGCCTCTTCCTTAGATGGTCGTATTGCTTTAAATGGTACGATCCTTGCCATTATTATTTTACCACCCTTACTTTAATAACTCCGTCAACCTTCTCAATTTCGTTAATTACAGTCTCTGCTGGCTTTGCAGCAAGATCAAGTAATGTATATGCATAATCGCCACGACTCTTGTTAGTCATATCTTCTACGTTTACATTCTCGTTACCAAGAATTGTTGTAAATGAAGCGATAAGACCAGCCTTATTCTTATGAAGAATAGCCACACGTGACTCTGTTGTACAAATTCCCATATCACAGTCAGGGTAATTTACAGAATGGCAAATGTTACCATTTTCCATGTAATCCATAACTTCCTTAACTGCCATAATTGCACAGTTGTCCTCAGCCTCTTCTGTAGAAGCGCCAAGGTGTGGTGTACAGATAACACCAGGCTTACCTGCTGTAGTAGGATTAGCAAAGTCTGTAACATAGTGACGAACCTTACCAGACTCGATACCATTTAATACTGCAGGCTCATCAACAAGAAGATCACGAGCAAAGTTAAGAATAACTACACCCTTCTTCATCATCTGAACAGCCTCTTTATTAATCATACCCTTTGTTGAATCAACAAGTGGTACATGCACTGTAATGAAATCACACTCTCTGTAGATATCCTCTACATTTGTAACGTGCTTAACATTTCTAGAAAGGTTCCAAGCAGCGTTAACAGAAATGTATGGGTCATAACCCATAACTTCCATACCAAGATGTGTTGCGTCGTTAGCTACCTTAACACCGATAGCGCCAAGACCGATAACACCAAGCTTCTTGCCAGCAATCTCAGTACCAGCGAAAGCTTTCTTAGCCTTTTCTGCTGTCTTTGCAATGTTCTCATCAGCAACATTTTCCTTTACCCAGTCAATACCGCCAACGATATCACGAGAAGCTAAAAGCATTCCTGCAAAAACAAGCTCCTTAACACCATTTGCATTAGCACCTGGTGTATTGAAAACTACGATACCATCCTCTGCACATTTCTCAAGAGGAATATTGTTAACACCGGCACCAGCACGTGCGATACATTTAAGCTTGTCGCCAAGCTCAAGATCGTGCATAGCAGCTGAACGAACTAAGCATGCGTCAGCCTCACCGATTGTCTCGACCTTCTTGAAGTCTGTAGAGAAGTTAACTAATCCCTTGTCTGAAATTGGATTTAAGCAATTGTAAGTAAACATTTTTCTCTCCTTATTAAACTTAGTCCGCCTGTTACACTCACAAGCATTAAGTCTCTTCATTCGGCTGAAATGCCTCATCCAGAGAATTAATAGCTTGTTAGCTACAGGCTCATTTATTTAACCTTATGCATTAGCTTTTTCGAATTCACGCATGAATTCAACAAGCTTCTCTACGCCTTCGATTGGCATAGCATTGTAGATAGAAGCTCTCATACCACCAACAGTTCTGTGACCCTTAAGGTTAACAAATCCTGCTGCAGTAGCTTCCTTAACAAACTTAGCGTCAAGCTCTTCGTTACCTGTAACAAATGGTACGTTCATAAGTGAACGATCTTCTTTTCTAACAGTACCCTTGAAAAGCTTTGATGAATCAAGGTAATCATAAAGGATAGCTGCCTTCTTCTCGTTGAGTTCCTTCATTGCTGAAAGACCGCCATTCTTAAGGAGCCACTTGAACACCTTACCGCAGATATAAATATCATAGCATGGTGGTGTATTGTAAAGGCTGTCATTGTCTGCCTGTGTCTTATACTTAAGCATTGTTGGTGTGCCTGGAAGAACATCATCACGGATAAGGTCCTCACGGATGATTACGATAACCATACCTGCAGGTCCTACGTTCTTCTGAACACCACCATAGATGATGCCATACTTGCTAACATCTACTGGCTCTGAAAGGAAGCATGAGCTAACGTCTGCTACTAAATCCTTGCCCTTTGTGTTAGGAAGTGTCTTAAACTTTGTTCCATAAATTGTGTTGTTCTCACAGATGTATACATAGTCCATATCATCAGTGATAGGAAGGTCTGAACAATCTGGAATATATGAGAATGTCTCATCTGCTGATGAAGCAAGCTCTACTGCCTCACCATACATCTTTGCTTCCTGGAATGCCTTCTTTGCCCACTGACCTGTGATGATATAGCCTGCCTTCTTGTTCTTCATAAGGTTCATTGGAACTGCTGCGAACTGCTGGCTAGCACCACCCTGAAGGAAAAGTACCTTGTAGTTATCAGGGATGTTCATAAGAGTTCTGATATCAGCCTCTGCCTCTTTGATAATCTCATCAAAAACTTTTGAACGGTGGCTCATCTCCATTACTGACATGCCACAGCCCTTGTAATCAAGCATCTCATCTGCTGCTTCTCTAAGAACTTCCTCAGGTAATACTGCTGGTCCTGCACTAAAATTGTAAACTCTACTCATTACACTAATCTCCTTACTTTTCTTCAAAAAACTCATTTATTGGTGCTCCTGGTGCTACCATTGGCCATACTTTTTCATCACTATTGATGATACAGTCAATAAGCACAGGCTTCTCGGATCGCATAGCCTCCGATAAAGCGCTGGAGAACTCTTCCTGAGTTGTTACGCGATATCCTGTTGCACCCATAGCTTCTGCCAACTTGACATAATCAACTCCGTCGTCAAGTACAGTAGCTGAATAATGCTTGTCATAAAAAAGTGTCTGCCATTGTCTAACCATTCCAAGTACGTGGTTGTTGACAATTATTTCAATGATAGGCAACTTTTCTCTAGACGCTGTTGCCATCTCATTCATGTTCATTCTGAAGCAGCCATCACCTGCAATATTGATAACTGTCTTGTCTGGATTACCTGTCTTGGCACCAATTGCGGCTCCAAGTCCATATCCCATAGTTCCAAGACCACCTGATGTCAAAAGCTGATGTGGCTTTTTATAATTGTAGAACTGAGCTGCCCACATCTGATGCTGTCCTACTTCTGTAGAGATGATTGCCTCACCCTTTGTCTGACGATAAACCTCAGATACAATATATGGGCCAGACAAGCCTTCCTTAGGAATTGTAAGTGGGTACTTGTCCTTAAGCTCCTCAGTATGCTTAATCCATGCCTCATGCTCCTTCTGAGTGAGAAGCTTGTTGATTCTAGAAAGAATCTCCTTAACATCACCAATCACAGCATGGTCAGCTACTATATTTTTATTAATCTCAGCTGGATCTACATCAAACTGAAGTATCTTTGCCTTGCTAGCAAACTTTGAAGGATTGCCGAGAACTCTATCTGAAAATCTAGTGCCGATTGCAATAAGCAAATCACACTCAGATACGCTTAAGTTGGATGCCTTTGTACCATGCATACCAAGCATACCAAGGTATCTGTCTTCCTTGCCAGAGTAGGCTCCCTTTCCCATCAAGGTATCACAAACTGGTGCATCTACAAGCTCAACAAACTTCTTTAATTCCTTGGAAGCATTGGCAAGAACTGCACCACCGCCAACGAAAATAACTGGCTTTTTAGCCTTATCAATAAGCTTGATTGCCTGCTTTAAGCTATCCTCTGTAATGTCCTTTTTAACCCTACCTACTGGGATAGGCTTCATTGGCATGTACTCGTATTTATTATTTGGAGCAGTAACATCCTTTGGCACATCGATAAGTACAGGACCTGGACGACCGCTCTTTGCAATGACAAATGCTCGGCGAATTGTCTCAGCTAAATCCTTAACATCCTTAACGATGAAGTTATGCTTAGTGATAGGCATTGTAATACCGGCAATGTCAATCTCCTGGAAAGAATCCTTACCAAGTAAAGGAACTGTTACGTTACAAGTAATAGCAATGATAGGCACCGAATCCATATGTGCTGTTGCAATACCTGTAACAAGATTTGTAGCACCTGGACCACTTGTTGCAAGGCACACGCCTACCTTTCCAGTAGAACGAGCATATCCATCAGCTGCATGTGCGGCACCCTGCTCATGACTTGTAAGCACATGGTGAATCTCATCCTTATGCTTGTAAAGCTCATCATAAAGATTAAGAATCGCTCCGCCTGGATACCCAAAAACAGTATCAACGCCCTGTTCCTTCAAACATTCAATTATAATCTCTGAACCACTGAGTAACATATCTTTTTCTCCTCTAAACTCCGTCTAAACGCGGCGCCTTCTTTTTCATGCTCCCGCAGGGCACCCCTCGTACTTCGCTAGGCAACCTCCCGCAGAGCGGTTCCTTCCTAGCTCGCACGATACTTCCCTCCTCGCGCTTGCCTAGGCTGAGTAGCCGCGTTTTAAATGAGTCCGTAGTAGACAAGCTCTTAGGTTTCTCAAGCGAAACGTGTTGTTGAGCGGAGAAACTCTAAGGCTTGTCTACGTAACGGACGTACTAAAATTCTGGCGTCTTAAGAATCGCGCCGCGGTTTCCTGAGGTAACCTGCGCTGCGTAGCGACGAAGATAGCCCGTTGTAACCTTTGGCTCACGTGGCTGCCACTTAGCACGGCGTGCTTCAAGCTCTTCGTCTGAAACCTTAAGTGTCATTGTATAGTTAGGAATATCAATTGAAATGATATCGCCTTCTTCAACAAGTGCGATTGGTCCGCCAACAGCTGCCTCTGGTGAAACGTGACCGATAGAAGCTCCACGGCTAGCACCTGAGAAACGACCATCAGTAATAAGTGCAACTGATGAACCAAGTCCCATACCAGCAATAGCTGATGTAGGGTTAAGCATCTCTCTCATACCAGGACCACCCTTAGGTCCCTCGTAACGGATAACTACTACATCACCCTCAACAATCTTGCCGCCCTTGATAGCTGCGATTGCATCTTCCTCACTATCAAATACTCTAGCTGGGCCCTCATGAACAAGCATCTCAGGAACTACTGCACTACGCTTAACAACTGAGCCATCTGGTGCAAGATTTCCCTTAAGTACTGCAAGTCCACCTGTCTTTGTATATGGATTGTCCACAGGTCTAATAACCTCTGGATTTCTGTTAATAGCATTTTTAATATTCTCACCAACTGTCTTGCCTGTAACTGTCATACAGTCAGTATTAAGAAGTCCGATATCTGCAAGCTCCTTCATAACTGCCCATACACCGCCGGCCTCATTAAGGTCTTCCATGTATGTAGGACCTGCTGGAGCGAGGTGACAAAGGTTTGGTGTCTTCTCAGAAATTGGATTAGCAAACTCAATATCAAAATCAAAACCAATCTCGTGAGCGATAGCTGGTAAATGAAGCATTGAGTTTGTAGAGCAACCAAGTGCCATATCTACTGTAAGAGCATTTAAAACTGCCTCTTTTGTCATAATCTGACGAGCAGTAATACCCTTGTTATACATATCCATAACAGCCATACCTGCATGCTTAGCAAGTCTGATTCTCTCTGAGTAAACAGCAGGGATAGTACCATTACCTCTAAGTCCCATTCCAAGAGCCTCTGTAAGGCAGTTCATTGAGTTAGCTGTGTACATACCTGAGCAGCTACCACATGTAGGACAAACATTTTCAACGAAGTTCTCAACCTCATCCTCTGTCATGTTGCCAGCTGCATGTGCGCCAACAGCCTCAAACATAGAAGAAAGAGAACGCTTCTGACCACCTACGTGACCTGCAAGCATTGGACCGCCTGAAACAAATACTGTAGGAAGATCAAGACGAGCTGCTGCCATCAAAAGTCCTGGAACGTTCTTGTCACAGTTTGGTACCATAACAAGTGCATCAAACTGATGAGCAAGTGCCATACACTCTGTTGAATCAGCAATCAAATCACGAGTTACAAGGGAATATTTCATTCCGATGTGTCCCATTGCAATACCATCACAAACTGCAATAGCTGGGAATACTACAGGCACACCGCCTGCCTCAGCTACTCCAAGCTTTACTGCATCAACAATTTTATCAATATTCATATGGCCTGGTACTATCTCATTGTACGAAGATACGATACCTACCATTGGCTTTTTCATTTCTTCTGGTGTAAATCCCAAAGCATTAAACAAAGATCTCGCTGGTGCCTGCTGCATGCCAGCTCTCGCGTTATCACTTCTCATTTCCTAACTCCTTTCGTAATACGCCTCGTTTAGGCGTTAAAGGGTCACCCATTATGGCCGCTTTATTTAAATAAGTATTCTCAACATAAGCTTGTAGCTATCAATCTCTAAGTGTTTCCGCAGGAGACGTGTTAGTCGACGGAGGAAATATCTTAGGATTGAGAGCGTAACAAGCGATTTTTCTAAATAACCTATAGTCTTTCTACTATTAAATCGCCCATCTCGACGGTGCCTACCTGCTTTACGGTGCTGCCGTCACGAGGCATGATATCGATGGTGCGATAGCCATCCTTAAGCACCTGCTTTACTGCATTTTCTACTGCATCAGCCTCAGCATCTAAATCGAAGCTGTAGCGAAG
>JAEEGL013468546.1_pt1 | contig 13242 bp, 12 predicted proteins | sample 9134231 | NCBI WGS metagenome assembly JAEEGL01 (sample SAMN16246548, study PRJNA631951) | gut metagenome | biome: gut microbiome; feature: rumen; material: fiber-attached | host: Bos | place: Iran: Karaj | collected 2018-10 | reverse complement strand
GGTTCACATCCTATGGAGGAGTAGCGAAGAGGTCATAACGCGGCGCACTCGAAATGCGTTTACCAGCAATGGTACGCGGGTTCGAATCCCGCCTCCTCCGCCGATATTTTATTTTGTAAAAAGTTACAATTATTGGAGGCTTATATGGCTAGACATGACGGACGTGCTGTAGATCAGCTTAGAGAAGTAACGATACAAACAGGATACGTAAAATATCCTCATGGTTCTGTTCTTATATCCTTTGGCGACACCAAAGTTCTTTGTACTGTTCAAGTTGAAGAAAGCGTTCCTGATCATGTAAAAGCAAAAAGCGAAACAATGGGCTGGATAACCGCTGAATACGCTCTTATGCCAGGAGCAGGACTAAGAAGAAGCGAAAGACCTGGTTATGGCAATGCAAAAGTTAAGGGAAGAGCCCATGAAATCATGCGTTTAATCGGTCGTTCTATGCGTGCTGCTATAGATTTAAATAAAATCGGACCTAGAACTTTAATGATAGACTGCGATGTAGTTCAAGCTGACGGTGGAACCAGAACAGCTTCAATTACAGGTTCTATGGTTGCGCTAGAATTAGCTGTCAAGAAATTAATGGACGAAGGAAAACTTAAAGAAAACCCGATAATGCACCGCATAGCAGCTATAAGTGTTGGTGTAAACAAAGGTCAAACCATTCTAGACCTTGATTATATTGAAGATTCACATGCTGAAACAGATTTGAATCTTGTTATGACCGAAGACGGTGGTTTTGTTGAAGTTCAAGGCACTGCCGAAAACGGTGCTACTTATAATCGCGCTCAATTAGATGAAATGCTTCGCCTAGGTGAAGGTGGAATAAAGAAACTTTTTGAAATTCAGAAAAAAGCTCTGGAGTCTGCAAAGTGAACATCTGGGTTGCAACGCAGAATTCCCATAAAGTTGAAGAAATAAGTAGCATTTTATCTCCAATAAAAGTTAAAAGCTTCTTAGATTTAGATAATCCTCCAGAAGTGGATGAAAACGGTACTACTTATTCCGAAAATGCTTTAATAAAAGCTAAAGCACTATACGATATTGTTCACGAACCTGTATTTGCAGATGATTCAGGTTTAGAAGTCGATGCTTTAGATGGAAAGCCAGGAATTCACTCTGCAAGATTTTCAGGACCTGACACAAATCACGCTAGAAACGTAGCAAAAATGCTAGATGTTTTGAAGGATGTTCCTGACGAAAAGAGAACTGCTCGATTCAGATGTGTAATTGTCTACATTGACGAACAGGGCAAAATCCATGAATTTACTGGCACTCTAGAAGGTAAAATAGGATATAAACCTCTTGGCGAAGGTGGTTTTGGTTACGACCCAATCTTTATGCTTCCAGAAAGGAACTGTTCTGTAGCACAATTACCTTCTTCTGAAAAAAATGTAATAAGCCATAGAGCTTACGCAGTAGAAAAACTTAAAAACTTCCTAGTTAAAAACAATAATTAAAAACCTCTCTGTCTGCTAAATCAGACAGAGACAATTAAGAATGCGGAGAAAAAAATGGCACAAATTATTCCTTTGTTTAAACGGATGGCTGTAAAAGAGCCAAAACAAGACACAACAGAAAAAGAATTAGAAAAATTCTTTATTTTCTCCTTATCAGGAAAAGCTTTTGCCATTCCCGCTGTTGATGTAACAGAAGTTGCTGCTTATTCATCATTGATAGACATTCCTAAAAACTCTGAAATAATATCAGGTGTAGTAAATGTTCGCGGCAATGTCATACCTATAGTTAACGTCAGAAAAAGACTTGAATTACCTGAAGTTTTTCAAATCGATAAAAATACAAAAATCATATATTTCAAAGTAAAACAAGACTTCTTTATAGGTATGATAGTTGATGAAATAGACTTTCATTTGGTTGAAGGAAGAATACTACCTAAAGATTCTTCTGTAGAAAAAGAATTATTATTTATGGAAGAAAAAAATATAAATAGTAAATATCCCGTATTTTTTATAGAATCATATATTAAGCCAAATGAATTTTCCGATATTCAGCAAGTTCTAGACAGATTTTAAAGATGTTTCACATGAAACAAAAGAGAATAAACATGCCATCAATAATAGAATCAGTAAAATCTACTTTACCAGCAAAAGCATACGATGTTAAACTCTCTCACGCAGCTGCAGGTGTTCATATGACAATGATAAAGTCAGTTCGCCTTGGTAGTTGTATGACTCTAAGCGACGAAAGAGTTTTTCATTTTAATCAAATTCAACCTGTTTCTCATCTCGGAGACATTGAAAATTTCAGTTTATCCCAAATATTGGAATGGACAAATTCTGATCAGGGAATAGAACGATCATTTGGTTTTGCTGCCCTAAATGGAGCAGTTGATTTAAAAGAAAAATACTTTGTTGGAAACGCCTTAGAAACTGCCGTTAAATTTGGAACCAACAAAAACGTTGCCATGATTGGGCATTTTTCCCATACAGAAAAATTCAGAAAGAATGCAAAAAACTTTTGGATTCTGGAAAAAAGACCTCAAGAAGGTGATTTACCAGCAGAAGAATATGTAAACATTATTCCACAAAGCGATGTAGTAGTTGCTACTGGCGTAACTTTTCTAAATGATACCCTTGAAGGACTACTTAAAGTAAAAAAAACTGGGTCTATTTTTATAGTCGTTGGCCCCTCTGTTCCTCTAAGTCCTGTTTTATTCGATTATGGCGTAGACATAATCGGAGGTGCTTATGCAGAAGACGAGCCAATGGTTTATAAAAAGACTCTTCAAGGTGCTTCTCCAAGATTAATAAAAGACTGCCTCAAAACAGTATTATTACCCAAAGACCCAGAATTGCTTATAAACTGCGAAGAAATCACCACAGTTATCAGAAATAAATTATAAGACTTAAGATAGAAGAATGAAGAGAGGTTCTAAGAGTTCAAAAAAGCCGTCATTACCAAGCTTATGCTGGCAGTGACGGCTTTTTTTATAGTTGCGAAAATGAGTTTAGATTACTAAAACATTACTAACAACAATAAAAACCAAATTAATTATGGTTTTACCGGTCTAAGATCCTCTTTTCCACTCATAGAAGCCAATGTTTCAACCAAAAGATCAACAGTATTATCTATATCCTTCAAATCAGCCATTTCTACTGATGAGTGCATATATTTTACTGGTAAAGAAACAAGAGCAACAGGAACTCCTTCACCTGAATACATAATTCTATCAGCATCAGTATGAGTACGGTCAGCAGTTATTTCTAACTGATAGGGAATTTTCTTCTTTTTAGCAACTTTTTCAAAAATCTCATCTATTTTACAGTTTATAGGACTTCCGATTGATAAAGCCGCCCCTTTTCCTAATGTTACATTTCCATTTCTATTCTCAGCCCATGGATGTGCTGTATCGAAAGTCACATCGCAAGCTAAAGCCATATCTGGTTTTATTCTAGCTGCTGCAGTAAAAGCACCTCTAGAGTTTGTTTCTTCGCCTGTAGTACTAATAGCATAAACTCCAACATTGAGTTTTCTTTTACTAAGTTTTCTTAATACTTCGGCTATTATATAAACTCCTGTTTTATTATCCAGTGCTTTACCAATTAGCTTGTTTTCCCCTATTATTTCAGGATCGCTTTCATAAACAGCATAATCACCGATTCTAACAAGCTTTTTTAATTTCTTGTCATCATTGTAACCACAATCTATAAAACAATTTTCAATTGTTGGAGCATTATCTTTTTCAGCAGAAGTATTAATAACGCCTTTGATAACTTTTCCGCTATAACCATAAACGTTGACTTTCATTCCTGGGAGTATTTTAGGATTAAGCCATCCGCTATTTGTAAACCAAATGTAGCCTCTTTCGTCCACTCTGGTTACAATCATGGCTATTTCGTCAACGTGTGCAGCAAGCATAATTTTAAAACTTGCTTCGGAATTTAAAATTCCATAAGCATTACCAACCTGATCCGTTTTTACTTCCGCAAAGTTTTTTACATAATCAAGCCAAACTTTCTGAGCCCTTTTTTCATCTCCAGAAGGAGAGGGTGTAGTAAGTAAATTTAATAAAAATTCTTTTGAAGATTTTTCCATATGAATAGCCAACTTTCTAATTTTAATAATCTATCGACTTAGTATACTATAAAAACTCAAATTTTCTATCATTTATCTTCCATCTTCTTTCTTTCATCTTCCATCTTTCCAATCTCAATTTTTGAACAAAATGATGTACACATTTTATTAATTAAAATAGAAAAAAAATAAACCAAAACCGTTATTCTGTGGTATATTTATATATATAGTTTAAAAAAGGAGTCTACCGTGAAAAAAACTAATCTATTGTTGGTTGCTTTTTTGCTTTGTTCAATGGGCGTTTCAGTAGTTTATGGTGTAAGCTTTAAATCTTCTGCATCAAAAACCACTATTACTACTCCAGGTACTTATGAAATAAAAGATGATGGAACAGAAGATGTTAAAATAGAAGAAGTAGCTACTACAGAAACTAAAAATGAAGTAAAAGACGAAGAAAAAACAGAAAGTAAAGACGAAAGCAAAGACGAAAATTCTGAAGAAGAAAATTCTGAAGAAGAACAAAATAACGGCTTAGCAACTCTTCCTGATGGAACAGCTTATGTCGGAGTCTACACGGACTTAAACGTTAGAGATGCTGTTTGGGGTAGCGTTACTGGCACATTATACAACAATGATGAAGTAACAATCTGCGGTCGTGATGGTGACTGGTATCAGATTTCTAGTCCACAATCTGGTTATGTTCATGCTAGATATATTTTCGCAACTAAAGACGCAAGATACTCTGGCAGTGATCCTTCTAGTTCAAATGGCAGTTCTGGCTCTAGTTCAACATCAACTCAAGACGTTGTTATAGATGTAGATGGCGATAGTCTCCAAGGTAAAATTGTTAGTGCAGCAAAATCAATCGTAGACAAATACGGTAACAATGCTTGCGATTTCCCATATGATCCTCTTACAACAGGAACAAAATTAGGAAGCTTAGGTTGTGCTCAAGTTGCTACTACTGCTCTTGTTGCTGCTGGTGCTCTTGATCAAAGAGCCTCTTCTCAAGGTTTGGGTTATGCAAGTTTGAATTGTACTGATACTATTACATATCTTGAACAAAAAGGTTGGAAGGCTGTTGACTATCCACCATATCAAGCAGGCGATGTAGTTTTCTGGACAACTTATAAACCAGGTGCTTCTCACGTAGGTATTGTTATGAACTCTGGTAACTCAGCTCAGGCTATGAATAACTCATCTTCTTTGCAGAGACCTCATTATAGCAATATTACTGATATGACTATTTATAAGATTTACAGAAAGTGCTAATAGGTGGATTTAGGTTTTTATGAAATCAAAATTATCTTTATTAGTATATTTAGCTATGATTTCTTCAACAACTTTATTTGCTGACGTTTCCATTCCATTTGGTGAAGGTGCTGGAAAAGTTGATTACTTGAATTACAAAAGGTTTCCAAGACTTGAAGACCCTACTCCAACTGGTCCGTTAAGCTTTAGAGTTGTTGGTGATAAAATTTGGGTAGCTGACAGTGTTGGAAATAAATTAATGCAGTTTGGTAAAGACGGAAAGTTCATCTCTGAATTCTCTATTTTACCAGAAAAAACCAAACCTTATGAGCTAAGCAAATTTAATCTACCTTTACTCAATAGCCGTATTGAAGATATTGCACCTGTTCTCGACGAAAAGGGTGAAGTAGTTGCATGGTGGGTTGCAGAAATTTGCCACAACAAGCTATTCAAATTTTCACCCGATGGTAAAAAACTTGCTGAAATAGATAGTCCTGATCTTAAGCAACCTTATAGAATAGAAGTCGGCAAAGGTGGTCATATATTTGTTGCAGATAAAATGGCAAGAGCAATCTTTACATTTGATGCTGACGGCAAGTTTATGAATGAACTCAATTGGGAATGGTCAGGAATGGCTGTTTCTGGTCCCAAAGATACCCTTTACAGATTGATGTATGATAAAGAAGCTAGAAGAAACATTCTTATAGCTAGCAACTTAAAAGGTAAAGTCATAAGATCAAGAGTTATTGATTATGACATACCTATGAACCCAATACTTTGGTGGGTTGACGAAGAAAAAGGAGAATGTGTAATATCCTTTAATCAGCCTAAATTCGAAGGTAAGTTCAATATTTTACGCGTTGATCTGGAAGGAAAAGTTTTAGGTAGCGGAGAAATGCCAGCACCTTTAGTAATGAACCGTTATATAGATTACTCTAACGGCAATGTTTTTATAGGAAAAGGCAATTTCTTAAATGCACCTGAAGAAAAGTTCGAGGTAGTTCCATTTAAGCTTCCTTGATTAAGGATAGGAGAAAAAGATGAAAAAGAATTTTATCTTGTTTACTCTACTTTGTTGTTTAACAGTTGTATTCGCTTTGACGCTCTATGCAGAGCAAATACCTATAAAAGGTACTTCTACTGCAGAACATGGTCTTTATGTCAGAACTGGTCCTGGTTTAAATTATCCACATAATGGCAATTTCTTAAGCTTGGGAACTTCAATTACTATTGTTGCTGTAACAAATGGTTGGTATAAAATTTCCAGTCCTATGTCTGGATATGTTTTCTCAGAACATGTTAATGTAACAGAGTATGGTGAAGCTCCTACCGAAGGGACAGAAGGGACAGAAGGGACCGAAGGAAGTGAAGGAACAATATCAGAAGAAGATAATACTCCAAAGATAGATTATTCTACTCTAAGTCCTGAAGAAAGAAAAAAAGCTGGACGTAACTATAATACCAGTGCTAAAAATGCACAATTAAAGACTAAATGATTAAAAGATCCTCTTTACACTACCCCAAAAGGGGTAGTGTAATTTTAGTTGTAGCTTGCGTTATCGTTACTTTGCTGTTGTTGTTGTCTTCTTTTATCAAGTCAACAACAAGCAGAATGTATGCAACAAAAAAACTTAGTGATTCTATTTCAGCCAGAGAGTTTGCCAGCTCTTTGGCTATTTTAGTCACTAATTATATAAAAAAAATAGAACTAAAAAAACAAGCAGAATATTCTAATGGCAAACCTCAAAATCTAAAAGCTTATTTAGAATTACCCTTAGATGATTTAAAAAGCTTGGGTGATGTAGAAAAAGACATAACAGATGATTTTAAATCAACAATACAAGCTGCTTATAATGATGATATAATTTCATTATTGAGTCAGAATTCAGGATTGAATTTTTCAGGGAAAAAATGGTCAGTTTCTTGGGCATTAAAAAAGGATGAATTTTTAGATATTCCTGTTGGAAAAGAAGTTCCTCACCCAAGAGAAAAAAATGGAATCATTAGGCTAAAGATTAGTATTGATCACATACCACCAGCTCAAAAAAATTCAAAAGAAGAAATATTTGAATTTTATTCAAATATAAAAGTAGTTGCAAATCTTTTACCAGTGTTGTCAAAATTCACTTTTTATGTTGAAGATGCTATGGTAGGTGAAGGCAGCGACGAAAAAGCATCTTATAATAAATTCAATGTATTAAAAACTCAAGAAGACGGGAATATATCAAATGATGCGACTATTTATCCTTGGGTCTTTAATAATGGAACAACCGATACAACAAAACAAAAATATGACGACATAGTTGAAGATTCAAGAGGTTTAATATATCTCGGAGGTGCGACAAACGATAATCCAATCAAATTAGGTCTTTCCTGTGGTTGGGCAGATAATGGCAATTGCGGTGAAGACTTCCACTTTTTCATGAATGACCCAAAAGGAGAAGAAGGTTATTGGAAAACCATGGAAAATTGGGGGAATAACGATGGTATTATGGTTTCAGAAATAGGTTTCTGTAGTGCCACTGGTGGCGATTACAAAGAATGGCGTGATCAACTGAGTAACGAACACCAAACACTTTCTAGACGTAGTTCGATTTTTAAATTATACGGCACAGATGGAGACAAATCCCCAACTCTTGTCTTAGGTTATGTAAATTCTTTATTTGCTTCAATTAAAATTTATAAATTTTCAGGAGATAGCTTTGAATCATTGCCTTATTTAGATGAAGATAAAAGAAGCAAGTTCTTTATCTATATGAATAACGCGGAAACTAACGAAGAAGCTCAATTACTAATAAATCATAATGGAGATGAAGGGTATAATTCATTAAATAATTTTAGTAATGGTTATAAAAACAAAAAAGGCGAAAGTCTAGATTATGACAAATATATTGCAGGTAATTTTATATCTGGTCTAAGTCACCAAAGATACAACAAAGATTTAACCTACATAGTGACGAACAACAAAGTTGATTATCCATTAGACAGCAACGCCAGCAACTTCGATCAGAATTTAAAAGACCTTTGTGGGTCTAATGAAAACGCTATTTTTTGTAAAGTACCAACAACCAATAATGCTAAGTATGGAAATATTTATTCTGGAGCTGATTTAAAAAGCCTAGATACTTTCCTTGATGTTGAAAATTTAGGAATATCTGGTTCTACTGATGGAGGAAACAGATCAAGACTATCATATATTATTAAACCTCAAAAAGAAAAAGATTTCCAAAACGATTTAAAAAATAAAGGTTACTTTAATAATTCAGAATTAGATATTAATGGTTGGTTGTATGTGCGACCAGTAGATAGTCAGGGAAATGAAACCACAATGGAATTAACTCTACCACCAGAAGAAAAAAAATGTAACAATAAAAGCCAAGGTGGGATAATTCACTCAAATGGAAATATACAAATAAAAGCAGATATAACAGGAAATCATCTAACAATAATCGCTCTTAATGGTGATATAGTTATAGATCAAAGTGTCCAAAAACTAAATGCCTCTTTAATCGCCGCCAACGGTATAGTTAAACTAGACGGCAATCCTAGTGCTACCAATAAACTTGAAATAACTGACAATATTGTAATTAAAAAAATTGAAAAAGATACCGTCAAAAACAATATGAAACGAGGTCTTTATCTAACTTATAACAATGATTTATCTGCAAAGCCATATACAGATCAAACAAAAAACGGGGAATCAGAATTAAATTTATTAATGTTTGATTACCAAGGAACAGCAAAACTATTTGACTAATGAATAAAGAAATAAGAAAAACAAATAAAAAAGCCTTCTCCATAGCTGAAGTATGTGTAGTCTGCGGAATTATGGGCATATTATTGGTTCCTGTTTTTATGATTATGTCTAAAAGTAATTCAGGAACTATACGCAACAAAAATGAAATTCTATCACAACAATATGCTTCAAACATATTATCTTACCTATGCTTGCAAAAATATGATGGAGATGAGTTACAAGAAACAGAAAATAAGGATATGCCCAATTCAATGGAAATAACAGTAAACAAACAAGATCATTCTTTAAATAGAGTGATTATGGTAAGCGATATAGAAGAAAATTTCAAAAAAATATCAAAAATAACTTATTCAGTCAAAGAATTTGCGTCACAAACAGATGATTGGCCATATTCATATAAAGTAGCGACGGTCTTCATTAAGTGGCAACAACCTGGAGAAAGAGAAATGACCACTACAATGAGTGTAGTAATACCTAAAAGATGAAAACAAGAAAAAAAGCTGTCACTTTAATAGAAATATCAATTGGTATAGTTATTTCCGCACTAATATTCGTTGCTTTAATGAATTTATTTAGTGCAGGAATGAAAGGTTCTACCAAAGGACTTGCACATCAAGATAATATGCAGGTAGCTTCGCTTTTAATGTCTCAAATAGAATATGATTTGCTTAGATCGACAGAAATCCTTTCACCAACATATGGGGATAGCGATAATGCTGCTCAATGGAAACTTTGCTATGACCGAATAGACAACAAATACGCCACAGTAGATTATACAAGCGAAGGGAACACTGTTGCTCGTAAGGTAACCCTAAGCAATAATAAAACAGAGAAAATAAATTACGGAAAAGACAACAAAGTTAAAGTTGAATTTACACATTTTGCAACAAATGTTGCTGATGAAAAATCAGGAAACCAACAATACGTTAGAGCAATGTGGGTAGAAGTTACAGTAGCCTCCAAAGAAGATAAAAAAATAGGGGAAGCAAATAAAGAGAAAAAACTGGGAGAAAATGAAATAACATTAAAAAGGTTAGTTATACTTCGAAGCCAGAACTAAAAAATTAGCTATTAGAAATTATTTCATATAAAAAACAGATTCTCGACAAGCTCTTAATAGAGAGTATTTTTTGTTTTTACCCTTAATATATTATATATAAAAACCATTTATTATCAAATTTTTATCAATAAACTTGATTTTGTTATCGTTTTTTAGTTAACAATATAAAATTTTAATCTATTATCATTTTTCAAATAAAAGCACTAGTAGCTATTATCAATTTACTATCAACAAATAATGCCTTATTTCCCCCAAAACAAACAATCAAATTAAGAAAAGCCTCAACCACTTTCAATCTCTAAAATAAAAAGAAGAAAGTGCCCAACTATCAAACAGACACTTTCTTCTTTATTTTATCTTTTTCTTGTTTAGTGATGATGGTGATGATGATGTCCACAGCCACAATCACACAATTCATCGCCATCAGGCTGTTCTTCATTGTTTTTCTTCTCTGGAAGCATTCTCTTTAAAGCGTTTCGCTCAGCCTCATTAAGTTGTGCTTTCATTGCAGCCTCTAGTTTGGGGCCATTATTGTTTTCCATAAACGCCTTTAAAAATCTAATCATTTTATCTCTTTGAATTTCATTACCCTTAGCATGGGCAGCAACCAAAGCACCTATATCTTCAGGTAAAGATATTTCAGACAAATAATGAGCAGCTTCTGGTAACAAACTTTCATTAGTAGCTAAATAAACATCCAACATATGATGCAACCCCTGATCATGAGGCATCAACAAAGAAGCTAAGCCTTTAGCGTTTACGGCTATTTTTTCATTATTCTTATTAGCACCCAACTGCTGTAAAGCAAGAATATTACCTTGAGAATACAAAGCATATAGAGCATTTAATCTAATATCTATAGACTCTTCCTCTCTGCTGGCTAAATCCAAAAGCAAATCTCCAGTCTGGTTTTTATCAAAGGCTCCCAACGAAGTAATTGCCATAAGTCTTACTTCTGGAGCAGGATCTCCCAACATTCTAGAAAGAGCTTCAGGTGTCATTTCTTCGCTAGTCTTTCTCATAGCTTCAACAGCAGCCTGTCTAACCCATTTATCACTATGCTTAATACCTTCATTAAGCATAGTAGCAAAAGGAAGATTAAATTCAGACAAATCCACTACTTTAATCATAACCTGAGCAAAATCAGAATCTAACTTTTGAAGAGCAATTAAAGTATCATCAAGAAGTTTTTGTTCTTTAGTTCTCCATTCAACTCTTAATTGCTTAATAGCAGAATCGGAAAGAGGATTTATCAACAGTCTGAGAATAGCTTCACCGCCTAATCTCTTGAGAGCAAGCAAAGACGTTTCAATAAATTGATAATATTCATATTTATCTAATAAATTTGTGTTTTTATTCATCAAATTTATGATAAATGGAATTGATTTTGCTTCTTCTGCTCTTACTAATATTTCTACTGCCTTACTTATTCTGGCTATATCAGCATCTGAACGAAGAACATCCATAGCTTCTTCATTCATTGTGCTAATAATATCACCCGTATCATCTATTGCATCTAAGATATCAGACAAAGCAGATAGCAAACCAGCTCTATATCTTTCTGGAGCTTCTTTTAATGACTTTTTCAATGAATCAACATTTTTTTTGCCTTTTTCTGGATTAAAATAGAAAAAGTCTTCTAGTTTCTGAACAACTGCACCGCCAACTTCTTCTGACATTTCTGGCAAAGATTCTATAAGCAGATTTATTGGTTTACTACCTATATCTATAATGTCACAAACAGCATCATTAAGTTTTTTTTCTTCAACGTTTTCTAAGTCAGCAATCATCTGACGCAGTTTATTATCATCAAAAGCATCTATTTTTTCTATCATAATTCTACCTTATAAAGCTTCATATAACCTTTTCAATCTTGACTTATCAGGAACAGAAAGAGAAGCTATATTCAAAAGTTTTTTTGTTTCATTCTTAAGTTTTTCTTTTGGAATAAACTTCATACATTCTTTTAAAACCATCATTGGCAACACAGCATAAAGGGTATCTAAGTAGATAGCTCTTTGCCATATGCTAGAAAATTGTGCCATCTTATTTCTCATAAGAGAATTTATAGCAGTCATTCCTAATGCTTCTGCATTTTGAGGTTCCGCTTTCAAAACAATATCGAATTCTCTTTGAGCTGAAGGGAATTCGCCAGCATAGAAAAATGCCTTACCAAACATAAGATGATCTTCTATAAATCTTGGTTTATAATCACCAATCTTGCAAAGCAATCTCATAATCTGGCTTGTATCACCTAAAGCTATTGTAAGCTCGATTCTGCACATTATTTCAACAAAGCTGTCTATTCCATCATTAAAAGTATCCCAAACTTTTAATGCTTTTTCTGGTTTACCAGTCATTATTGCAAAACGTGAGTACCACATAGCCACTTCTTCATCATCGCTAGCCAATTCCAACAATTTTTCAAAAGTGCTTTCTGCTATATCAAGTTTATCCATTCTAAATGCAGTATAAGCATAAAGGAAAAGACCATGGACATCGTCTGGAAATTCTTTTGCTATCATATCCAAACGAGCACCAGCTTTTTCAAAATTCTTTTCCAGAAGGTCTAATTCAACTAGTGCCAAATCAAGTTCCGCTTGATGTCCCAAATCTCTAATAGCATCAGTCAATGTGGTTCTAGCCGCTTCTACATCACCTTTCATTGCCTGAGATTTTGCCAAATCTACTCTATGAACAGGAGAATTCGGTCTAGAAATATATAATTCAGAATAAACTTCAGAAGCTTTTTCAAACTGTCTTGTCTGATATAACAAATTAGCATATTCGTCAGCAATGAGAACATCTGCAGGTTCTTTGCGGTGAAGAATTCCCATATCATTCAAAGCTGTTTCGACAGTTATTTTTCCATCATAAAGCTTATCTAGAATATCGAAAACTTCACTCTCATGAGAACTTTGTCCTAGAACAAACTTACTAGGAGAAGACTTCTTCTTTAAAACGGGAAGTCGTCTTACCATTTCGTTATACTTTTCTCTAAGTAAAACAGGGCTTTCTATTGTTTCTAAGCCTTTTGTTATAGTTTCTACAGCTTCTTGAATCTTGTTTTCTTCCAAATATAAATCAACAAGCTTTAGAATAACTTCCTGATTTGAGGGATCTATCATCAAGG
>JAEEGL013235459.1_pt1 | contig 13242 bp, 10 predicted proteins | sample 9134231 | NCBI WGS metagenome assembly JAEEGL01 (sample SAMN16246548, study PRJNA631951) | gut metagenome | biome: gut microbiome; feature: rumen; material: fiber-attached | host: Bos | place: Iran: Karaj | collected 2018-10 | reverse complement strand
GGGATCCTTATCCAGTAACCGCCACCCTTTTCAAGTTGGAAATAGAGCTCGCGGGTATTTTTTAGATTACCATCAGTATCGAGGTAAAGAATATCACTATCGACTAACGAGGCACGGTTCGCGTTGGCTCTGACACCTACAGCGGCGGCAAAATGGCGGAAAACACCATTGGTGGTTTTTGAAGCGACTTTAACAAGGACCGCTTTTCCACTCATGATGGCATCGTAGATTTTTTGAAGTATTGGGCGGCGTCCGTTTTCTTTGTCGCTATTAGAAGTATGTGGTTCTTGAGAGATACTTCCTGCGCCTTCGCCCGCACCATGGTCGGTGGCGACACAGTTACCAGACATAAGGTTACTAACATGAACACCGGCAAAGCTTAAACAGAGCCCATAATCATCATAGTTGGTATCAGTGTAACATTTACCAGATTCTGGATCACAGGTTTTACCATCCTGGGCGATATGATGCTTTTTGAGGTAGCTAACATAACTTGCGAGATCAAGTTTGGTGTTGGCGACTTTGTAGCTAATACCATTAACAGTGTAGTTGTAGGTAGCGCCACTACGAGTGGATTGGACTTCGGCGGGGCAAGGTTTAATAACTTGGGTGGAAATGTTTATTCCTTCGGGCCCACTGACAATGGTAGTGTTGCCCTCGTTTCCAGATGAGCTAGAGCTTCCGGAGTTAGCGGTGTAACGATAGACGTTATAAGGGGTTGCTTTATTTCGGCCATAGAGCGTGTTGGTAATTTTGCGCATGAATGGAGTACGGCCACCTTCTGGGTTAGCAACGCCGTTATTATCAAGATTGGTGGAAGCTTCTGCGATATTTACACTACACTTAGAACCACCACCACAATTGACTTCATGGTCACCGATATAAATCATGATATGACCACTAGCGGCGCCAGAGCCACCACTATAGACTAAAATATCACCGGGTTTAAGTTCGGACATTGGGAGCTCAACGCCAGGAGTGGAAACCTTGGTCCATTTGTCAGGATTTCTATCCATGTGATTAGAAAAAGAGACAGTCCCCCCATACGGAGCATCTGGGTCGACAGTGTTCTGGAGAACAAAACCAACAAAGCGGCCACAGTCGCGGAGTTGGCCGACGGTTTTCCCGTAGCTTTTGGCGAAATCGTTGATGGTTTGCCTACAACCTGCCGGGTAAGGTGTAGGGTTGTCGAGGTCCCAATTAACATAGTTATTTTCGCCTACATTATCGAGGCATTTGCCTTCTTCGTTTGGCCAAGACGACTTCATAGCAAACTCAACTATTTCTGGGACACCGTCTGTGTTAGGGTCAGGGGTGGAAGGAATATCTTGTGTACAGTCTTCCTCGGTGTCGCAAGGGACATAGAAGATAATGTTGTTTTGAGCATATTTACTGCGTTCGGAAGGAGTGAGTTGACGAGCGTAGGAATTCATAACGAGGAAAGAGACAAAAAGAATTGGTAGAAGTAAGATTAAGAAAGATTTAACCCTTTGCATTAAGTATATTATAGCACAAGTGTTTTGGGGTTGGAGTTATTTGAGTTGGTTCAAATCTTTAACTTGTTCTTCGCTAAGAAAAGGAAGTTCGGAGTAAGTATAGAATAGTTGGGGCATGGTTTTTGGCTGGTGGTTTTCTAGAATATAGCGGTAAGTGTTTGTAGAGCCGTCGTAGAGGGTGTGAGTTAGGGTTTGGACTTGGTAATCTGTACCATCGATTGAATAAAGGCGAGAATTTTGAATGTTTGTTGGAAGGTTGTTTACGAGGTCTTCGAGAGAATGGTTTGTGAAAGGGTTATAGTAGTTTTCTATTACGACTTCGTATTTTAGAGGATCTTCTCCGCCGAAGTTCCCGGTTAGAAGACGAGTAACGCAAGCGTCACGAGCAGAGGCGGCGAAGGCGTTTAGGACTAGCTTGAGACTGTAGTTATTACTATCATCGCGATCTAGTTGATAAGAGATGGTGTAGGCTGGGTCGCTGGAAGTAATCGGAAGGTAATCTGCTATTTTATAGTTTTTGAGAGCCTTGAGGTCTTCTAAGGCGGCGGTTTCAAACGGTTTAGAGTTGTCGCCAGGGATACCGTCGTCTTCACGCTTGTTTATAACAAGTAAGATAATGATAATGGCGAGAATAATAACAAAACCAATAATGAGAGCAAGGGCGGTTCTTTTATGTTCGGTGAAGAAGACCTTAAGAGGCGAGGTGGGTTTTGGATTTTTGGGGGCGGAGTTCATTATTGATTCCCTTCGGTAACGATTTGATCGGTTGGGATGTTGGTGTCGGGATAAGCGGCGTAACGGAAGACAGAATAATGATATTTAACCCCATTGTAAGAAGTGGTCATGCGAGTGGTATACATTAGAGACGGGGTCCAGTCGGTGAAGGATGCGGTGGCAATGTTAACTTGGCAGGTGCCGTTCGGGCAGGCGTTACCTTTGACAGTTTGTTCGCCGATCCAGATTTGGATATGACCAGCGTAGGCGTCACCGGTAGGGCCAGCGGAAAAGGCCATAATGTCGCCTGGTTGCATACTGGTCATTGGGAAGGCCTCTCCGTCGGTAGAAACCTTAGTCCATTTTTGAGAGCGGTTCATATAGGCTAGCTGGTTAACAACGCCGGCGCGAGGAAAGTCGGGATCAAGTTGACCATAACGAAGAACGGCGCTGACAAATTTGCCGCAATCGCGCAGAGAGATGCCGCCAAGCGCTTCTTGAGCTAGTTTTCCGGTGGCGGTTAAGGTGTTAGAACAGGCGGTTACGCCAGTATTGTTGGCGCCACGTGGTCTCCAGGCGACGAGGCCGAACGGCGATTCGCAGTTTCCGTCGGAGTTAGGCCAGGACATTTGCTTTGCGAGGGCGACGATTTTGTTGGCGCCGGCACTACCGCCCATAATACCGGAGCAGGCAACATTGGTGGTGGAAACACTGGCCGTAGTGTCGATGTCTCCGATTTCCGCAAGGGCAGACTTAGCATATTTTAGGCGATTCATATAGGCAGAATAAGCAGAGGAAGTCTCGGTTTCTGATAGCTCTAAGACGGTGTTTGGCACATAGTTGTTGTAACAGCCTGGTTTATCGTTTGTGGTACAGAAAGAAGAGCGAGGCGTTTCAAACTTACGATACATAAAGAATGTGGCTTCTTCTAGCGAAGAGGCATTCATGTGTTCAACGGAAGAACCGGTACCACGGACTTCACGTTGGAGTTCGTCAAAGAGATAGCCGAGTTGTGCTTCCATAGATATGACGGGAAGGCCGTTGGTATCCGCAAAGTTTTGAAGGGCGGTTTGGCGGCCGGCGGTAGTCCATTGAGCAATACCGAAGCCACGCATGCCGAATTTTTCCCATTCGGTCAAACGCCATGTGGGGTCGTTGATTAGTTCCCCGCCTTCCTTCTTGTTGGGGACAACAGAAGACTCGGCGATTAAGTTGCCGACGATGGCGGAGGCAGAAGTGTTGGAATAACCCTTTTTAATGAGGTAGTTGAGGGCAGTTTTACTGTTGTCGCCTAAATCAACAAGGTCTCCATCGAGACAGTTTGAAGAAGAATCCTCGTCATCGATAAACATAATGTTGTTTTGGGCATAGTTTTTTAGGTCGGTGCGGCTGAGTGCGCTGGCATTAGAAACATGGGTTAATGGAGTAAGAAAAACAAGAGCGAGAGAGAGGATTAAGAGAAGATAGCGCCTGACCATATATTATATATATTATAGCATATTTTTAGGATATATAAACTGTGCGGGAGCTGGTTATCTTTGAGGATTTGCGGCGGCGGCAGGATTGGTGGTAATGAGGGATTCCTCGGTTTCGGAAGCAATGATTTGGATGTGGACGTGATTGGGTCCGGCGAAGAAGAGACCTTGGCCGACCGGGAAGTTGGAGAGACGCTTCTTTTCTTCCTCGGTGAGTTTAAATACGTCAGAAAGTCCATCGACAGCAGAGGAAGATTGTTTAAGTAGGAGCTGCATGGACGAGTTTGCGACAATAGCGCGGCCCATTTTGGTGCTGATGAAGTCTTCGACGTCCTGAGTGATGGTGGTTAGGCCGAGATAATACTTGCGAGCACGCTTAGCGAGAGAGAAGAGGAAGTTGGCGGAGTCTTCGAATTGCATGAGTTGCCAGGCCTCATCAACGATAAGCAAGCGGCGTTTTTGTTCGGCGCGAACAACGTTCCAAATGTGAGAAAGGACGATATACATGGCGACTGGGCGAAGCTCGTCTTCAAGGTCACGAATATTGAAGACGACCATTTGGTTGTTGATGTCGACGTTGGATTGTTGTGAGAAGATGCCAGCAAAGGTACCAGTAGTGTATTTGCGAAGGCGTTGGGCGAGCTGAGGGCCGGAGCCATCCATGTGGAGCAAGGTGTCGTAGAGATTCAAGATGGTAGGTGGAGTGCTTTGGTGAGTCAAAGGATCGGAGGTAATGCCGGCGCGGGCATAAGTATCAATTAGGGCTTGATCGAGATCGGCTTCCTCGTTTGGAGAAAGTGGGGCCGCAGGCTGGCCGTTGGCGGTAGCACCACCCATCATGAGTCGGAATAGACCATGAAGAGTAACGAGATTAGCGCGGAGAGCATCGCCGGCGTCTTCGCTATCGACAACTTTTGGAAGATCGAATGGGTTAATGCGGACATCAGAGTTTAGGGACAAACGAATATAAGAGCCACCAACAGCGTCGCTGAGTTTTTGATACTCGTTTTCTGGGTCGATGATGATGATTTCTGAGCCTACCATCATGCTACGTAGAGCTTCGAGCTTTACGGTGAAGGATTTACCAGCACCAGACTTAGCGAAGACAACCATGTTGGCGTTTTCTAGTGAGAAGCGGTCGAAGATGACGAGGCCATTGTTGTGCATATTGATGCCGTAGAGAATACCGTTTTCTTGGGTAAGGTCGGCAGAAGTGAACGGGAAGGAGGTCGAGATGGCGCCAGTATTCATGTTGCGGCGAATTTGAAGTTGGTCGGTACATTGAGGAGAGGTGGACTGCATGCCTTGTTCTTGTTGTGAGGTAGCAACCTTAGAGAAAACCATTTGTTGGCCGAACATGGTTTCAATCTTTTGCTGGACGAATTTCAATTCGTCGAGAGAATCAGCCCAGAGCGTAACATAAAGACCAAAACGGAAGAATCGTTCGGCGCCGACTTGGAGTTGATCGCGGAGTTCCTCGGCGTCGTTAATGGCGGCTTCGAGCTCTGGATCGCGGACACGGCCTTTTTCGGCATTAACGTTCATGGAAGCTTCGAGCTGGGTAACCTTCTTGCGGAGGTTTTTCATGATAACGCCAGTGTCAACTGGGTAAATATACATGGAAATATCGAGGACTTCGTCGATGTTAATAAGTGGAGAAAGCCAACCGGTATATAGAGAGCGTGGATAACCGTAGACGTAGAGAGTGCGACCGTATTTAGTGCCAAGTCGGAAATAGTCGGAGTTGATTTCTAGGCTTGAGGGCGAGATTAAATCACGAAGAGTAGTAATTCCCTGTTCGAAAGCCTGTTGAACTTGTTGGTCTTCACTAAGCTGTTGGTTGGCCGCAATTTGAGCAGCGGTTTGTTTGTTCTTTTTAGCCATTTGGTTGTCCTTTCTTCACATATGTAGTTGCGAGTTTAGTGAAGTCGACAAGCGGCTCGCGGACAGCCGTGTCGGGGTTGTTGTAGTCGTAATAAAGTTCAGCAAGCTGTTTGGTGTTGAGCCGGACGGAGTTGATACCGATTTGATAAAGGCCAGACATAACCACATCTACACGATTATTAATCTCGGTAGTTGCCTTGTCATAAGTCGCTCGGTCGATGCGCGAAACTGGCTGGACTTTGCTTCTTTGGATGACGGAGAGGAGGTTTTTAGTTTGGTAAAGCTGTTTTTCGTATTCTGACGAAGCATAGTATGGAATGACAATGAAGAAAGACTTATCCATAATATTTGCTTCTTGAGAGAGAGCGTCAATGAAGTTAATGTAGTCGTCCATGAGGATACCAAGAAGCATGTTGTCGTTGTTGCGGCGGATATCGACAAGGCGGCTAATATAAGGGCCGATATCGACACGCTGAGAACGGATGAGGATTTGGGTCGTGAAGTTTAAGGAATTCAAGAAGTTCTGATAAGAGTATTCGATACCTTCGCGTTCGCTTTCGCTCATAAGGTCGAAGTTGATGGACTGGCAGGCAACGACAGCGCGGAAAGAACCGTCTTTCATGATGGCCATACCGTCGCGGAGCTCGGAAATAAGGAGAGTGGTTTGGGTTGACTGTGGATGGTCGGGCGTGGCTTGGGCAACGTTAGTGGGCGCAGGAGCAGCTTGACTGTTCGTGATTGGTGCTGCGGGGTTGGGTAAAGGTTGTCCTGGATAGACGCCGGCGGCGGCAGAAGCGTTTGGTTGAGGCGATTGTGGGTTCATTTAATTCTCTCCTTAGTGTAAGCTGATGTATATTTCACCATTTTTAGCTTTATTAGTTTCACGGCGAGCTTCTTTTGCGATGGTCGCTACGCTGAAATCTTTGTTCTTCGAAAGTTCGACAAGGCGATGAGCTAATTCGGCGCTTCTGGCGGCGTGGGCGGCCGAGGAAGCTGAATCTTCGGACGGCTGAGTGGTGGCTGTTGGTGAAGGATTGGTCAGATTTGCAGCGTTGAAGACAGGCCCGGTGGGTTCGGACTTAGGTTTGGTTTCGGCCTTAATGGGATTGTTAGCGGCGATGGCGTCACGCATTTGTTGAATGACTTCCGCGCGGCGACGGTCGGCTTCAGACGAGAGGCCGGTGCCGATTTGACTAGAACTATAAGTGTCGAAAATGTCGGGAGTGGCTTCTGCTTCAGCAATAAATTCGTCACGGACGGGGGAGCTGCTGGTTGGAGCGAACCCGTTTTTAATTGAATAGCCTTCGGAGTCGACAATATCAGCTAAGAAAGAAAGGCGGTGGCTGGCTTCTTCTTCGGAAATATTTTTCGTGAGAGTTTTTTCGACGGTTTTAGGAGCAGTGATTTCGATAGTAGATTCACGTTGACCCGGGAACCAATAGCGTTTGTTGGGTTTGGTATAGAAGTTGATGAGGGCGGCGACATAGGTTTCCATAGGCTGATCTTTGCGGAGTGGAAGAGCAAGAATGAGCAAAAAGCCTGCTGGAAGAATCGGCAAGATACCTAAAAGCGGAAAGAGCTGAAATAAAGCCCAGGCGAGAGCAATGAGGGCGGCGACAGCTAGAAGATAGATAAACTGGCGAAAACTAAAAGGGCCTATAAGTTTATCGTCCGCTTCAACATCTTGTGGGACTTTATATTGCGCCATATAGTATATATTTTAGCATAAAAACTATGATTATTCGAGTGAAAAAACCACCTTGGGCAGGTGGTTTTTCGGGGCGTTATGGAAGATTAATAGTTGTCTTCACTAAGTATAAGGTCGCTAAGCTCTTGTAGGAGTTCTTCCTTAGAGGCGGTTGGATATTGATCGTGGTACTGTTTGAATTTGTAGCGGATGAGATCCAAATCATATTCTTTAAGTTTGGCCATGACGTCTTCGTAGAACTCTTCTTCGGATGAAGGCTCGTCAAATAGTTCTTGAATGACGTCGTGGAAATACTCGCGATTAGCGAAGGTTGGTGAAGGTTGCGTTGGGGCGTCGCCTTCTCTACCTTGTTGGCGAAGCTGTTCTTTGATTTCTTCCTCGCGGTTTTTGCGTTCAGCTCGTTTTTTCTCGTTGTAGCCTTCGACAAAAACGTCATCGTTGATTTTAAGCATGTCGCGAATTTGCCATTTGGCGTTAAGGCTGGCGCCAGAACGACGAGTTTTATAGATGGTTTCGAGGGAGCCTTTCTTGTCAAGAAGATCGCGGAGCCTTTCGCCGGCAAGATCGATTTTTTCTCTTCCTTTAACTTCGTCTTCCGAGAGCTCATCAATTCGTTCATCGCCAAGGAGCTCGATAAGTGGGAGAATAAGGTCGGTGCGAAGATTCAAGATTTGGTTAGAGGTTTGGCCAGTGACAAAGGCCTCAGTTTGTTCTCGGAAGTGCGATTCAGGCAAGCCATACAATGGATCATCTTTATCGCCTTCCCAACGCTTAATCCATTGGCCATCTTTCTTAACGTAGCCGGTGAGCCAGGAAGCCTGGTTCTGAATTTGCTCAGAGCCAGAAGGATACTTTAGGGCAGCTGTAATGAAGGCAGGGAGAATGGCGTTGTAGATTTCGTTACGACGCTTGGTCATGCCGTCAATGTCGACGACGCCGGTATTAGGATCGGTGTAAGCTTTACGGAGAGAGGCGTCAAGGTTGGCGTAGGCGGTACGTTCGACGCCGTCGAAAGAAGTACCATTCAAGAGGACGACAGAATCGCGTTTCACGGTGTCTGGTGAATAGGTGCCAGTTTTTGGATCGTATTCATTAAACCTACCGGTGATGTATTCGTCGAAGGTAAGTACGCGATTAAAGCGTCTGTGGGAGACACCCTCGTTGAAGGCGCGGGCAGTCTCGAGGTTAATAAACTTGCCATAGCGACGGAGGAGCGGGTCGTTATCCTTGACATCGAACATGAGGAAGTTAGCTAGCGACTGGGAGGCGTGAGTACCAAGTTTGATTTGGCCATCAGCGAGAATGTCATCAATGGTATTCTTAACGAGGTCGGTATCACCACGCATGTTGAGAGTACGCATACCCGTGATAAGGGCGTCGATGTATTGGTTAGAGCGCTTAGCATTAGTGAGGTCTTTGAGGCGGTTAACAACTTCCTGGGTAGGCGGAATAGAATCAAAGTAGTTCGCAAACTTGCCATCAATAATCTTATCTTGGACGGCGTGAGCATGGGCAGCGTAGGCGCCAGCGTAGTGAGTGGCCTCAGCATCTCCATCCATAATGCCCTTGAGGCGATTATAGTGAGAGAGAGCCTTAGGATCAACTTTACGGCCATAGAGCGCACTTTGAGAGTGGGCAGTGAGGGCAGATTCGAAGCGTTCATGGCGACTTTCGGCATTATCGCGAGCGATGATTTCGCTGCGGGCGGTTTCAGTATGGAGATCGTCAACAGCGTCACGGTTGCGAAGGTCTTGAGCCAAGATAGATTTGTATTGGCGAGAATTAGGATCAAGCTGAGAGCTAATACCCTTTTCGAAGTCGTTGGTGCTTCTAGTGATAGCCTGTTTGGCACGAACGTTTTGTTCGATAAGGCCTTGTAAGGCACGGCCACGACGCGTGACATTGCCAGCTTTGTTGCGGTAATTAGCGGTGTATGCCTCACCGCGGTTCTTGGCGGCTTCGGTGAATTTGGCAGTATCAGAAGCGGTGCGGAACTTGCGGTCTTGGATGGTTTGGCCGAATTGACGACCGTATTGCCAAGAACGAGGCTTTCCGCCAAGATATTTGGCGCGTCTTAAAGCGGCTTGTTCGCCGGCGAGGTTGCGAGCGGCACCAAGGGGGTGGCTGGCAAGTTTGGAAACGGAGGCGCCAATTTGGCCTGGAAGAGTGCCAGACATCTTAAGGAGAGACCAGGAAGCGATGAGAGGAACAACCTTAACGGCGATACCAAGGACGAGAGAGAATCCGTCTTCGGCGGCGGCAATAATGACCCAGCCAACAAGAGAACAGGCGCCGAAGAGGACGGCGAACATTGGGTAGAAGAAGAGCATTTGGGTCAAGGACTTCTTCCAAGAACCGAACCATTTTTCGGTGTTTGGAAGAAGATTGCAGACGAACGCCAGAGGGCTAATCATGATGAGAAGATAGACAAGCGCCTGACGGAGAGCAACAGTAAGGTAGGCAACACCAACGGCAACGGCGGCGCCTAAGAGGACTGGAATGAGAGAGATAAAGAGAGCACCGAGACCGCCGGAAGCGCCAACAGCAAGACCGGCGAGAAGAGTGCCGCCGATAAGGCCAGAGATAAGAGAGCTGAGGTCGATGACGGTTCCTTCAGCGGCAGTAGCGACGAGGCCGGTTGCAGTGACGTTTTCTTCTACATCAACGAAAATGGATTTGAGAGAGGCACCAGCAATATTAGAGACATCAACAAGGGCGGCACAGATGATGTAACTGAGGTTGATGAGGATTGCTGAAAGGATAATTTTAGGGAGGAGTTTCTTGATACCATAGTTGTTAATACCGATGCCGGTGACCTGGGAGAGGATGATGATGAGGAAGAAGATGACAAAGATGATGTTGGTAATATCGCGGAAGATGGACCAAATCTGATGATAGGGCGAGTCGGAATCGGAGGTAAGAGGTTTCAGGACAAGATATTGCTCGATGATATTGTAAAGGCCGTCAGTGACGCGGGCGAGGAAGCCGGTGGCTGGACAGACAAGCCAGCCGAGAGAGCCAGATTCGTCATAACAAGTGTTGGAAGAATCCCCCTCGGTATTATTGGTGGTTTCGGTGTTAGATTCTTGGTTGGTGGTTTCCGCTTGCGTTTGTTCGGAAGTTGTGGTTTGGTTGCTGGTCGGTTCAGGATCGGCAAAAACAGGGGTGGAAATGACGCCTAGAGACAAAATAAGCGCGGAAAAAATAGCGCCCATAGAGATGATTTTTTGCTTGATTTTGTCTAACACTTTCATAGGATAGCTTTATCTTATAAATTATAGCATTTTAGGAGAAAAAAGTCAATGCTTTAGCGGTTAGTTTTTTGTATGATATAATTGGGGTATGAAAACGAAACTTTTAGGCTTATTAATGGGGGCGATGATATTAGTGGGGGCGCTTATGCCGGTGTCAGTGATGGCGTGTGAAGGGCAGACGCTATTTGGGCTTGAACCATGGTACGCGCGATTGGAGTGTGATGGTAATGAGATCTCGCAGAGCAACTTTCAAGGAAGTAATTTGACGGGATCAATAGCGGCGATTATTGGGACAGTAGCTTCGGATCTTTTATTTGTGGGCGGTTTTGTTGCGGTGGTAATGATAATTGTTGGCGGGTTCCAATATATTACAAGCGCAGGAGATCCTAGTAAAGCCGCGAAAGCAAGCAAAACAATTACGGCTTCGCTTGTCGGGTTAGTTATTTGTGTTCTGGGTTATGCAATTATAAAGGTTGTATTTGGTTTAGTCGGGGTGAAGTTAGGATAGATATGTTTAGATTCTTTAAGACGATACCAACGGTTTTAGGGGCTAATAGTCTTGTGGGTGGAGCAAAAGATCATCTAAACAATTTGCCGGGAGCTAACACGGGAGACTCGGGCGCTTCGATAGCATCGGGAGTCGTGAACTATGCGCTTTATGTAGCAGGTATACTCGCAGTAGTGATGATTATTGTGTCTGGGGTGCAGATGACGACGAGCGCAGGAGATCCGGGTAAAGTCGCGAAGGCGAAGAATACGATGGTTTATTCGATAGTCGGATTAATAATCGCGATTCTTGCATTTGCAATAGTGAATTTTGTAATTAATAAAACAACGTCTGGGGGTGGTGGCGGCTCGAGCAATTTTGTCGTTGAGGATGTTGACTCAGATGAGATTTGGCCGAACAGCTAATTAAAGAGCTAGGTTTGGTTGTTGTTAAGTAGTCGTTGCTTTTGGTTGGAAATAAATGTGCAGTTAGAGATAAAAAACTTTTGACATTGATGAATTGTTTGTTATAATAAGCTTAAGTTAAAAGAAAGGATAAAATGACATTATCTTCCAAAATCAAAACTGCGGTGATGGCTGGGGTGTTGGCGGTTGCTGGAGCTGGCGCCGTGATGGTACCAAGTGCAGTCTATGCCGATGGCTCACAGGCTAGTACGGGCGCTGACGCAGCAAGACCTGACGGGGTTCCTGATTCTCTTGAGGTGCAGGTGAAGGATATTATCAACACCGTGCTTTATGTAGTAGGTATTCTCGCGGTCGTGATGGTAATCATCGGTGGTGTACAGTACACAACTTCTGGTGGTGATCAGGCAGCAGTAACCAAGGCTAAGAACACGATTCTCTATGGCTTGGTTGGTCTAGTAATTTCGGTATTAGCCTATGCGATTGTGAACTTCGTGCTTTCCAAAGTGGGATCTCAGGGCTAGAATTAAAAAGACCCCGAAAGGGGTCTTTTTTTTGTAGCTTTTGATTATGAAAAGAAAAAAACGACTTGGTTTAGCCAAGTCGTTTTATAGACAACGGTTTATTGTACAGGGATGACTTTAGGTTCTTCGATCTTCTCTTTTTCGAAGGTGATAGTCAAAACGCCGTCGCGAAGTTCAGCCTTAACGGAATTTTCGTCGTCACGGACAGGAACAGGAAGAGCGATAGTACGAGAGAATTCACCCCAGTAACATTCCTGAATGTGCCAACGGGTTGTTTGATCATCTTCCCCGCCGGAGAGAATGCCAGAAATGGTCAGGATTGAATCGTGAACAGAAACGTTCAAGTCGGATTTTTTAATCCCGGCAGTGCGTGCTTTGATTACTAATTTGTCGGCGGTTTCATAGACATCTACAGCGAGCTGTCCAGGAAAATCCTCGCCATTTTCCCACCCATCATCGTCCCCCTCTGATGGTTCGATTGTTTCTTCTTCCTCGGGCGCGACTTCAGGGGCCTCTTCCGCAGGAGCGGCGGCAGGCTCGTCGGGTTCGAGCATAGTGGTAGCATCGTCTTCTAAGAAGGCGGCTGCTAATTCATCTTCCATCAGCATGTCATCGTTGGTTTTACGAGCCATACTCGGTTTTCCTCCACTTTATATAGTATATGCTTAATTATAAGGACTTTGTCTGATAAAATCAAGGGAGAAGATGAAAAAAAGCATAAAAAATGTTGTGAAAAATATTGCAGACACGGTTTTTCCGGTGAATTGTCGGGGGTGCGGGAGGGAAGGCGGATTTCTATGCGCTCGTTGTAAAAAATACATAAGCGAGAATATGAGGGTGCGGGCAATTGGAAACTGCGGGGTTGCGGCTAAAGTGGAATATCTCGGATTTAGGGACGAAATTCTTGGGGAGATGATTGAAGAAGCTAAGTATGAGTCGGTTAGGGGGATGATTCGAGAGGTTGCGGAAGTGGTGGCGAGAGGGTATTTTCTGCCGAGGCTAAAAGAAAGAGATGAGATAATCTTAGTGCCGATGCCGACAAATCGCCAACACGTAAGGGAGAGGGCGATGGATCATATGGACTTGATGTGTCGAGAGATTGAACGAGTGACGGATGGGCGGGTAAAACGAGCAAGGCTCTTAGGCCGAGCAAGCAATACGGTGCAGGTAGGGGCGAGCGAGAAAGTGAGAAAGGAGCAGGCGAAGACAGCGGTGAAGATTAATGGGAAAGCTTTGGAAGAGTTCAAGAAGCAGTGGCCAAAATCCGAGGTAGTGCTG
>JAEEGL011294450.1_pt1 | contig 13242 bp, 7 predicted proteins | sample 9134231 | NCBI WGS metagenome assembly JAEEGL01 (sample SAMN16246548, study PRJNA631951) | gut metagenome | biome: gut microbiome; feature: rumen; material: fiber-attached | host: Bos | place: Iran: Karaj | collected 2018-10 | reverse complement strand
TAGTGGCCTAGGACGCTGCCCTCTCACGGCGGTAACAGGGGTTCGACTCCCCTACCAGGTACCACAAACAAATGGAATACCAACGGTATTCCATTTGTTTGTAATACGCGATACTGTCGTACCCCTCGAGAATTCGCGAAGCGGATTCTCAAAGCGCAGCATCACACAAGACGGTACGGCGATTCATTCTTGCTGCGCCGGGGTTACGACTCCCCGTCCGCAAAAGAGAATACCAACGGTATTCCATTTGTTTGTAATACGCGATGCTGCCGTACCCGGCGATGCGCCGAGTAACCATGCAGGGAGGTCATAATGCCGAATGATATCTGCGTTCTCTGCGGAGAAGGGATGGTCAATCTGCGGGTCGGAGCAATAATAATGAAGGACGGGAAGATACTCATGGCCGGGAACGGGGAACGGCCGGATTATCTTTATTCCGTCGGCGGGCGTATCAAATTCGGCGAGACGGCGGAAGAAGCCGTTGTCCGCGAGGTATTCGAGGAGACCGGGCAAAGACTCGGGATCGACCGTCTCGGATTCGTACATGAAAACTTTTTTTACGGAGACGCTGCGTCGAACAGGGGCAGACTGATCTACGAGATATCCTTTTTCTTCTATATGAACGTACCGGACCGTTTCTCGCCAGAGAAAATGACTTTCGACGAGAACGGGCGTGAGGAATTCCTCAGGTGGATCTCGCCCGGCGATCCCATCCGCATCTATCCGGAATTCTTCCGCACGGAGCTTTTGCATCCCGAAAGATGCGTGAAGCACATCGTGACCGACGAGCGGCTGCAGTGAGAGCAGCCGTTCTTCTCTATTTGGTATGGACATCCGGGCCGATTAGCGATATAATATAATCGTTAATCGTGCCGGCTTGTATTCAAGGCACCTTCTTGCATTTTTCAGACAGGAGGAAAAACCAAATGGCAAAAAGACTTTTGAGCATAGTCACCGCGCTCCTCATGGCGATGGCGCTCATACCCATGCACGCGCTTGCCGAAGCCGCGCCGGAGACTGTCTCCGGGAGAGATCCCGAGGAAGAGACCGTCACCTACGTTGAGGCGGCGGGGGAGATCGCCGACGGCGAGACCTTCCTGATCGGCTATACCGACGGTACCGACGTATGGCTGCTCATGAACACGAACCCCGATAACGGCTCCCATTATGCCTCCGGCTACGAGGGCTACGGGCTTCAGGCCGAGGCTGCCGAAGGCGTCGTCACGGGCTTTAACGGCGTCGACGCCGTAAACCTCGAGTGGGAATTTGCCTCGACCGATGCTGGCCTTCGCTATATCACAGGCAACGGCATGTACCTCGGCGCGAGTATGTATTCCACGGATAACGACCTCGTCATCCGCGATTACAGCGGCGGCAACAACAACGTTTGGGCGTTCGACGGCTGGGTGATGGACGGCGACGGCCTTCATATCACCTATAACGGTCTTACCAGGTATCTTGCCGTCACTTCCGCGCACAGGTTCGTCTCCGCTCTCTCGGAGGAAGAGCTTGCGACGGTTTCCGGCATCAAGCTCTACAAGAAGACCGCAGGCACTCCCGATCCCACGGGCGAGCCCGGGGCCGGTCCCGCCTGGGACTTCGAGAACGATCCCGAGGCAGACGGCTGGGAGTTCGTCGATTCCGACGGAGACGGTCATAACTGGCATTGGGAGACGGATCCCGACGCCTGCGAGCCTCACGGCGGCGAGGGCGTCCTTATGTCCGAATCCTATGATAATTCCGCCTATACACCGCTCAATGCCGACAACTGGGCGTTCAGCCCCGCTGTTTCCATCAGCGGACCCGAGGCTCCCGTGATCAAGCTTTGGTATAAGGGCCTCGATCCCAGCTATCCCAGCGAGCATTTCATGGTCTATGCCGGCGCCGAGAAGAACGTCGAGACGATGGTGCCGATATCCGATGAGATCGTCGCGACCGAAGAGTTCCAGGAGCTCTCGGTAACCACGAACGGATCCGGAGTATACGGCGATCCCATTTATTTTGCGATCCGCCACTTCAACTCCTCCGATCAATTCGCGATCGAGATCGACGATATCTCCACGGAGGGCTTATCCGCATATGCCGCTCCCATCATGATAACCGAGGCCAACGTCAACGGCTTCTCCATACCCACCGCGGGCGACCTTGTCGACGATTACCTTGACGGCTCCGTCGAAGAGGGACACGGATATTACCTGCAGAACGTTTTCTGGAACGACTGCGATATCCAGGACGTACTCTATTCCGGCAGTTTATTCGAATCCGGCGGGCACTATGAGAAAGGATTCTCTCTTCGCGCCGAGGAGGGATACGCCTTCTCTCCCGACTGCGTGATCACTATCGACGGAAGCACGGAGTATCTGAATGCCGAAGAGACCAGCATACTCAACCCGATCTCCGGCTACAGCTTCGCCGCGGTCTTCTCGGTCACGATCACCCCTAACGAGCCTTCGGTCGAGCCCACCCCGGTCCCCGGTCTCAACGAGCTCGACGCGGCGCTCAACGCTCCGGGCGGCGATATCCATTTCGAGAACGTCGCAAGCTACGACTGGATAGTTGTTGAGGAGGACGGCCGCGTTTACGCCAAGTCCGGCAATGCGGGCGTTGCGAATTCCACCTCGTCCATAGAGACCCACGTCACAATCGGCGAGGGCGGCGGCACCGTATCCTTTGATTACATGGCATGCGGCGAGACCGCTACCTACGGAAGCAGCATTTACGACCATTGCTACTTCCTTATCGACGGCTCTCAGATATTCAACAAGGGCAACGAGGAGAGCCTCGGCTGGCAGAACTACATAATAAGCCTCTCTCCCGGCGAGCATACGCTCCGCTGGTACTATTCCAAGGACGGCTCGGTCAACAGCCCGCAGGACTGCTTCAAGCTCGATAACGTCGCCATCACCGGCGAAGAGGTCGTCGAGCCCACTCCGACTCCCGTTCCCGTTGATCCCGACGAGCTCGATACCGCGCTCAACGTCGAAGGCGGTACGATCCACTTCGAGAACGACGCCTCCTATCCCTGGACGGTCGAGACCGACGGCGACCGCGTCTACGCCAAGTCCGGCAACGCGGGCGTGCACGAGACCACGTCCACCATCACCGCCAACGTCACCGTAGAGGGCGAGGGAATGATGATCCGCTTCGACCTTATTGCGAGAGGCGAGGGCTACGACAGCGTCGATTGGGACAACTGCCGCTTCTATGTGGACGGCGAGATGGTCATGAAATACGGCGCGCACGACGAGGAGTGGGAGAGCTTCGAATGGTCTCTTACTCCCGGCGAGCATGAGCTCAAGTGGCAGTATAAAAAGGATCACTCCACACATCCCGACGGCGATTACTTCGCCGTGGACAACGTCGAGATACTCGAAGGCACGCCGGTGCTCCCCGAGGAGATCACCGAGATCCGCATCTACGGCTTCTCCGTGCCGGTATGGGGCATGCATCCCGATTACGAGCTTGAGATCCCCGAGGACGCGCCCTACTCCATTCGCGAGGTGTTCTGGTATTATGCCAATCCCTATGACGAGGATTACGGCACGCTTACCGAGGACGAGTATTTCGACAGCGAGCTCTGCACTTACGATATGGTGGTCAGGCTCGACGCAGCCGAAGGCTACGTGTTCGCGGAACAGATCGACGTCTACATCAACGACAGGACTTCTCTCGTCGGTTCTCACAGCATAGCTCTCGAGGGATATTACTACGTCTATTCCCGCGAATACGAGGTAGACCCGTCCGTTGTCACTCCTACCGAGGAGCCTGTCGAGCCCGTCGGTCCCATCTGGGACTTCGAGACCGATCCCGAGGCTCAGGGCTGGACGTTTATAGATCAGGACGGCGACGGCTCCAACTGGGAGTGGGTGCTCGACTGGTACGGCGAGTACAGCTTCCATGAGGGCGACGGCTTCATGACTTCCTATTCTTATGACAACGAAGCCGGCGCTGCGCTCACCCCCGACAACTGGGCTGTCACTCCCGAGTTCACCGTTCCCGAGGACGGCGTTATCGCTCTGTGGGCGCAGGGACAGGATCCCGATTGGCCTTACGAGATATTCGGCCTGTACATCAGGACGGTCGGCGACAAGGGCGAATGGGTCCAGATCGGTGATGACGAGATGACCTGGGGCACGGATCTCAGGTATGACTTCGATATCTCCGAGTACGCCGGTCAGACCGTACAGGCCGCTGTCCGCCACTACAATATCACCGACATGTTCGAGATCAACGTCGACTACGTCTTCGTTACCTCCGGTCCGCTGGACCCCGTTCCCGAGCCCGAGGCGATACACGAGATCCATGTCGACGGCTATGAGCCTCCCGTGGCCGGCGAGTATTCCGGAGATCACCTTGCTCTGACCGTGCCCGAAGGCGCGAACTATCATATATGTATGGAAGGCTATAACGCGCCCTGCTGGTGGAACAACGATCCCGACGTGGATAACGTGTTCGAGGGCGTATTCGCAGAAGGCACGCCCTATTCCGTCGGTATGACCGTGATCGCGGAAGACGGTTACTGTTTTGCGGACGACTGCGTGGTTTACATCAACGGCGCGACGGAGATCGTCGATCCCACATACACCGGCATTGATGAGGACGACTTCACTCTCTGCTATGTTTGGACAATGCCCGAAGAGGCCGTAAGCGGCGGGGGAGCGGAGCTCATCCACGACGTCTGGGTTACGGGCTTTGAGTCCCCCGCAGCCGGAGAGCTGGCGATCGACCACATGAATCTCACGACGCCAGCGGACGCCCCGTACTTCATAGTCTACGGCGGTTGGCTCGACGAGACCGATCAGCAGCAGCTTTGGCAGGAGGACGCAGTGTTCGTCGCCGGTCATGTCTACTCCGAGGGATGCCAGATATGGGCAGATGACGGCTACGAGTTCGCTCCCGACTGCGTATTCCATATCGAGGGCGCGGAGCTCGATACCGAATGGAGCTACGTCGATCCCGACGACGCGTGGATCTGCTACGTCAACTCCGTTCCCGTCACCTGCGGCGGCTCCGGCGTCCTTCTCGGCGACGCCGACGGCGACGGCGACGTCGATATCCAGGATGCGCTGCTTATTATGCGCTACGCTCAGGCTCTCATTTCGGGCGACGATATCGACGTTGAGGTCTGCGACGTCAATATGGACGGCGAGATCAACTTCATCGACGCGCTCCTCGTACTGAGAAGGGCGATGGGCCTCATCCCCGCGCTGCCGCTGCGGTAACGGGGGAGATAAAACAATACAAACCGTACGCTTGTACGATAAAAACCGTACGCACGTACGACGCCGGCCCCCTGTCGGGGCCGGTCTTTTTTTGGCCCGAAAAATTTTTATCCGGTTTTTTCAAAAATAAGGTTGAAAGATAAAACGCTATGAGTTATAATGTAATCGTATACATGTGGGCCCATGTTGTTTGATGGGTGCATAGTAACAAAAAATCTTTTCAGGAGGAAAAACTATGACTAAGAGAATTCTCAGTATTCTCGTCGTTGTCCTTATGGTGATGGCTCTCATTCCGATGAGCGCACTCGCCAGCGGCGCTAGCAGGTCCGGCAATGCTGTTGACAGCAGAACCAACTCTGTCGCCAAGGACGCGGCTGTCACCTTCGATTTCGAGACGGAGCCCACCGATTGGACTTTCGTCGATTCCGACGGTGATGGTTTCAACTGGGCATGGGAAGATTCCAGCTCTACCCCTCATATGACTCCATATGAAGGCAACGGCATGATCTATTCCGAGTCCTATCACAACAACGAGTCTGGCTCCGGCGGTACCGTACTTACTCCCGATAACTGGGCGATAAGTCCCGCTGTCGAGGTTCCCGCGGACGCTACTACCCTCAGCTTCTGGGTAGCCGGTCAGGATCCAAGCTATGCGGCAGAGCATTACGCTGTATACGCAGGCACCACCGCTGATACAACCGCTATGGTCGAGATTATGCCCGAGTCGGTCGCTACCGGCTCCTACACTCAGCAGTTTATCGACATCAGCGCTTATGCTGGACAGACCGTATACTTTGCTTTCCGTCATTTCAACATCTCCGACATGTTCGTTCTGAACATCGACTTTGTTGAGATCTCCGATGCCACCGAGCCTCCGCCCCCTGCTATGGGCTTCTACTTTGAAGAAGACTCCGAGTGGGCCGAGTTCACTCTTGTGGACGCCGACAACGACACCTACAACTGGGCGAGGAGGATCTCCGATTCCCAGTATCCCGCTTACGAGGGCAACGGCTGCGCTTACTCTGCTTCCTACTTCAGCGGCACCTATCCCAGCAAGACCAGCCTCTATAATGTTGACAACTGGCTGATCACTCCTGCCATCGAGGTCCCCGCTGTGGATCCGTATCTCTCCTACTACGCGAAGAACTACAGCGGCACCTATGCCGACACTCTTGAAGTTTATGTAGGCACCAGCACCGATATCGCTGAGATGACCTCCGTCATCGCCGCCTATGAGCCTGGCACTGCTTATCAGGCCAAGACCTTTGATCTCGCCGCTTATGCAGGCCAGACGATCTATGTTGCCTTCCGTCATACCGGCAGCGATGATTGGGCGCTCATGCTCGACGCCGTCGAGATCTTCGGCAGCAATGAGGAGCCCGTTGAGCCCACCGATGAGCCCGTTGAGCCCACCGATGAGCCCGTTGAGCCCACCGATGAGCCCGTTGAGCCCAGCGATCTCGATATCGCCCTGAATGTTGAGGGCGGCGAGTTCCACTTCGTCTCCGACGGTCAGTATCCCTGGTTCGTTGTTGAGGACGGCGACCGCGTATTCGCTCAGTCCGGCAACGGCGGAGTCGCAAGCTCCACCTCCACCGTCATCACCGTCGTTGAAGTCGGCGAAGAAGGCGCGACCGTCTCCTTCGATTACAAGGCTTGGGGCGAAGGCTCCTCCGACTCCTATGACTGGGATAAGTGCCGCTTCTACGTAGACGATGAGATGCTCATGGACTACGGCGCACACGATAACGATTGGGAGAACATTTCCTTCGATCTCGAGGCCGGCAAGCATGTTCTTGCCTGGACCTACAAGAAGGACAGCTCCGTCAACCCCAACGGCGACTACTTCCAGGTCGACAACGTTGCTTTCGACGGTGAGGTAGAGCCCTCCACCATCCTTCCCGAGTCCATCACGGTAAACGATGTAACCGTTCTCGAGGGCTTCACCGCCACCGTAAGCTACACCGTTCTTCCCGAGAATGCTCTCGACAAGTCCGTAACCTTCGAGGTTGCCGATACCTCTGTCGCGACCGTCGATGAGAACGGCGTTATCACCGGCGTAGCCGTCGGCACCACCACCGTTACCGTGACCTCTGTCGCGAACCCCGAAGTCTCCGCTACCGCCAACGTAACGGTCAACCCCTACGATCCCACCGCCATGGCTACCGTAACGCTGAATGTTCCCACCGATCACTGGGGCGACGGTTCCGGTTATCAGATGCTGCTCGATTTCGATCATAACACCTACGGCGTTATCATCCCCGAGACCGGTCCTCTGACCACCTCCGGTGATGCTGATCCTTCCGTTTATGCCGAGTTCGAGTACAAGATCCCCGAGAATGCCGACGGTTCCTGCAATACCTCGAACATGGTCAACAGCACCAGCGTTACCATTAACGTTCCCGCCGGTATCTATGACTACGTCATCACCAACCCGACTCCCGGCGACCGCATCTGGATCGCTACCAACAACGGTACCGCTCCCGGCCGTGCTGATGATTTCGAGTTTGTTGCCGGCCAGAGCTACGTCTTCACCGTAACTCTTGACGACGCCACCGGTAATGACCGCGTCGACTTCGGCGGCGACGTTCCTCAGCCCACTGAGCCCCCGACTCCCACCACTCCTCCCGAGCCTCCCGTAGGCGGCACCATTTGGGACTTCGAGACCGATCCTGTTGCTCAGGGCTGGTCCTTCGAGGATCGTGACGGCGACGGTTACAACTGGACCTGGAATTACGGTCCCGACTACGCTGACTTCGTTTACTACGAGGGCCAGGGCTATATGGCCTCCAACTCCTATGTAAACTACGTCGGTGCTCTCACCCCCGACAACTGGGCTATCACTCCTGAGTTCGAGGTTCCCGCCAACAACGCTCAGATCTCCTTCTGGGCCAACGGTCAGGATCCCTCCTGGTGTGATGAGGTGTTCGGCGTTTACGTGCTCGTAGGCGGCCAGGAGATCAAGCTTGGCGCTGACGTCACCGTTACCGCTGATCCCACCGAGTATGTCTATGATCTGTCCGATTACGCGGGCGAGACCATCAAGTTCGCTATCCGCCACTATAACGTGACCGATATGTTCATCCTCAACATGGACTACGTAGTAGTCTCCGGCGAGGGCGGCGTCACTCCTCCTCCCACTCCCGAACTCGGTGATGTCGATCAGGACGGCGATGTCGATCTCCAGGATGCTCTTACCGTGATGCGTTATGCTCAGAGCCTCATCGGTGGTGAGGGTCTTGATCTCGAGGCTGCCGACGTCAACCTCGACGGCGAGATCAACTTCATCGACGCTCTGCTTATCCTCCGCTATGCTATGGGCCTCATCCCCGAGCTTCCTCTTAACTGAGAAGTTTAAGGATGTTGTATAGTTGATACGGAACTCGCCCCGGGGCTTCTGCCCCGGGGCGTTTTATATTCTTTTTTTCTATTGAATTCATAATAAAACTGCGATATAATCATACCATCCACTATTAAGGAAATCTATGGAGGCATTACATGATTCAGTTTGACCTTATTCGTGCGCACGATCCCGAGCTTTGCGATTATATGGAGCAGGAGCTCGCCCGTCAGCGTGACCATCTTGAGCTCATTGCATCCGAGAACTTCGTTTCCGAGACCGTTATGGCCTGCATGGGCAGCCATCTTACCAACAAGTACGCCGAGGGTTATCCCGGAAAGCGTTATTACGGCGGCTGCGAGAAGGTCGACATGGTCGAAGACCTCGCAAGGAACAGGGCGAAGCAGCTCTTCGGTGCGGATCACGCCAACGTTCAGCCCCATTCCGGCGCGCAGGCCAACCTCTCCGTTTACTTCGCGCTTCTTAATCTCGGCGACACTATCCTCGGCATGAACCTCTCTCACGGCGGCCATCTTACCCACGGCAGCCCTGTCAACATGAGCGGTAAGTATTTCCATTTCGTTCCCTACGGCGTTTCCGAAGTCGACGAGCGTATCGATTACGACGAGCTCGAGAGGCTTGCCGTTGAGAACCAGCCCAAGATGATCGTTGCCGGCGCAAGCGCTTACCCCAGGGCGATCGATTTCGAACGCATCTCCGAGATCGCGCACAAGGTCAACGCCATTTTCATGGTCGATATGGCTCATATCGCCGGCCTCGTAGCCGCAGGTCTGCACATGAACCCCGTTCCCTATGCGGACGTCGTGACCTCCACCACCCATAAGACCCTTCGCGGTCCCCGCGGCGGCATGATCCTCTGCAAGGAGCAGTACGCGAAGGCCATCGACAAGGGCATTTTCCCCGGCACCCAGGGCGGCCCTCTCATGCACATCATCGCCGCCAAGGCCGCTTGCTACGGCGAGGCTCTCAAGCCCGAGTTCAAGGTCTACCAGCAGCAGGTCGTCAAGAACGCCGCCGTTCTTGCGCAGTCCCTTGCCGATAACGGTCTGCGCATCGTTTCCGGCGGTACCGACAACCACCTTATGCTCGTCGACCTCACTCCCGTCGGACGCACCGGCAAGGACGTTGAGCATTGGCTCGACGCGGCGAACATCACCGTCAACAAGAACACGTTCCCCAAGGAGACTCTCAGCCCCTTCGTGACCAGCGGTCTCAGGATCGGCACTCCCGCCGTCACCACCCGCGGCTTCAAGGAGGATGACATGATGGTCATCGGCTCCCTTATCGCCAGGGTAGCGCTCGAGGGCGAGGAAGCCATTCCCGCCGTCAAGGCCAAGGTCATCGAGCTCACCAACGAGCATCCCCTTTATTGATCGGACAAACAGCATCAAGGGAAGGCAAAACGCCTTCCCTTTTCCTTTTTTATCTTGTAAAACCGACGCTCATGTGGTATCATATTCCCAAATATAAAGAAGAAGGTCGTATGGGAATGCGCAGATTATTAGCTTGGTTGGGCATAGTGCTTGCAGTTGGAGGCTTCGTTCTCCTCGGTCTTTCGATCTGGCTGAATATCCATTTTCTGATCCCCGTCGGGATGATAGCCGGAGCGGGGATCCTTCTCGTGATCGCGAAGAATATGCCGTCGGATACTCCCGAGAAGAAGGCCGACGGGGAGGAGAAGGGCAATGAGTAAGTCCAAACCCGGGAAGAACAACGTCTTGAGGTTCGCCTCATATTATAAGCCGCATATCTGGCTGTTCGTTCTTGATATGTTCTGCGCGCTGCTCATATCCGGCGTGGATATTGTCTATCCGCTCATTTCGCGAAAGGCGCTCGACGATTACATAATCCCGGGCGCAGCTACGCTGAGACCTTTTTTGATACTCATAGGCGTCAGCGTTCTGATGCACGTCGCCCGCGCAGCCTGCTCGTATATAGTAACGTATTACGGGCACGTTCTCGGCGTGCATATCGAGGCGGATATGCGCCGCGACGTGTTCTCGCATCTACAGATGCTCGGGTTCAGCTTCTACGATAAGTCGCGCACCGGCAAGCTTATGGCAAGATGCACCACCGATCTTTTCGACGTGGTCGAGCTTGCGCATCACGGCCCTGAGGACGTATTTATATCTGTTATCACGTTCATAGGCTCGTTCATAGCAATGCTCACCATCAACTGGCAGCTGGCGCTCGTATTGATCGCAACGGTGCCGCTCATGCTTGCTTTTGTAATGTATTTAAGAAAGCGCCTGCATCTCACGTCCCGTAAGGTCAAGGAGAGCGTAGCCGTCATAAACGCCGATATCGAGTCTGCGATCTCGGGCGCGCGCGTCGCCAAGGCGTTCACGAACGAGGAATACGAGGTCGAGAAGTTCGAGAGAGGAAACGAGAGCTATATCACCGCCAAGGGCAGGAATTACAAGGCCATGGGCCAGTTCATGTCCGGTATGGAGTTCTTCACGACCATTCTCAAGGTCATTGTGCTCGGGTTCGCCGGCGCCCTTATAATACTGAAAAAGGGCAGCATGGGCGTCAATGACCTGATCGTCTTCCTGCTCTATATCTCCTCCTTCACGAGCCCGATAAGAAAGCTCGCCATGTTCATGGAACAGTACACCGCGGGTATGGCCGGCTTCAAAAGGTTCACCGAGATAATGGACACCGAGCCGACCATAGTCGACAAACCCGACGCAAAGGAGCTTCTGGATATCGAAGGCGACGTCGAATTCAAAAACGTCACATTCTCCTATGACAGCGGCAGAAGGGTGCTCGAAAACATCTCCCTCAAGGTGCCGCACGGCAAAACGGTCGCTCTCGTCGGTCCGTCGGGAGGCGGAAAGACCACCCTGTGCCATCTCATACCGAGGTTTTACGAGGTCACGGGCGGTTCCATCACCGTCGACGGATACGACGTAAGGGACGTCACTCTCCGCTCGCTCAGGGGGAATATAGGCATAGTCCAGCAGGACGTGTTCCTGTTCGCCGCGTCGATAAAGGAAAACATCCGCTACGGAAGGCTCGATGCGACCGACGAGGAGATCGTCAAAGCAGCCAAGGCCGCCGAGATACACGACGATATCATGAAAATGCCCGACGGCTATGACACGGTGGTAGGCGAGAGGGGCATCACGCTCTCGGGCGGACAGAAGCAGAGAGTCAGCATTGCGAGGATCTTTTTGAAAAACCCGCCTATTCTGATACTCGACGAGGCGACGAGCGCGCTCGATTCCGCGACAGAGGCAAAGATCACCTGCGCGCTTGAAAGGCTCAGCGAGGGCAGGACGACCCTCGTTATCGCCCACAGGCTTTCGACTGTCAGGAATGCCGACGAGATAATAGTGCTCGACGAAACGGGCATTCTGGAACGAGGCAGTCACGAGGAGCTTTTGAAGAAGAACGGAGCATACAAGCTGCTCCATGACGCGCAGAACCTTTTATACGGTTCAAAGGAGTGAATATGCAGCACGAGATCCAAAACCCGGCTCCTCTCCTGAACGACGACGGCTCGCTGTTCGAGGCGGGGTACGCCAGATATCCCATTATGGTCTACGACCGTTCGCAGATAAAGGGCGGCAAAATGAGGATCAAGGAGTGGGATTATTATCTGATCTACAACGACCGCTACGCCGTCGCGCTCACCGCGGACGATAACTCCTACATGGGCATGATGAGCGTGTCGTTCATCGACCTTGAACACAAAACGGAAGTCACGAAGAGCGTTATACTGCCCCTGACATTCGGAAGGATCAAGCTTCCGTCCTCCCCGCAGTACGGCGACGTGAAGTATGAGAGCAAGAAGGTCAAGCTCTCGTTCACACACGAGCCGGAGGGGCGGAGGCTCAAAGTGCTCTTCAGGAAGTTTAAGGATAAAGAGGACTTCGAATGCGATCTCCTGCTCACGGACGAGCCGCGCGACTCCATGGTGATCGCAACGCCGTTCCCGGGTAAAAAAACCGCGTTCTACTATAATCAAAAGACCATCGCGATGCGCGCATCCGGTACGGTGTGGTTCGACCGCAAGAAGTACAAATTCACAAAGGGCGGCTCCTTCGGTCTGCTCGACTGGGGCAGGGGCGTATGGACTTACGACAATACCTGGTACTGGAGCGCGGCGCAGGGCGAGGTCGGCGGAAAAAAGTTCGGATTCAATCTGGGATACGGCTTCGGCGACACCTCCGCCGCAAGCGAGAACATGCTTTTTGTCGACGGCACGGCACACAAGCTCGATGAGGTCTCGTTCGAGATCCCGAAGACCGCCGACGGCAAGGACGATTATCTCTCTCCGTGGAGGTTCACTTCGTCGGACGGGAGGCTTACGCTTGATTTCAGGCCGGTGATCGACCGAAAGGCAAAGATATCGCTCGGCGTTATTATGAGCGATCAGCATCAGGTCTTCGGTCGGTTCTCGGGCGAGGTCGTGTTGGACGACGGAAGCAGAATGAGACTCGACGACCTTTTGGGATTTGCCGAAAAGGTTCGCAATAAATGGTAATAATTCAGGAAAGGGATCGAAAATGGAAGAACTCATCAACGAACTCAGAGCTTTGATTGCAATAGACAGCCCCACCGGTTTCACCAAGGCTGCGGCAAAGCACACCATGGAGCGCCTTGAGGCGTTCGGCTACGAGCCGGTCATGACCAACAAGGGCTGCGTGCTCT
>JAEEGL010861534.1_pt1 | contig 13242 bp, 11 predicted proteins | sample 9134231 | NCBI WGS metagenome assembly JAEEGL01 (sample SAMN16246548, study PRJNA631951) | gut metagenome | biome: gut microbiome; feature: rumen; material: fiber-attached | host: Bos | place: Iran: Karaj | collected 2018-10 | reverse complement strand
TCTGAAGGAACTACCCAGTTGTGAGCATAAGCAACTGCCTCAACAGGCATAACAGCCTCAAGGATATCTCCTACAACAGCAGATGCGGTAGGAAGCTTACCTGCGCCTTGTCCGTAGAACATAGCCTCACCAAGAGCATTTCCTTCAACAACAACCGCATTAAATACACCCTCTACAGGATAGAGAACTGAAGTGCTTCTGACAAAGTGAGGTGCAACGAATGAATAAGCCTTACCCTCTGACTGATTATCAAGAACAGCCAAAAGCTTAACCTTACATCCGATCTTACCTGCAAATCCGATATCATCAAGTGACAGACCGGAGATACCTACAGTATGGATTTCTGAAGGAGAAACATAAGAACCGTCCAAAGCGATAGATGACAGGATGGAAAGCTTTCTTTGAGCATCGATACCGTCAACATCGGCTGTGGGATTCTGCTCGGCATAGCCGTTCGCCTGAGCCTGCTTCAACGCATCCTCATATGTCTCACCATTATCTCTCATGTTTGTGAGAATGTAGTTCGTCGTACCGTTTACGATACCTGCGATACGGACTACCTTATTAGCAGCCAGACATCTGTGGAGAGGTCTGATTATCGGAATACCTCCGCCGACTGCTGCCTCGTAAAGGTAGATACAGTTGTTAGCCTTAGCAAGCTCCATAAGTTCAGGACCGTGCGTAGCAACAAGTTCCTTATTGGAAGTAACAACACTCTTACCTAAGGACAAAGCTCTCTTCGTATATTCATAAGCGATTCTCGCACCGCCAATGGTCTCAACTACAACACTTACTTCAGGATCACCGAACACCTGATCTGCGTCGTGTGTAACAAGAGATTCAAAAGGGCTTCCGGGAAAATCACGAAGATCGAGAATGTATTTAACACGGACCTTACAGCCTACATGCTTCTCGATCTTGTCCTCGTTCATGGCAAGGACTTCAGCAACGCCCGAACCTACAACTCCGAAACCCAATATTGCAATACTCTTCATTCTTTTCACCTCTTATTATTCTCTGCTTAATACGGTGCACTTACGGACACCTGCGATTTTGTTAATGTCATTCATGATATCCTCGACCGAACCGAACATCGAAGCAGTATCAAGCGATATGGATATATCTGCAAGACCGTTGATCGGGATATTCTGATTAATTGTCAGGATACTCGCCTTCGTCGCGGATATAACACTTATTATCGAAGATAAGATACCCTGAAAATTCTCAACCGTTATAAGGAGTGTTACCTTCTTGCCATTAGTAGCTTCATAGAAAGGCAAAACCGAATCCTTATATTTATAATAGGCGCTTCGTGACAATCCGGTCTTACGCACAGCCTCATTTACCGAAGAAGATTCGCCGGTATTAAGGCGCTGCTTAACTTCCATCACCTTAATAAAAACTTCCGGAAGCACTTTCTTGTCAACGAGATAATATTCGACTGCGTCAGCCATCACAAACCCCTCTTCACAGTCCACGTACGGTGGACATTTGTTTCGTGCCTACGGATATTAGCACGATTTAAGGATAAGTTCAACGGCTTTTCGCAGGGCCTTACCACGGTGGCTCATGCTGTTCTTAAGTTCAGGACTCATCTGTGCTGATGTCATCTTGTACTCAGGCACATAGAAGATAGGATCGTAACCGAAGCCGTTTTCCCCGCACGGAGTCTCGTGAAGCACCCCCTCGAAAGTCTCCTGCACGGTAAAACTCGTCTTATCGGGTCTAACTACAGCAATAGCGCAAGTAAAATGAGCAGTGCGCTCCTGCTCGGGAACATCCTTTAACATCTCGAATATCTTCTTGAACTTCTCTTCGTAAGTCGAGTTCTCGCCGCAAAACCTCGAAGAATATATACCGGGAGCTCCGTCAAGAGCATCGATACAAAGGCCGGAATCATCGGCAAGAACATAATCATCAGTATACTTTGCAACTTCCGTTGCTTTGATAAGAGCATTTCCTTCGAACGAATCAGCATCTTCAACGATATCGCAGGAGATACCCGCTTCCTTCATCGACACAGCTTCAAAAGAGGTGCCCTGCAAAAGCTCGTTCATCTCTCTTACCTTGTCTTTGTTACCTGTTGCTATAACAATCCTCATAACAGCCTCCATGCCTTGGGATACAGATTTTTTATCATGCCGTCCGCACTTCTTTTTCCGAAGCCTAACGGGAATCCTTCAACCATAATTACTACCGGGCCTTTAGCGCCGGGGTCCGCCGTAAGCGTCTCACCTTTAAGGTACCTTCTTACCGACGGATCATCAAAACTGTAATCAATGCAGGCACCGCTTTTTAACATGTCCTTTTTAAGCGTAAGTGCAAGCGAGTGTGACGGCATAAGATTAAGTTCTTTACCCGACGGCTTAAGCTCGCCTATATAAAGTCCGTTCTTTACTGTCTTAAGTCCTTTGATACTTCTCTCATCAACTGACGGGATTGAAGCGTGTGTTCCCTTTATAAGAAGCGAATCATTCACCTTGTGACAGAAAGACTTATATGACTCATCATTTAAAATGCCTGACATAAATCTTAAGATGGCATCCTTCTCGCGGACAAGCTTTCCGGGCTTGGTCGTAAACTCATTCAGCCTTGCTTCATTCTGTGCAGTTCCATTCTTTTTAAGATGAACGCAGAAATGTCCGTCGCCATCACTTATGTGAGGCCATATCCTCATGCTTCCGGGTAACTTTGAATGGTCTGACGCATGAGTTACACCTTCTATCTTAGGATGAGGTATAACTTCGTATTCAGGATGCTTGCTCATGAAATCAAGGATCTGGTCCTCATCCTCCGACTGTCCGTAAGTGCAGGTGGAATAAACCAGTTCTCCGCCTTCCTTAAGAAGTATATCGGCGCTTTCAAGAATTGAAGCTTGAAGTATCACACACTCAGACGGACCATACTTCTCCCAGGACTTAACGGCAGAAGGGTCTCTTCTGAACATCCCCTCACCCGAGCAGGGAGCATCGACGATTATTTTATCTGCAACACCTTCGAGGACATTTCTCATGTTGATCGGATCTTCGTTAAGAACGACAACGTTTGATATTCCCATTCTCTCGATATTACGAAGCAGAGCCTTGGCCCTGTTCTCTGATATCTCATTAGCAATCAGAAGGCCTTCACCTTTAAGGTCTTCAGCTATTCTGCATGCCTTTCCTCCCGGAGCCGCACACAGATCAATAACAACATCTCCGGGCTTTGCTCCAAGAACCTGAGCCGGCAGCATCGCAGAAGGCTCCTGCGGATATATAACGCCGGCATGATAATAAGGTGAGTTCCCCGATGACTCGGCTTTCGTGTAAAAACCGCTGTCGCACCAGGACACCTTGGTATGTGAACCGTCCGGATCGACTGAACTTAATATCTTGCCGTAATCATCCGGTCCGGCCTTGCTTTTGTTGATTCTGATTCCCTTAAGGCCTTCTGAATCAAAGCTTTCAAAGAAACCGTCCTCCGTGATTCCGGAGGACAGCAACTCATTCTTCATTCTGTCGATAAACACTTCAGGAAGCTTCATAGATTAAGAAACTCACTGCAGGCAAATGCTATACGCTTGATGACATCCACATTAAACGGACTCTCGATATCTGACTTATCAAGAAGATTAAGGAATGTATCAGTTCCTCCGAGAGAGCAAAGCTTATTGTACTTGGTCAAAGCTTCCTTCATATCCTCTCTCGACAGATCCCACAGCTGCAAAGCACAGATATGGGCAAGACAGTAATCAATATAATAGAACGGAGAAGTAAAGATATGATCCTTCTTCATCCAGGCTCCGCCCATTGAATGGAACGGATGATCCTCATCGTACTTGATAAACGGCTGGTATTTCTCCTCGAGTCCCTTCCACACGCCATGACGCTCATCAGGTGTGAGATCAGGATTATCGTAGATGATATGCTGGAATTCATCAACCATACATCCGTAAGGCAGGAACAGAAGAGCCTGCGTCATATGAAGTTCTCTGTACTGCTCGGCTTTCTCGCCATAGAACATCTCCATAAAAGGATAAGAAAGGAACTCCATCGATGTGGAGTGGATCTCACATGCTTCAAGCGTCGGTGACAAACACTCGGTAAAGGGCGACACATCAGCACTTGTTACAGCGGCATATGCATGTCCTCCCTCGTGTACTATAGTTGCAACATCATCTGCAGTACCATTACCGTTCATGAAAACAAAAGGTATCGAGTATCCGTCAAGATACATGCAGTATCCGCCGGTGGACTTGTTCTTTCTCGACAGAAGATCCGTGAAGCCGTGCTCCGACAGAACTTCAAAGAAACTCGGGCGGCTGTCAAAAATCTTCGCGAAAAACTCTCCCGCAACATCCTCATAACTTATACCGGGTACGTTAGGCACCGGGTTACCGTTCTTAAAGAGTGTCGGAAGATCGTAGAACATCAGATCATCTAATTCGAGCCTTTCCTTCTGAAGTTCTCTTATCTGTTCAGTAAGAGGAACTATATATTTAAGGATCGCATCCCTGAACTTGGCAACCTCAGCAGGATCGTAGTCATAGCGCTCCATGATCTTGTATCCTAATTTGGTATATGAGTCATAACCTAACTTATTTGCTATACGGGTCCTGACCTTGACAAGATCATCGTAGATCTTATCAAATGTCTCTTTCTTACCCTGATAGTATTCGTCCAGAGCCTTATGTGCCTCTTTACGCGTCGTGCGTCTCGTTGACTCGAGATAAGGAGCGAGCATACTTAAGTTCAATTCCTTATCATCGAACAGTATCTGCGCCTCCGACTGTATCTGCGCATAGTCATTCTGTAATGAGGATTCCTGTGCATAGTCGTCAATAACCTCAGGAGATATCGTCTCCTTAAGATTAACAGCCTTACGGAAGATCATATCTCCGTACTTATGCTTAAGGCCCTCAGCACAGGGACAATTGATCATAACAGTAAGCATGGCTGCGGAAAGCTCGCTTAATTCTGCTGATGCATTATCAAAGAACTCAAGCTCATCAGTATAGTATTCATTAGATGTATCCAGATCGTGAAGGATATTGCAAAGCTCATACTGGGTATTGAAATCGATTATAAGTTTCTCATACTCCATAAGGATGTCAGACGCCTGGTTAATATCCTGGGCAGTCATGAGCTTAAGTCTTAAGTCCTTAATGGTTACCGTTATGGTATCGATATCAGGACGAACATACTTAATATCCTTAAAATCCGGCATCGTCTCCATAAATTACATCCTCTCTACCGTCTCAATACCAAGAAGGCCGAGACCTGACTTCAATACATTGCCGACCGCCTCACAAAGAGCCAGACGGGAAGCTGAATCTTCCTTGCTTATATCATCACCCAGGATCCTTGTATTGTTATAGAAGGAATTGAAAGCGGAAGCAGTCTCGAACAGGCTTCTGGATATAACAAACGGCTCATAGATCTGTGCCGCTTTCTTGACAGCATCCCCGAATCCCGCAAGAGCACTTATTACCGCGTAAGCATCATCACCCGTAAGTCTTCCGAGAACTTCCTTATCAGTGGAAGCTGTGATGCCTGCCTCGGCTGCTTTTCGAGCGATGGAACGGATTCTCGCATATGTGTACATGAGGTAAGGCGCGGAATTACCGTTAAAGTTAAGCATCTCATCCCATGAGAAAACGATATCCTTCTCGCGTCCTGCCTTAACATAAGTGTAGATAACGGCACCGATACCGACTTTCTCGGCGATGTCGGAGATCTCCTCCTCACTCATATCCTGGCCTCTTGCCTTGGCATTCTCAACTATTACCTCGCGCGTCTTATTTACAGCCGCATCGAGAAGGTCTTCAAGAAGGACGATGTTGCCTTCTCTTGTGGAGAAGACCATATCCTTGAACTTAACAAGACCGAAGCCTACATGAACGCAGTCATCAGCGCACTCGTATCCCGCCTTCTTAAGAACGGAAAATACCTGCTTAAAGTGCAAAGCCTGCGGTGTACCTACCACATAGATATTCTTATCAAAGTGATATGTCTCATCACGGTACAAAACAGCCGCCAGATCTCTTGATGCATAGATGGTGGTTCCGTCACTCTTCAAGATGATACAAGGAGGAAGGTTATACTCATCAAGCATAACTACCTGTGCGCCTTCACTCTCGACGAGGAGGTTCTTGCTTCTTAACATATCAACTACTGCAGGAATGCGGTCGCTGTAGAAGGATTCACCGTTGTAGTTATCAAAGGAAACACCCATTCTGTCGTAGAGCTTATTGAATACTACAAGTGACATGTCACGGAACTTCTGCCAAAGCTCCTTCTCCTCGGGACATCCCTCCTCGAGTTTACGGAAGTTCTCACGTGCCTTGTCCTCTAATGACTCATCTTTCTTGGCTTCCTCGTGGAATTTAACGTAAATGCGTAAAAGCTCGGTAATGGGGTCCTTATCAAGAGCATCCTTGTCGCCCCACAATCTGTATGCGGTAATGAGTTTACCGAACTGGGTGCCGTAATCACCTAAGTGATTCATTCTTATAACGTTATATCCTAACTTGGCATATATCCTTGACAAAGAGTTGCCGAGAACAGTCGTAAAAGCATGACCTACATGGAACGGCTTGGCGATATTAGGTGATCAGAACTCGATAATTACATTCTGACCGTTACCGAGATCGGAAGAGCCGTATGCGTCACCGGACTTATTGATACCCGATACAACATCGGATGCATACTTCGACCTGTCCACATAGAAATTAAGATAAGGACCTGCATTCTTGACTGTAAACACGCCGTCAGACGTTAATGAAGCTTCTGATGCAAGATCTTCCGCTATCATTGCAGGAGCCTTATGAAGACTCTTGGCAAGTATGAAGCAAGGAAAAGCAAAATCACCCAGATCTTTCTGGGGTGGGATCTCTATAAGCTTAAAAATCTGATCTTCCGTAAGACCTGATATCTTCGACAAATTCTGCGCTATAACGGACTTATAATCCATAATATGCCCCCAAATCTTTTAAATAGATAGAAATTATAACAGATTAACAGTATAATTACACGGTTAAAAGGCTTATTGAGGTGTTTATGTCCGAACTTACCAGAATTATATTAGCCTGTGTTATAGGCGCAATATCAACGTTTATCGCACTGTTTTTCCTGCCATTCGGAAAAACCCTGCTTGGCCACGACCGCGGCCGTAAATATGTTGAGGGATCAGAAGTCAATATCGGAAAGCCTACGGGAGTCGGTATTTATTTCACAACGATCTTCGTATTCGTCTGTGCTGAGTTCGGAATTCATAACAGAGGAATGTATCTCATTCTCAATATCATGTTATTAATGTCTCTTATAGGTTTTCTCGATGACAGATCGAAGAATGCGTGGGGCGAACTTTCCAAAGGCATACTTGATATCGTAGTGGCCTTCATCGGAAGTCTTATAGTCATGAGATTCTTCGGAACGGATTTCCTGCTTTCATTCCTTCCGGGCACCTATTATCTGCATCCTGTAGTTTACATATTACTTGCAACAATACTTTTCATTGTTTCCATTAATGCGACAAACGCAACCGACGGAGTAGACGGTCTTTCCGCAACAGTTACTATACTAACCGTAGCAACTTTAATGACGGCAGCATGGATCCACGGTACTCTTACGCTTTCCACCGCACTTTACGGTGCAGTAATGATAGTGATCCTCATAGCTTATCTGTTCTTCAACCATTATCCATCAAAGGTTCTCATGGGGGATGCAGGTTCAAGAGCTATCGGTTTCTTCCTGGCTTTTTACTTTATGTATTTAAAGCTCCCGATTGCTTACCTTGTCCTCGGACTCCCTTTCCTGATCGACGGAGGATTATCCATCCTTAAGATAACTATCGGAAGACTCACACATAAGAAGATAATTATTCTTCCCAAGTTGATCACACCGGTTCACGACCACCTTAAGAAGAAACTCGGGTTCTCTGTACCCAAGACTATGCTGGTCATATCACTGTTTACTTTGATTATTGATATTGTCTATATTCTTGCTGAATTTATCGTAGTAACAAGATAATCAGAGGAACTCAGAGAACTCATCCAAAGTATCATCGTCTTCAGACTTCTCAGGCTTCTCGGCCTTCTGAGGTTCTTTCTTCTCTTCATCAGCGTTTTTCTTCGCAGCTTCATTGTCCTGCGCTTCTTTACGCTTAGCCTCAACCCAAGCCTTATATTCCTCGTCACGCTCTTTCTTAGCCTGTGCGTCTCTCTTGGCATTCTCCTCAGCATTCTGCTTGCGGATCATCTCTGCCTCTTCCATACGCTTCTGCTCTTCTTCTTTCTTGAACTTGGCTTCTTCCTGCTCAAGCTTCTTGCGTGCCTCTTCTTCAGCAGCAGCCTTCTTCGAAAGTGTCTCTTCCAAAGCCTTCTGCTGGGCAAGTCTTCTTTCTTCTCTTGCCTGACGCTTAGCCTCTTCCTCAGCCTTCCTGGCTTCTTTCTCGGCTCTTTCCTTCTCAAGTATCTCACGCTTCTCTTCGCTCATATTCATAGAAGCCGCAGTCTTGGAAAGTGTCTCGATAGACTCAGGTGCAATAACCTGCTTCTTGATCTCTGCCATCTTCTTACGAGACTCTTCCATAGCACGAACCTCTTCAACGGCAACCTCATTGCCGAGATCCTGAAGCTTGGAAATATCATCATTCGAGATCTGTAATCTCTCTTCTTCAGGCGCAAGTGTCTTTCTGAACTCACCGCCCTTAATAGCAACCGAATCAACACCGGGATTTGTAAAATCCGATGCAGCATTAACTATATCTTTAATATCAGGTGTCTTAGTACCCGGAAGTATCTCGTACTTTTTTTCTTCTCTGCTCATATATCTTAACCCTTTAAAATAAATATTTTTATCAATAACAGAATTATAGCAACAAGTTCAACCAAAGCAATAACCTTGAAAAGTACCGGTGTTCTTTCCGCCTTCTTTGAAGTCTCATGGTGTGCAGCCTTAACGGGCTCAGAGACGGAAGCAGCAGGCTGTTCCGGTTTAAATGCCGTAGGAGCAGGTGCTGCGGGAACAGGCTTAAGAGGAGCATCGCCATCAGGCAATTCGTCGCCGACTGCAACAGGCTCCGCAGGAGGATTGGAAGCGCAGGCTTCCATTACTGCCTTTGCCTTCTTTACTTCAGGGAACATTGCTGCCTGAAGTTCCTTAAAGGTCTCATTAGCTCTCGGGAAAGCATCCGCCTCCTTAGGAAGCTCATTCGAATCCGGGGCCTTGGTCCCATCGAAAAATACTATTCCAAAAGAAGCGTCATCACTGTTGTTGGATGAGCCTACTATATACTTGGAAAGGATGTCCTTTATCTCAGTCTCGCTTTGCTCTCTTCCCTTAGCTGCGGACTCTACCATACGTGCAACAACAGGTTTAACAAGACCTGTATTCTCGTCATAGACATTATCCTGAACACCGTCAGTCATAAGTGCGATTCCGTGGTAGTCATCAATGGTTGTCTTAACGATCCTCAAGTAATCGGCAGCATGAGGAACAGTAACGAAGAACGTTGTTCCGTCCTTCTCGTTCTGAGGCATCGTAACGGGGTGAACACCAGAATGAGATACACCGGCGATAAGACCGTCTCCTAAGTGTCCGATAAGCATTCTTCTGTCTTTTACTGCACAGAAAAGAAGAGTACAGGAAAGTCTCTCGAGCTTATCGAGCTTGTACTGTTCCATAAGATTAGCAAAGCCTACACGAATGGCTGCAATTACCATGGCACGTACGGCAGCTTCCCTGTTCTCGTTATAAAGTGCGTCAAAGTGATCGATAAGAAGATCCGAGATAGTATCACAAGCAGACTTAGAACCAAATCTGGCATGTGTATACTGCTTAGATCCCGCACCGTCACAGACAACAACGCAGGAGACACCGTCTCTTTGAACTGCGATTGATGAATCTTCACAAGGAACACCACGGTTGTGGTGCTTCTGTCCCATTAATGTTACTGCGGATACTGTAATAGATGACATTTAATTATTCTTCCATGAATTTCATAAAATCGTCCATATCAACTGACTCACCTTCAGGTTCAGTGGATATGTTATACAAAGCGTCATCACTCATACCGGATGAAACAACAGATGAACTCGAGGAGCCTAAGAATTCGAAGAGCTTACCGAAGTCACCTGATGTAACTGAGATAGGCTCCTCTCTTTTTACTGATACTCTCTTTAAGATGTCAAAATCCACGCTGTTTCCTACACCGATATTGAAGATGACGAGTTTGTCGTCTTTCTCAAGTTCATTACATGCTTTGATGGCAAGTTCCATATTTGCCATAGCATTAGGACCCTGAGGTGCACCGTCAGTAATAACGACAAGCCAGGGCTGATAGTACTTGATTCCCTGCTCCTTATAGCCTTCCTTACGTGCATTAAGAAGCTCCAAAGCAGTAAGAATTCCTTCACCGATAGGAGTCATCGTAGTAGATGCCTTAATCTCGGGTAGTCCCTCTTCAGAGATTTTACCGAAGGGCATTACAATCTCAACGGAAGAACCGAACGTTACGATAGCGATATCCGTAGCTGATCTTGTATCGTCATTGGCTTTTATTGACGCGATGAAGTTATTAAGACCCTGATTAAGCTGCTGTATAGGAGCACCCATCATCGATCCTGATGTATCAAGGCAAAAACAAATAGGAAGTCTTCTCTTAGTGCTGCTTCCAAAATCCGATGCATTAATGTTGTTGTTCTCAGCCATATCAATTATCTCCTGTTCTTGAACAGACCTCTAAGTCCGCCATCATTCTTACCACCATTGGTGTCAGATTTTTTCTTGTCATCCGGCTTCGGGACCGGATCGGTATTGATATAAAACTTGTTGTAGTTCCCCTGCCCGTTCCTCTGCGTAAATGATGTACCGGAAGAAGGCTGCGTCTTGGGAGCAAACGGCGAAGCTGGAGCCGCTGTTGCATTAGCCGCAGGTGTGAATCTGGGCTTTACCACGGGATCAGGATTTGTTGCCACATAATCCATCTTAGGGAAAGCCTTATAAGCCTCAGGGTCCTCATATGCTTCAGACGAGAGCGCTTCTTTATAGTTAACCACTGCCTCATACCACTTCAATGCTTCAAAAGACTTACCCTCACGGAATGTTCCATAGAGCATAGTTCTGATATCTTCAGGCAGATACTCCCAAATATAGTTGTAACCACCCTTCGGAATATGATCATCCGAAGAATTATCAAGTTCATAAGGGAAATTCTTGTTAAGTATCTCTTCACGTAAAGTCTCTGCACCGTTTCTTGTTGCATAAGGATGCAGTCCGCAGAACAGCAAAGAAAATACCAGCATGGCGATTGAATAATCCTCGTCCTCGAGTTTCCTCAAGAAAGATGCAAAATCAGTTCCCCATAATCTCGGGTCTGTAAATTCCTCTGTTCCAACAGGACAAGGAAGGTTTTCAACCTGCACACTGTCCATATCGATAAGATAGATGGCATTCGCAGAATAGATAAGAGCATTCTTCATCTGGATATCGCCGGCGATTATACCGTTCATATGAAGATAGATATACTTCTCAAGAATATCTGCAAGGGTTGATACGATATCGATCCTCTTCCAGTTAGGGAATGAATTAAGCAAAGCATCAGGTCCGTCGAAGACATTTCCCAATGTTCTTCCCTTACCCATGATCATGGTATATCCGACAGGAACACCTCTATAGGAAATAAGATCCTTCGGCCAGCAAAGACCTACGGCATTGATCCCCATCTTTACCTGAGTCTGAAGCTTCTTCCAGCGCAAAGGCGTGATGATTCCCTTGTGATAGATCTTAGCTACTATCTTGGGATCATTGGTGGTAAATACCATTCCTTCTGCTCCGGCGCTTAACCTCTTCTCGAGAGTGATCCTCTTTCCCGTACTTGTAACAACAGTATCACCTACATTGCAATTGACCGGTGCATCAAGATACTTGTCCAAAGTTGCAAGAGGACTTATCTCAACGGCAGGAAAATCTGCGAGCAATTCGGAGATGCCATGATAGTAATTGATATCTCCTTCGGGGCTTATTACGCAGATATCACCAATATAAGCAGGAAGCTTCTCGCGTATCCTCTTTATGAAGATACCTGTGGAAGCCGTTACAATACAAGAATTGGGAATCTGTGATACTTTCTCAAAGAAATCCTCGGTGTTTAAAGCGGGGAAAGAATGCAAAAGCTTCTCAGGAAGCAGTATTGCTGCAAACTCACGCATGGCATTAGACACAGAGACGGAAATATCATCCGCCTGGTGGATAACACAATAATGAAGTAATTTGAAGGCTTTGCTTACATATACATCTTTGTGACTGTTGGTCGCAATATCAAGTAATTCGGTCAATAAAGTGGTAGCCCCGAATTCCTTAATAAAAGAGTAATCAACAATCAAAGCCCCATAATTGTCTAATTGCTCTAATGCCATAACTCAATTTTATATTTAATATATAAATAAAGCAACGGAATTTAGGGCAAATGTGAATAAAATATTAATATTCTATTAATTCATTTTATACCAACAAGATTCATTAAGAATTTTGCGTTGGATTCATGGGAAAGCCCGTCTCTGAGCGTATAGTCAAATATGATGTTATCCCCTTCATACCTCTCGGAGAAATGGCAGAATATTATGCCTTCATACTTTTGCTCAACGATCCTGTCGCAAAGAGCATAGTCGTGAGTGGTCATGAAGCCTGATATATAAGGTTTTGACAGGTTCTTCAACACCATCTCGGCTCCGTCAGTCCTATCCTGGGAATTAGTTCCCCTGAATATCTCATCAATAAGGAAGAGCAAAGGCTTCTCATCAGATGCCGCCTTCACGATCGAACCGATGCGTACAAGTTCAGCCTTAAATGTACTCATACTCTCCTCAAGACTGTCAGCAATTCTCATCGAAGTCATTATCCTCATTATCGACAGATCAACAGATGATGCGGGAACCATAGATCCTGTATAAGCCAAAACACACATAATGCCTACAGTTCTTATAAGAGTTGTCTTACCGCTCATGTTAGATCCGGTTATAAGAGCAACCTGTGAATCGATAGTTACGGAATTCGACACCACCGAAGAAGGATCGAGCAAAGGATGAACCATATCGGTTCCCTTAAAGTAAGCACTCTTTTCCTCATTTATCGAAGGATAGCAAGCATTATCCGAGACAAGCCCCGGAACACATGCACACATCAAACTCTCAATCTGACCTAACGAACCGATCGTGCCGATAAAGGACTCTCCGTACTTACATGCCCAGTCAATAAGTCTGTC
>JAEEGL016837170.1_pt1 | contig 13243 bp, 10 predicted proteins | sample 9134231 | NCBI WGS metagenome assembly JAEEGL01 (sample SAMN16246548, study PRJNA631951) | gut metagenome | biome: gut microbiome; feature: rumen; material: fiber-attached | host: Bos | place: Iran: Karaj | collected 2018-10 | reverse complement strand
CACCTCAGCCAGACGATACACGTTGGCCTCACGGGCACGGTAGTCGCCACCCTTCACGGTGTCCTAGAACAAGCGGTAGATAGAGTCACCATCGTTCTGATAGCACTTGGCGGCATTGATACCACCCTGAGCAGCGATGGAGTGCGCGCGGCGCGGAGAGTCCTGAATACACAGGTTGATGACATTGAAGCCCATCTCGCCGAGAGAAGCGGCGGCAGAGGCACCAGCCAGACCCGTACCGACGACGATGACGTCGAGTTTCAGTTTGTTCTTCGGGTTAACCAGTCGCTGATGAGCCTTATATTCTTTCCATTTCTCAGGCACTGGGCCTGCGGGAATCTTAGAATCAATTACTTTTGCCATGTTTTTCAAAAATTAGAAATTGAAAAATAAAAAACTAAAACGCTTAGCACTTACAATCCTCGCATTTGCAGGGGTCGCATGTGCAACCTTCTTTCTCACTGCACTTACAGGGGTTGCATTTACAGTCTGTGCATTTGCACTCCTTTTTCTCGCCCGCGCATTGCTCGTGCATCTTGTCGCAACCAGCCTTGTCCATCACACAGTCCTTATGAGCCTTGTCGCAACCGGCCTTGTCCATCAGGCACTCTTTCTTGCAGGCTTCAGCCTTGCAGAGGCTCGGAGCGCACTTGAAAGCGAATGCCAACACAACCACGAGGAAACCGGCCATGAGCAGGGTCACGAAGATATTGCCGATGACCTTCCAGCGCTTGAACCACACCTTGCCGTTAGCGCCGAGTGTCTGCATGGCACTCCAGAAGCCGTGGGTCAGGTGGAACCAGATGGCCACAATCCAGATGACGTAGAGCACCACATAGACGGGATTGCTAAACGTAGTGATGATCTTGCCGAAGCCGTCGGCGGGAGCCGGGTCATTGTGCAGACAGGGGAACAACTCGGCAAACATCATGTTATACCAGAAGTTGAAGAGATGGAGCAACAGCCCGAGCAGGATGATGATACCCAGCACCAGCATGTTCTTAGATGCCCACTCCACCTTGCCTCCGTTGACCGTCGTAGCCACCTCATAGCGGTTGTTACCGCGGGCGCGCCGGTTTTGTGCCGTCAAGATGAAGGCAAAGACGATGTGTATCACGGCCAGCGCAGCCAGAGCCAGCGTAGCCGCCACTGCATACCAGTTAGCACCGAGCAGTTCGCAGATCGCATTGTAAGCGTGACCTGAGAACAACGCAACGATGTTCATGCAACAGTGGAACGTCAAAAATAAGATCAGTGCAATGCCCGTGACGGACATCACCACTTTTCTACCAACTGATGAATTAATTAACCACATAATAGAATTAAATTGATTGAATATTGTTTTGTATTTAGTTCGAAAAATATTAAAAGGTAATCAATTGATTTCATAGCACACTAACTCTGAAATCCCCCCAATTAGGTATTCCAAAGCCGTTAACGTGTGCAAAAATACTATAATTTAATGATAATTCAAAGTTTTAAGCGAAAAAAAACGAAGCGACATCTAAAAAACTATCATACAAGACATAAAAAATAAACGCGTTTCTTTCACTTTTTCAAATTAAACACTATCTTTCATCGCTATAAACAATACGGAATTGCAAAAGTATTCGTAACTTTGCACCAGTGATGGAAAAACAGAACATGAAGCAATCATACGACGTCATAGTCATCGGAGCGGGCCACGCTGGGTGCGAGGCCGCCACAGCCGCCGCCAACATGGGGGCGCAGACGCTGTTGGTGACGATGGATATGAACAAAATAGCGCAAATGTCGTGCAATCCCGCCATCGGAGGCATCGCTAAAGGTCAGATCGTGCGCGAGATTGACGCGCTCGGCGGACAGATGGCGCTGGTGACCGACGCCACGGCCATACAGTTCCGCATGCTCAACCGGTCGAAAGGTCCTGCGGTGTGGAGTCCCCGTTCGCAGTGCGACCGCGGTAAATTCATCTGGAAATGGCGCGAGGTGCTCGACCACACGTCCAACCTCGACATCTGGCAAGACCAGGCCGACGAACTGCTCGTGGAGAACGGCGAGGCGGTGGGCATACGCACCATCTGGGGAGCGGAATTCCGGGCCAAGAGCATTATCGTCACCGCCGGCACGTTCCTCAACGGATTGTTGCACATCGGCAGAAAACAGGTTCCCGGCGGACGCATCGCCGAACCGGCTGTGCCCCACTTCACCGAGAGCATCACACGCCACGGCATCAGCACCGCGCGCATGAAGACCGGCACACCCGTCAGGATTGACAAACGGTCGGTCCACTTCGACGACATGGAGATTCAAATCGGCGAGGACGATTTCCACCAGTTCAGTTACATGGGTAAACGACGCCCTCTGCAACAGCGCCCCTGTTGGATATGCTACACCAATCCCGAGGTGCACAAAACACTGATGGCAGGCATAGCTGACTCGCCCCTCTACAACGGTCAGATACAAAGCATCGGTCCGCGTTACTGCCCGTCCATCGAGACAAAACTGGTCACCTTCCCCGACCGCGAGCAACACCTGCTGTTTCTCGAACCCGAGGGCGAGGATACCAACGAGATGTACCTCAACGGCTTCTCTTCGAGCATGCCGATGGATGTGCAGATAGCCGCGTTGAGGCATATACCCGCCCTACGCGATGTGAAGGTCTACCGCCCCGGCTATGCCATAGAATACGATTTCTTCGATCCCACCCAACTGCATCACTCTTTGGAGTCGAAGGTCATCAAGGGACTGTTCCTCGCCGGGCAGGTCAACGGCACTACCGGCTATGAGGAGGCAGGCGGACAAGGCACCGTGGCAGGCATCAACGCCGCCATCCGTTGCGGCGGCGGCGAGCCCTTCGTCATGCGACGCGACGAGAGTTACATCGGCGTGCTCATCGACGACCTCGTGACCAAAGGCGTGGATGAGCCCTACCGTATGTTCACCTCGCGCGCGGAATACCGCATCCTGCTCCGTCAGGACGACGCCGACGCACGGCTCACCGAGCGCGCCTACCACACAGGACTGGCTACACGCGAACGCTACGAGTGGTGGACTGAGAAGCGCGACGCCATCCTCCGCATCATACGTTTCTGCGAGGAGACGCATGTCAAAGCCCGCGACGTGAACGGCGCGTTAGAGGCGCTGGGCATCACCCCGCTAAGAATGGGGTGCCCGCTCATCGAACTGCTCGGTCGTCCACAGATCACCCTGGCAATGGCTGCTGACATCCTGCCCGAACTGAAGGCTGTGCTCAACGAACCCGCCAACCGTCGCGAAGAGATTGCCGAGGCGGCAGAGATACGCATCAAATACAAAGGTTACATTGAGCGCGAACGGCTCGTGGCCGACAAGATGGTTCGCCTGGAGAGCATCAAAATCCGAGGCCACTTCGACTACGCCAACCTCAACGCCATCTCTACCGAGGCTCGTCAAAAACTCATCAAAATCGACCCCGAGACACTGGCGCAAGCCAGCCGCATACCAGGCGTGTCGCCTTCCGACATCAACGCCATGCTCGTGCTCATGGGAAGATGAACGACGAATGGTCGGCCAAGGCCGATGAAAAATGAGCCAATAAAGATTTCCTTCAAGCGCTCCTACCATTCCTATCACCCCTTAGACGGTTGTGAAAAATCTTTACAAAATACATAAATTGTTTCACGTGAAACATTCATATAAACAACATAATAATGAACAACAAAACATTGCTCGAAAACCTCCGTTGCATCCCCGACTTCCCCGTGAAGGGAATCAACTTCCGCGACGTGACCACACTGTTCAAGAACGCAGAGTGCCTCCGCATCATGGAGGACGAACTGTACGAGATTTACAAGGATAAAGGCATCACGAAAATCGTGGGCATCGAGAGCCGCGGCTTCGTCATGGCCTCCGCCCTCGCCACCCGACTTGGGGCCGGTGTGGTGCTCTGCCGCAAACCCGGCAAACTGCCCGCCGAGACCATACAGGAGAGCTACTCCAAAGAGTACGGAACCGACACCATTGAGATTCACCGCGACGCCATCACGCCCGATGACGTGGTACTGCTCCACGATGACCTGCTCGCCACCGGCGGCACAATGAAGGCTGCGCTCAACCTCGTGAAGAAATTCAACCCCAAACAAGTGTATATGAATTTCATCATCGAACTGGTGAACGAGGGACTGGACGGACGCAAGCCCTTCGCCGAAGACGACATAGAAATCACATCCCTCCTGGAGATCTAAGATTGAAGGATTGGAATTTGAGGCAGTCTGACTACCGTTTTGGCTAACGTCGGAAACGGCACCCGACCAGCACGCATTAGCCTCAAATCTCGAACCGCCCACACACGACCGTTCCACGTGAAACATGAAAGACCAAACCCACTTAAAAGAAATAGTAGCCAATATGCCCGAGCAACCCGGAAGTTATCAGTTCTGGGATGCTCAGGGCGTCATCATTTATGTTGGTAAGGCGAAGAACCTCAAGCGGCGTGTGTCCTCATATTTTCACAAAGAGGTGGACCGTTTCAAGACCAAGGTACTGGTCAGCAAGATTGAGAACATCACCTACACGGTGGTCAAGACCGAGGAGGATGCGCTGCTGTTGGAGAACAGCCTTATCAAGAAATACAACCCGCGCTACAACGTGCTCTTGAAAGACGGAAAGACCTACCCCAGCATCTGCGTCACCAACGAGTATTTGCCACGCATATTCAAGACACGCACCATCAACAAGAAATGGGGAACTTATTTCGGTCCCTACAGCAACGTGGCGTCGATGTATGCCATATTGGAACTGATCGCCAAGCTCTGCAAACCGCGCTCTTGTCGCATGCCCATCACCGAAGAAGGCATAAGCAACGGCAGATATAAAGCCTGTCTGGAATACCACATCCACAACTGCAAAGGTCCCTGCATCGGAAAGCAGTCTTGCGACGAATACCAAGAGAGTATTCGTCAGGCAAAGGAGATACTGAAAGGCAACACACGCGAGATATCTGACTTCCTCTACGCCGAAATGCAACGACGGGCTGCTAACTTGGAATTCGAGGAGGCCGAGGCACTGAAACAGCGGTATCTGCTGATCAAGAATTATTGTGCGAAAAGCGAGGTGGTCAGCCACACCATCACCAACGTGGATGTCTTTACCATCGTCAACGACAGCGACAGGAAGGTGGCGTTCGTCAACTATATGCATGTGACAAACGGCAGTATCAACCAGGCGTTCACCTACGAATATAAGCGCAAATTAGACGAGAGCGACGAAGAGCTGTTGCAACTCGCCATCCCGGAGATACGGACACGGTTCGCCAGCACCGCCAAGGAGGTAATCGTACCTTTCGAGATGGAGTGGGACATTCCGGGCGCCGCCTTTTTCATCCCCCAGAAAGGAGACAAAAAACACTTGTTAGACCTGTCGGAGATGAATGGCAAGCAATATAAATTCGACCGGCTGAAACGCGCTGAGAAGCTCAATCCCGAACAGAAGCAGACACGGTTGATGAAAGAACTGCAACAAGCGCTGCAACTCGAGAAACTGCCCTACCAGATAGAATGTTTCGACAACTCCAACATCAGCGGGACAGACGCTGTGGCGGGTTGCGTGGTGTTCAAAGCTCTTAAACCCAGCAAAAAGGACTACCGCAAATACAACATCAAAACGGTGACGGGACCAGACGACTATGCCTCGATGCAAGAGGTGGTGCGTCGCCGCTATTCCCGCATGATGGAAGAGGGCACTCCCCTACCCGACCTTATCATCACCGACGGCGGAAAAGGGCAGATGGAGGTGGTGCGTCAGGTAGTAGAAGACGAACTGCACCTGAATATACCCATCGCAGGACTGGCCAAAGACGACCGTCACCGCACCAACGAACTGTTGTTTGGCTTCCCGCCGGTAGTTATCGGCATGAAGACTAATAGCGAACTCTTTCATATCCTCACACGCATACAAGACGAGGTACACCGCTACGCCATCACTTTTCACCGCGACAAACGCAGCAAACGGGCATTGCATTCAGCACTCGACGACATCAAAGGCATCGGCCCGAAGACTGCAGAGGCCCTTTTAAGGCGCTTTAAGAGCGTCAAACGCATTCGGGAGGCATCTCTCCAAGAATTGGAGGAATGCGTCGGCACAGCGAAAGCAAAGGCCATAAAAGAAGCGTTGAACACTCCTCAAGAGAGGGCATAAGCGGCAAGAGTCATGATGCGTCAAGAACACTAAACCATAAACACTAAACCCTCAACTTTACATGCGAGCAGTCATACAACGTGTTTCTGAAGCGTCCGTCACCATTAACGGGCAGGTAAAATCAGCCATCGACAAAGGTTTGTTGGTATTATTGGGTGTGAGAGCCGATGATACTGATGAAGATATAGACTGGTTGGTGAAAAAAATAGCTGCTTTGCGCATCTTCGACGACGACGAGGGTGTGATGAACCGTTCGGTCATGGACGTGAATGGCGAAATCATGGTTGTCAGTCAGTTCACGCTCATGGCTTCCACCAAAAAAGGCAACCGCCCGTCATATATCCATGCGGCCCCCCACTCTATCGCGATACCATGCTATGATCGATTCTGCGAGAAAATGCGGGCAGCCATCGGAAAAGACGTGGCTACGGGAGAATTTGGCGCCGACATGAAAGTGAGGTTGCTCAACGACGGTCCCGTTACCATCATTATGGACACAAAAAACAAAGAATAATAAGGGAAAAGGGTAAAAACACCTCAACTCATAAATGACGAATCCCCCTAAAGACCAAACAAAATGAAGAAAATTACCATCCTCGAGGCACAACAAATGGTGGACGAATGGATACACCAATATGGGGTCAGATACTTCTCAGAACTGACCAATATGGCGTGCCTGACCGAAGAAGTGGGTGAACTGGCACGTATCATCGCCCGAAAATACGGAGACCAGAGTTTCAAAGCGGGCGAAAACACCGATTTAGGCGAGGAAATGGCAGATGTGTTGTGGGTATTACTCTGCCTGGCCAACCAAACAGGCGTCGACCTGACCGAGGCATTTCAAAAAAGCATGGACAAAAAAACACGCCGTGACCCTCTTCGTCATCTCGAAAACCCCAAATTAAAGGCATAAAACGCATTATATCATCAATCTTAAATAATTACAACTATGGATCAAAACAATTTTCAACCCGGAAAGAGCAAATATGAAGAGGCTCTGAGTAAATATGTGACCGATATGGACGATGCGAAGGTTGCGGAAGCCGTAAAAAAAATCATCGCAGAGAAAGTGCCGGAAAATGACAATTTAGATGTGAAGAAATTCCTCATGGGAAGCATCGAACTGACTACTTTGAAGACCACAGACAGCGAAGAAAGTGTATTGGCATTCACCGAAAAAGTCAACCAGTTTGATGAGGCCTACCCTGCCCTACCCCATGTCGCCACTATCTGCGTCTATCCCAATTTCGCCAAAATCGTGAGTCAGACACTCGAGGTCGACGGCGTGGAAATCGCTTGCGTATCGGGATGTTTCCCCTCTTCACAGTCATTTATTGAGGTAAAAGTGGCAGAAACCATGCTCGCCGTGAAAGACGGTGCTACAGAGATAGACATCGTGATGCCAGTAGGAAAATTCCTCAGCGGCGATTACGAAGGCGTCTGCGACGACATTGCTGAATTGAAAGAGGCATGCGGTGAGCGTCCCATGAAGGTGATTTTGGAAACAGGTTGTCTGAAAACGGCCTCAAACATCAAAAAAGCATCCATTTTATCAATGTATGCGGGTGCTGATTACATCAAGACATCCACTGGAAAACTCAATCCCGCAGCCACCCCAGAAGCCGCCTATGTGATGTGCCAGGCTATCAAAGAATATTACGACGAGACAGGCATACAAATCGGTTTCAAGCCCGCTGGAGGCTTGAATACAGTCATGGATGCTATCATATACTACACCATCGTCAAAGAAGTTTTGGGTGAAAAATGGCTTACGAACCGCTGGTTCCGCCTCGGCACAAGCCGTTTGGCTAACCTTCTGTTGAGTGAAACACTCGGCGAAGAGAAGAAATTCTTCTAATTTGGTTTGAAATTTGAGGTTTGAGATTTGAGGTTTAGATTACATTAAAATGAGGTCTTGTATTTATCACAACAGACTAATCAAAAATCTCAAACCTCAAACCTTAAACCTCAAATCTTAAATATTTCTTTGTATCACATAATCCAAATAGGCTTTCAACGCAACGGATATTTCCGGAGATTTTACATGTTTTTCGATGAAAACCTGGGCATTTTGATGGTATTCATTCATCTTTTCCACAGCATATTCAATACCGCCATGGGCTTTAGAGAATGCCACTAATTGCGCAATTTCCTCTGTATTCACGCTGTGATTTTTTACCTTTTTGGCTATTTTCATCATCTCTGCGTCATTTGTCTGATGCAAAGCGTAGATAGCAGGAAGGGTTAATTTACCTTCCGCCATATCATTTCCGGTAGGTTTACCGATCTCTTTTGAATCATAATAGTCAAAAATATCATCACGTATCTGGAAAATCATACCAACAGCATTGCCAAATTCTGTCGCGGAGGCAATCTCATCCGCGGAGGCATGGGCGGAAATGGCACCAATCTCAGCACAAGTGGCGAAAAGTGATGCGGTTTTTTGTTGTATCACCGTATAATAAACCTCTTCTGAGATACCTCCCTCGATAAAGTTATTCAATTGAAGTATCTCGCCTTTGGAGAGTGTTCGACCCAATTCAGCCAAACTCTGAATAATACGGTCATTCGAAGTATAAGCGACCCGTAACAGTGCTGTAGAAAGGATATAATCACCCACCAAAACAGCCACTTTATTATTATAAGAAGCATTGACAGAAGCCTGGCCACGACGCTCTTGACTCTCATCGACAACATCATCATGTACGAGGCTGGCAGTATGCAACAATTCAAGGCCTACAGCGGCATTTTGCGTCACCAAAGACACCTCGCCGAAATTCTTTGCCATGAGTAATGTGAGGATAGGACGCATACGTTTACCGCCACGCTGACGGATATGATCCAATACTTGAGAAAGGGTACCGTCTGTGTGTTGCAAAGACTGATTAAAGAGTGTGACAAACTCGTTTAACTCGTTGATAATTGGAGTTTTAATGGCTTTCAAGTAATCCATGGTAGGAAATTTGTCACAAAATTAGTGATTTTATCGCACTTATTCAAAATAAAATGCGTAATTTTACGCGGAAAAAACAAAAAAGCAATGGAAAGACTGTTTCTTATCGACGCCTATGCGCTCATTTACCGGGCATATTTCGCATTTATCAAGAACCCGCGCATCAATTCCAAGGGGCTCAACACATCAGCCATCATGGGTTTTTGCAACACGCTCCATGAGGTATTGAGCAAGGAAAAACCCGAATTTATCGGCGTGGCTTTCGACCCTCACGGACCGACATTCCGAAGCGAAGCATTTCCAGAATACAAGGCGCAACGAGAGAAAACTCCAGAAGATATCACGGCATCTTTACCTTATATTAAAACCATCTTAAAATGCTTGAACATCCCCATCTATGTGAAAGATGGAGTTGAAGCCGACGATATCATCGGCACGTTAGCAGGAATGGCGGCTAAGAAAGGGGTGGAGACCTATATGCTGACACCCGACAAAGATTATGGTCAACTCGTTGGCGATCATGTATTTATCTATCGTCCGCGACATGGCGGGGGGTATGAGGTGATGGGACCTAAAGAAGTGACCTCGAAATACGATATTGACAATACCGGCCAGGTCATCGACCTCCTTGCCTTGATGGGCGACAGTGCTGATAATTTCCCCGGTTGTCCCGGAGTGGGAGAGAAAACCGCAGTCAAACTCATCAAACAATTTGGCACTGTTGAGAACCTCCTTGCTAATACGGACAAACTGAAAGGAGCACAAAAGAGAAATGTTGAAGAACATGCCGACGATATCCGCATGTCAAAGTTTTTGGCAACCATCAAAACCGATGTCGAAGTCAATCTCAATTTGGAAGAGATGAGAGTGAAGGATCCCGACGAGGCATCTTTGAGGAAAATTTTCGCTGAACTGGAATTCAAGACACTTGCCGACAAATTTTTGCCGAAAGCACAGAAAGTGGCAAAAAAGCCCAAAAATGCCGAAATTGAACTCGATTTGTTTGGCGAATTTACGGCCGAGAGTACGGATGATGAAAAAAAATCGAGTTTTGAGAGCCTAAAAACGACACCGCACGAATATCATTTAATTGAAAATCAGCAAGATATAAAGAAACTTTGTGATTTTTTATTGACAAACAAAATTTTAAGTCTAGACACGGAAACGACTTCTACCTCGCCAATTGACGCAGAATTGGTCGGTTTGAGTTTTTCAGTGCGTGAAGGTGAGGCATTTTACGTTCCCGTTCCCGAAAATCGCGAAGAGGCTCAAAAAGTGGTCGAGGTGTTCCGTCCGGTTTATGAGAAAGCGGATATTTTGAAAGTCGGACAAAATATCAAGTACGACATGGAGGTATTGCGCAACTATGGCATCATGCTCCAGGGAAAAATGTTCGACACGATGATTGCCCACTACTTGCTCCAACCTGAGTTGCGTCACAACATGGATTACATGGCCGAGGCATATCTTGGTTATCAAACCATACACATCGATGAACTGATCGGACCCAAGGGAAAGAACCAACGCTCCATGCGCGACTTAAAACCCGAAGAGGTGTATGAGTATGCCGCTGAGGATGCTGACATCACCTTGAGGCTGAAAAATGTGTTAGAGCCAAAACTCCAGAAGGGTGGGGTAGAGGATTTGTTCTGGCAGATAGAGATGCCATTGGTGCCCGTTCTCGCCGAAATGGAAATGAACGGTGTGCGTATCGACACCAATGCATTGCGCGAGACCTCAGAGGCATTCACCGCACGCATGGAAGAACTCGAGCGCAGAATTTATGAACTGGCAGGTGAAACCTTCAATATAGCATCACCAAAACAGGTGGGTGACATCCTATTCGGCAAATTGAAAATTATTGACAAACCGAAGAAGACCAAGACCGGCCAGTTTGTCACTTCCGAGGATGTGTTACAGGCGCTTCGCAGTAAACATGAGATTGTGGCAGACATCCTTGCGCACCGTGGTTTGAAAAAACTGTTAGGCACCTATGTCGATGCGCTGCCCAAACTGATCAATCCCCGCACCGGACATATACACACCTCATTCAACCAGACCATCACCGCCACGGGCAGACTGTCATCAAGCGACCCAAACCTGCAAAACATCCCCGTGCGAGGTGAAGACGGCAAAGAGATACGCAAAGCATTTATCCCAGAAGAGGGCTGTCTGTTTTTCTCAGCCGACTACAGTCAGATAGAACTGCGCGTCATGGCACATCTCAGTGGCGACGCCAACATGCTTGAGGCATTCCGCGAGGGATATGATATCCACGCAGCCACCGCAGCGAAAATCTATCATGAGAGCATCGACACCGTCACGCGCGACCAGCGCACAAAGGCTAAACGTGCCAATTTCGGCATCATCTACGGCATCACTGTCTTCGGACTGGCCGAGCGTTTGGAGATAGAACGCTCTGAGGCGCGGCAACTCATCGACGGCTATTTTGAGACCTTCCCGCAAGTGAAAGAATACATGGAACGGGCGAAGGAAGAGGCGCGCGAGAAAGGGTATGTAGAGACTTTCTTCCACCGCCGCCGCTATCTGCCCGACATCAATTCCGCCAATGCCGTGACACGCGGTTTTGCTGAGCGCAACGCCATCAACGCGCCCATCCAGGGCAGTGCAGCAGATATCATCAAAGTGGCGATGATACGCATCCACGAGCGTTTCAAGCGCGAGGGCATCCGTTCAAAGATGATTCTTCAGGTGCACGACGAACTCAATTTCTCTGTGTTGCCCGAAGAACGTGAAACGGTGGAACATATCGTCCTCGAAGAGATGCAAGCCGCATATCCCCTACAAGTGCCTCTCGTGGCCGATGCAGGGTGGGGCACCAATTGGTTGGAGGCACACTAAAGTATACTAGGATTTAGTAACTGATTGACTATGAGATGCTTACAAGTTATTACCAATGATTATAGTCTCTTCCAGAAATAGGAGAGAATTAGGCAAATGTCATGGTAATAAATAAAATAACGAGCCATCATCTCAGGATGATGGCTCGACTTGTGTGTCACGGGTTTGTTTTGTACTTTTCATGAAAACAGTGGAAATGATTTCATTGTAACACACTTTGATTTTTGGCAAAAATACAAGATAAATCCCACATAGCCAAATTTTTAATTACTTTTTTCACAGACGAGTAGCAGCCGCCTATTGTCGGCAGTTGTGGTGGCGAAAATATAATAATCGCCACCATCTCTGACCTTCAGACGTTTACGCAACTCTGCAACAGTCAAAGGGAAGTTTCTGACTGTGATATTGGCTTGTGATATACCTTGCAGGGCTGTGCGTAGTTCTTGTTTATTCATCGTGGTGACGGTATTGATGCGGAACGTGCGTCCAGGGAAATCGTCAATCCTGTCGTTGGCGATGAATAAATGGCTGTTTTGTGCGATAGCCTGCAACGGATGGCGTCGGCAGATTTCAGCGAAACAACCCGCCTTCATGATCGCTGCATTGGGCTCCAAGAGATATCCGCCTATGAGATCGTCAATACTTGCTATGGGGACTGTCGCCGGCTGTTCGTCAGGGGTGTAAGCAAACGTCTGTCCGTCGTTGACGCACACCACCTGCATCGCATCTGTTGCCTTTACTGACAACACCAAAAGCAATTCTTTGCACTCATTGCCCGTAGCAACGATATGCACCTCACGCACTACAGTGGCCTGTGCTGCGTTATTGAGTGCCAAGACGGCCTGATGCCAGTCGAGCATCGGCGAGAGTTTCAGAAGCAAAATATCGCACTTCTGGAGCATCGTGGGCAACAAGGTGCAGACATCGGGTGTGCAGTCGCTGATGGCATAGGTACGTGCGCCATGGATGTCACGTCGCGCCGGGTCGGCAAAAATAAGCGAGGCATGAGGTAGGGTAGGGAGCAGGTCAGTACTGTCGCCGCAGATCACATCAGTGTGCGGCAGCCCCAACAATTGGAAATTATGTCGGGCAGTCTCGCACAACGCCTCTTGCCTTTCGATATAGATGCTGCGGTCGAAAACCCGTGCCAGATAATAATGATCGACACCGAATCCGCCGGTCAAGTCGATGAATAGGGTAGGAGACTGAAAAAACCGCGACCAGCGAAGTGCGGTCGCAGTTTTATATTGTGCCGTCGTTTCCGACGAACAT